>ERZ1643249.1232-NODE-1232-length-26008-cov-5.170154_pt1 | contig 26008 bp, 21 predicted proteins | sample MGYA00579263_ERZ1643249 | MGnify/ENA primary metagenome ERZ1643249 (study PRJEB29033, sample SAMEA4952264) | chicken gut metagenome | biome: Broiler Chicken; feature: Gastrointestinal Tract; material: Caecum | place: Ireland | collected 2018 | study: Broiler...
GGTAGTCCAGTGTCGCACAAGCCCACCGGCTCCTCGCCGCTGTGCATGTGCTCACATCCTTCTGCCTCCTTGTTTTTACTAAGCGCAGTCGCGCTAAGTAAAAACCGCGTAGGTTTCGTATCTTTTTATATCGGGGCGCGTTCCAGGTAAAATTTGCGCCCTCTTTTTTTATTTTTGCTGTATAATACTCTGGTAATGAATAAAAGAGGAATTTTAACGTGTTAGAAAAAGAATACTTCCCGCAGAAGATTGAAAAAGAGCGTCTTGAAATATGGGAAAAAACAAACCCGCACAAGACTTATGACAACTCGGACAAACCAAAATATTATGCTCTTTCAATGTTTCCTTATCCGAGCGGCAAACTGCATATGGGACACGTTAGAAACTATACAATAACCGATGTAATCGCAAGGTTTAAAAAGGCACAGGGGTATAATGTCCTTCACCCGATGGGTTGGGACAGTTTTGGTCTGCCTGCCGAAAATGCCGCCATTCAACACGGTGCAAACCCTGCAAAATGGACGGATGAGAACATTGCATATATGAAAATGCAATTAAAAAAACTCGGTCTTAGCGTAGACTGGGACAGAGAAGTTACAACCTGCAAGGAAGATTACTACAAATGGACGCAGTGGCTGTTTTTACAACTGTTTAAAAAAGGTCTGGCATATAAAAAACAGGCGGCGGTCAACTGGTGTGAACATTGCGCCACCGTTCTTGCAAATGAGCAGGTAATCGACGGCAAATGCTGGAGATGTGACAGTGAAGTAACCAAAAAGAACCTCTGGCAATGGTTTTTAAAGATAACCGACTATGCCGAAGTTCTGCTTCAAGATCTTGATAAATTAATCGGCTGGGGCGATAACGTCAAAACCATGCAGGCAAACTGGATAGGCAAATCGACAGGTACAATCCTGAAATTTAAGGTTAAAGAAATCGAAGGGCTTGAAGTGCCCGTTTACACGACACGCCCCGACACGGCATATGGTATTACATACCTTGTTGTGGCGCCTGAATACCCCGATATTGAAAAACTGACAATAGCTTCACAAAAAGAAGAGGTTGAAAAATACCGCGAAAACGCAAGAAAGATGTCTGAAATAGAAAGGCTTTCAACCGAGCGCATTAAAACGGGCGTAGCACTTGGCACACACATTATAAATCCGCTTACGGGCCGAGAATGCCCGATATACACGGCAGATTATGCCCTTGTTGACTACGGAACGGGTGCAGTTATGGCGGTTCCTGCACATGATGAACGCGACTGGGATTTTGCAAAAAAATACAACCTTCCGGTAATCCGCGTTATTACAGGCGAAGGCGACGACCCTGAAAAATGCTACCCGCAATACGGTACACTTATAAACTCGGGGGAATGCAGCGGACTTACAAGTGAAGAAGCAAAGAAAAAAGTTACCGAAATAGCCGAAAAGGGCGGATTCGGTCACGCTAAAACCCAGTACAGACTGCGCGACTGGCTGATTTCAAGACAAAGATACTGGGGTGCACCTATTCCTGTTGTATATTGCGACAAATGTGGAACTGTTCCAGTGCCCGATGAAGATTTACCCGTAAAACTCCCTGAGGATGTGGACTTTAGCGTACAGGGAAAATCTCCGATTCTTACTTCAAAAACTTTTATTGACACAAAATGCCCCATATGCGGCGCTCCTGCAAAACGCGAAACGGATACCATGGATACATTTATGTGCTCAAGCTGGTATTATATGCGCTATGCTGACGCGCGCAACGATAAAGAAGCTTTTGATAAGGAGCTTGTCAACAAATGGCTGCCTGTTGACCAGTACGTAGGCGGTATTGAGCATGCTATTTTGCACCTTTTATACTCGAGATTCTTTACAAAGGCACTCAGGGATATCGGTCTTTTAGACTTTGATGAGCCGTTTAAAAACCTTTTAACACAGGGTATGGTTCTAAAAGACGGTTCAAAAATGTCAAAATCCAAGGGTAACACTGTTGACCCCGATGAAATATTTGCAAACTACGGAGCTGACACCGCAAGGTTGTTTATCATCTCCGACTCGCCTCCGGCAAGGGATTTTGACTGGTCCGATGCTGGCGTTGAGGGCTGCTACAAGTTCCTCTGCCGCGTATACAGGCTGTATTCAAAGTTCCAAAATATTATAGATTTAAACTATCAAATACCTCAAAACCTTGATAAAGATAGTGAAAAACTCTTGCGTGAAGTTCATATTTCAATTAAAAAAATTACAAACGACATTGAAAACGAGTTTCAATTTAACACCGTAACCTCACGCTACAGAGAACTTACAAACGCTATTTATGAATACATCCGCGACGAGTCAAAAATAGAGAAAAACGTTTTGAGCTTTGCGCTTCTGGCACTTTTAAGGCTCATCTCACCCGTTGCGGTATTTATGAGCGAGGCTATATACGAAGGTCTGGGCGCCAAGAAATCAATCCACGATGAAAAATGGCTTGAATACGATGAAAATCTTGCAAAACAGGCAGATATAACATTTATTCTGCAGGTTAACGGCAAAATCCGCGACAAGGTTGAAATCGCCGTTGATACACCCGGGGAAGAACTCAAAAAACTCGCTCTTGAAAACGAAAAAATAAAACAATCACTGGAGGGCAAAACGCTTGTTAAAACAATTGTCGTACCAAACAAGCTTATAAACCTTGTTGTTAAATAAATTTTAAAGGCGGGTCTAAACCCGCCTTTAAAATTTTTATTACCGTCCGCCGTAGGACATTTGAATATTTGAATCGATTGAAGAATTGACGCTCTGGATTTCGCTTTCTATCATCTTGAGCTGAACCTGATATCTTTGCGCCTGCTCTTCCAGCCGCTGTTCTACAACTTTTAAGCGCTCCTGTCGTTTTTGCAGTGCTTTTGCTTCGGCTGAATCAGGGTCAAGGTCGGTGCCGAGAGTTTCCAAATCACCCGTTGAAGCCGTCAGCTGCAATCGCGATGAGTTAATCAGCATCAACTTGTACTCAAGGTCAAGCCTCATGCTGTTTAGCTGTATTAATCTGATTGTCGATACGATTAAGCCCATTTTATCTCATTTCGTTGAACTTATTTCCTTTAAGGAATACGTGATCATTGTTTTGTGCAATAAGTTTTTCCATCTGATTTAACTTGTAGAGCTGATAATTGAGTCTGTATTTTACCATTTTGCGTTTCTTGTTCATTGAAAAGAAACCCTTAAGCATCGATACAAATTCTTTTGAGAGTAGTTTAAAAGGGTTTTTCCTGATTAGGAAGCTTTTTGAGAACCCTAAGAAATTTCTCATCCTTTTTAAATTTGTCTGGATACTTTGTTGCACGAGCTTACTCCTTTTTTAGGGGTAACCCTAAACTAATAAAAACATAATTTGAGATAAAATTGCCTAAGAATAATTGCCCTCATTGGTAAATATCGAGATTAATATCCTTAAAAACCAACCTATATCTGTATTTTATAACGACACTAAAGAGTAAAAACTTTATCTTTAAGCAATAAAATTTACAAAAATTAACAAAGTATTTAAAACACTCTTTATAAATCCTGAGCAAGTTTCTGGTCGGACTCAATATCGCTTTTAAGAGTTTTTCTCACAATGTCAGCCTGGGTATCAAGCATTTTGCATACGGTTTCAATGTTTTTTACTCTGTCCGAGAGTATAACATCCGCATTTGATGTGATTCTGCCAGTAACGTTTTGGTAAGCACTGACTGCCGCGTTACCCGTGCCCTGCATAAGGTTGCCCGCAACAATGGCACCCAAGCCCCACTCGCCCATATAAGGGGACATTGCCTGCAGTAAACCACCCCAGCCGGATATCATGCCTGCAAGCGGAAGGACTATATTCTGTCCGAAACTAAAACCGCCCGATGCCGTCCCGAGAGCCGCAGAAGCAGTGTTCATCGCAGCAATTCCCGCAGAACTCACGGCATATCCTGTTGCAGTTCCCGCAGCGCCGCCTGTCGGTACACCTTCTGAGCCAAAACCAAGGGTAATTCCTGCCGCACCCGAGGGGAAGCCGGGGTATGAACCTAAATCGCCAATGCCAAATGCCGATGTAGCTCCATCATATGATGCGGTAGAACCTGTAATCGGCGACCAGTAAGAGGTGCCGGGGATGTTCATCATATTGGTACCGCCCATAACCGGCATAAAAATGCTGGGTGAAAACATGCTGGCTAATTGCCATAAAAATCCGCCGGCAGTACCAAAACCGCTGCCTGAAGATGCCGAACTTGAAACGGTTAAATCTCTCAGGCGGTCATAGGTTTCATACAACTCGGCTTTTGCAATAGAGCTTGCCGAACCGTATTTGTTTGCAATTGTAAGCGAATGCATGTTTTTGTAAGATACCATTAATACTAACCCTCGCGTGTTTTCCTTTTATTATTGCACCATGCCTTAACTTTGGCATGGTGCAGATTGCTGATTTTATTATGCGAACGTTTTAAATGTAGACTCAACGTTCTTTTGGATAACTTCCTTAACCGCATCCATTTCGGTTTTTAAAGCTTCCTGTTCTGTATCTAGTTGTTTCAATCTTAATTCAAGAGTCCTGTCTTGCTGTTGAATGATTTCGGTTCTTGCGTTAATATCTTGAATTGCTCTTTCGTATACCATTTTTTGGTATTCATAGTCTTTCATTGCGGCTTCATAGCCTTCAGAGTCATTTACCTGTGTTAAATCAAGCTCATAAGTTCTGCCTGCAAGTTTTTCACTAAGGTCTTCATTGTCAACACTTGTGATTTTAACGGATTCAAATCTGCCGTCTGTTGTTGCATCAAATGAAGCTGTAGCATTGGCTGTTTTCTTAACGGTAGCGTCAGCCGCAAAGTACTGCGTAAGACCGCCCGTATACATTTCGGAAGGATCTTCGGGCAATTGGGCATTTTTAATATCATAAGAAGATATGTAATAGGTTCTCTCGCCGGTTTCACCCTTGTTAACCGTATATTTATAATAAGTGTCATCTTCGGGGCGTCTTGTTCCGTCGTTGCTTATGATAGCCGCGTTAATTGTTTCAATGTTACCCTTATCTATACCTGTTGCGTCAGCAAGAGTAATTTCATATTCCTTACCGTCTATATATATTTTCTTAGGAGTTTGATTATCAAACTGCACGGGCGTACCCTGGGTAATAGGGCTTGAAGAATAACCCCTGCGTTCAACTTCGGAGTATTCAATAACAATGTTATAAGCACCTGCCGCACCGCCTGTTGCAGTGTCATATTTGGTGATAGAGAAGTCTTCACCCATAGAGTCGAATGTATAACGCGTGTTATAATAGTCTGTTGCACTCGGAGGCGTTGGCACCTGCAGAGTTAACATCTGGTTAAAAAGACCTGCGCTTTCATTTGAAAGCACCGTTCTTTGCTGGTTAACCTGTTGTCCTTCATATTCAACGTTGGTTTTTCTTGCCGTAAGACCTAAAAATCTTGCTTGGCTTGCTGCCATTCCCATTGTTTTCTATGCCTCCATTGTTCTTATGTAATGAATATCGGCAAGAGAGGATATAAACTTTAATTTTTTGTCTTTTTTGTTACATTTTGTTAACATTTAGAAAAATCCTTAAAGAAAATATTAAAACAACACATGGCAAACCTTGCATTTATCGACCTTACGAGAGTATATTAAGGATTATTTTTAAAAAGTCAAAAAACATATCAGAGGTTATAATATTGTTATGAAAATTATCGACATACATATACATGGCGGTCTGGGGGTAAATTTTAATACATCTTCTTACCAAGAGATAAAAAACCTCTTAAAAGAGCTTAAAAAAAGAAATATCACGGCAATATGCCCGACCCTTGTCGGAGATGAGACAGCAAAATTGCGCGAAAGGTTTAAGCTTTTTAAAAAAATAAAACAGGATTTAAAAAATGACGAAGCCTATATAATCGGGCTTCATCTGGAGGGAACATTTCTAAACCCGCAAAAACCGGGCATTCAAGACACAAAAGTCTTTATGCGGCCGTGCATAGAAAATTTTAAAAAACTTACGGAGGGCTTTGAAGATATAATAAAAATAGTAACCCTTGCTCCCGAGCTAGATGAAAACGGCAGTCTTTCAAATTATCTTGAAGAAAGAAATATAAGAGCACATGCAGGGCACACACTCGGCAACTATAAAGGTAATACAAGCGCTACAACACATCATTTCAATGCAATGCCCCCGATGTCCCATCGCGGAAAAAACCTTGCACTGGATTGCCTTTTAGACAGCGAAACGTATTGTGAAATAATAGCGGATGGAATACATACAAGCGATAATATGTTAAAGCTTTTTTTCAAAGTAAAAGATAAGTCAAAAATAATTGTGATAAGCGACGCCCTGCCTGCCACAGGATACAACAGGGAAGTGACTTTCTGTTCAAAAAAAATATTGCCTTCGGGAAAAGATGAAAACGGTACAATAGCGGGCTCTGTTATGTTTCTGGATGAAATAATAGAAAGTGCCGTAAAAAGAAATATAATAAGCTTTGATGATGCCGAAAAGTACGCGTTTTTAAACCCGCTGCAACATCTTAATCTCTCGCCCTGCGAGCTTGAAAAGATAAAAAATTAGCATAAATCGGCTATTGTTAGAATGCTAAATTATGCTAGAATATTTGTATATAAAAAGGAGTTTTAGATGAAAAATGTTATAAGAAATACTTTCATATGCACATTGTTTGCGGCATTTTTGGCTTTTTGCCCCGCATACTCTGCACCCGTATCAACTGGAACGCCCCTTAATGCCGCTCCGCTGAGCGTGGTTGCAGCTCCCCAAAAATACCTTAACAAAACAATAGTTATGAAAGCTACTTTTGATAAGTTTTCAACGCTCGGGCTCGACTATAAAAAGGCTCTTCGCTCCTCTGCCGATTACATAGGTTTTCTGATTCAGCGCGATGACGTTGTTGATCATAATGTGCCTTTATCTGAGATGAAACTTTTTATCAAAAGAGATTATGCGGAAAAATTCATAGAACTGGATACGGGCGACAAAATTGAAATCACCGGAAAAGTGTTCTCAAATGCGCTTGGCGACCCATGGGTCGATGTAAGCAAGATTACAATAATTCAAAAAAAGCCCAATCCCGAAAAAGACAAAAATAAATAATAAGAATATTTCTGAATTAAGAAGAGTATGAGCGAAGTTAAAAAAGAAACCAAACACACAAAATATTTAACAATACACGGACATTTTTATCAGCCGCCCAGAGAAAACCCCTGGACCGAGGAAATAGAACTGCAGGAAAGCGCCGCACCGAGGCATGACTGGAATGATAAAATCTGCTGGCAGTGCTACGAACCTAATTCTGTTTCAAGAATTGTAGACAATCAGAACAGAATTTTAAACATAGTAAATAACTATGAACTTATGAGCTTTAACTTCGGCCCTACGCTTTTAAGCTGGATGGAAGTGTACGCAAAAAAAGCTTATGAAAGAATAATAGAGGCGGATAAAAACTCGCTTACCCTGCATGGCGGGCATGGCTGCGCTATAGCACAGGTGTATAATCATATGATTTTGCCGCTTGCCAATCTAAATGACAAGTACACACAGGTTATCTGGGGTATAAAGGATTTTGAAAAACGATTCGGCAGAAAACCTGAAGGCATATGGCTTGCTGAAACAGCCGTAGACCCTGAGACACTTGAGGTTTTAATTGACTGCGGCATTAAATATACTATTCTCTCTCCTTATCAGGCGCAGTGCGTCAGAAATTTAGAAGAAGATGATACCTGGCATGACGTAAGCTGGGGAAGTATAGACCCGTCTATGCCATACAGGTATTTTCCCGATGAAAACGACAAAGACAAATACATAGATTTATTTTTCTATGACGGTGCAATCTCAAAGTCTGTCGCTTTTGATAACCTCCTGTGCGACGGGAATAAATTTGCCTACAGGCTGCAGGACGGCTATGTAGAGAGCAGAAACCACCCTCAGCTTGTAAACATTGCAACGGATGGAGAAAGCTACGGACACCACACAAAATTTGGAGATATGGCGCTGTCATATGTCCTTGAAGTTAAAGCGGAAGAATTAGGCTTTAAAATTACAAACTACGGTCAGTTTTTAGAAAAATTTCCGCCGAAATTTCAGGTGGAAATAAAACCCCAGTCAGCCTGGAGCTGCTGCCATGGCGTAGGCAGATGGGCGGATGACTGCGGATGTTCGACAGGCGCACAGCCCGGGTGGAATCAAAAATGGAGAAAACCTCTGCGCGACGCAATGGACTTTGTCAGGGATGAACTTATAAAAGTATGCTCGGGCGAGGGTTCAAAGTATTACAAAGACTTCTGGAATGCAAGAAATAATTATATAGATGTCATTTTAGACAGAAGTGAAGAGAGTTATGAAAAATTCTTTAAAGAAAATGCCGTCAAAAATCTGAGCCAAAAAGACAGAATAAAAGCCATAAAGCTTATGGAAATACAGCGTTTCTGCCAGTTGATGTACACAAGCTGCGGATGGTTTTTCTCTGAAATTTCAGGCATAGAAACAACCCAGGTGATGAAATATGCCCTGAGGGCAATGGAAATCGCAAAAGAATTTACATCATTTGACATAGAAAAGAAATTTCTCTCGATTTTAAACATAGAAGGCTACGGTACGGGTAAAAATGTATATGAAAAGTTTGTAAAACCCTCCGTTGTGACACTTGAGCGGATAGCTGCCCAGTGGGCATTTGCAAGCAAGTTTTTAAATCCGGAAGATTTAGATGAGATATACTGCTATAAAGTCAAAAAAATAAACACAAAAACAGTAAAGAAAAACCAGGCCTCGCTCAACTTTGGCAGGATAGAGCTCACTTCAAAGATTACATTTGAAAAATCCGACCTTTCATTTGTAATTTTCAACACCTCAAGCGGCGAGTATTACTGCAGCGTTAAAAAATTAAATTCGGGCGAAGAGTACAATGAGGACAAAAAAGAAATCACAAAGATTTTTATGTCAAACGACCTTATTGAAACTCTGAAAGCTATACAGGAGCGCATTTCCGGAACTTATTACACATTAAAAGACATTTTAATAGACAAAAGAAAAATAATTCTTGAAAAAATTCTTATATCAAAACTTATTAAAACGGAAAAAACATACCGCGATCTTTATGATGAACTTAAGGCGCCCGTTTCCTATTATATGGACTTAGGAATGGATATCCCCGATGTATTCAGGGTAAGCGCCAAATTTACACTCTTAAGGAAACTGGAAAATGAGATAAGCAAAATTGAAGATTTTTGCGACGAAAAGACTCTTGCAAGAATCGTTTTAATCAAGCAGAATGCAGATAAATTTTATGTAAACCTTAATAAATGCAGAGCAGGCGCAATAATATCCAAAAAACTGGAAACACTCATTGAAAAACTTGCGTCGGATATGGAAATTAAAACCGCAGACAATATACTGGGGCTGCTCAATATTCTTGAAAAATTAAACATTCAGGCAAATATTAACGAAGCGCAAAATATATTCTTTGATTCAATTTATTCAAAAATAAGCATTCTTATAGAACATCTCGAAACATCGGATGACAAAAACAACGACAGAATGCTTGCGCTTAAGATTCTTGAAATAGGGCAAATGCTCAATATAAATACCGAATTTTTCAGGCCGCACATAGATAAAGCAAGCCTGCCCAAAAGAAAATAGCTAGATTGGTTTATAAAGCGCAGGAATGCCTTCAAAACAATAGAGTTCACCTGTTTTGCCGCCCTGAGCTATATATCGGGCAAACATTGCACAAATTATAGCTTCAAGCGAAGATGCCGCAAGCATATTATCCGGAAGTTCCGAAAAACCGTATTTTAATTTAAGGGAATTTTGTAAACTTTTGCAATCCGGAGAAGTTCTTGCCAGAAAATGAGCACTAAGACCATACGCCTGTCTTAGCTGGTTAATATCACAGCGATAAATCTCGCAGCCTTCTTCCCTGAGGTTTAAAAGCACATCGCAAAGCCTGTTTGAAAGTCTTTTTGTCCACTTATGCCTGTTTATTTTAAAATGGTCGCCGAGCATTTTGTAGTTTTTTGAATGTATTCTCCACTTGCCGTCAAGAAGAGAATTGTCGTAAGGCACGGAAACACAGATAAGTGAATTATTAATATAGGGTGAAGTATTAAAAAAAAGCTCCATATCCTGCGCAAAATAGAATTTATCAAGAAGCATAATTTTTGAATTTCTGTCAATTACGCAGACAGAACTGTCATAATTTGAAGAATTTGAAAGCGATAGCCCTATGAAAAAATTTTCTCTTCTTGACTTTTCAACCATATTTAAGAGTATAATTAACTATAGTCAATTTTTCAAGGAAAATTTTATCCTGCATGTTTATTACGGTTTTTCTGGATTTTATCAACACCTTTGCCGGAGAATATAAATTAAAGCTGTTCTTTCTGGTTGTGTTATCAATCATTGCTGCAGTTTGCGAGTTTTTAGGATTGTCGCTTATATACTCTTTTGCAATACTTTTAAGCAAAAACACACTTACAATACCTCTTCTGGGTCAGATAAGCGCTGCAAACCAGTCAAAGGGCGCATTGCTTTTAGGTTTGCTTGTTGCTTTTACCTATATTTTTAAAGATGTATTTATGATTGCCTACATTAATTTTCAAAACACACTTGTGGCAAATATTACAAACCACATATTTAAAAAGAATTATCTGGTTTTTATGGGGCAAAATTATTTTGTCACAAGAAAACTTTCCGACTCTGACAAACAAAGGATTCTCGGCACTTCCGTAAGCCTTATTATGACAGACTTTATAAGCGGCACACTCTCGTTATTTGCCAATTTAATTGTAGCACTCGGCATACTATCATATTTGTTTATAAAATTTAATACAACAGCCCTCATAGTCACCATTTTTATATTTTTAATATGGTTTTGTGAAAATTTTTATCTAAAAAGCCGTGCAAAAAAATACGGTGAAATGCTCCATAACTCGGAAAGGGCAAAATCAGACTTTACACTCTCCACACTCTGTGCTCAAAAAGATGTAATAATCTACAACAAAAAGGATGAGTTTACAAAATATGCATACAAAATACAGGAAGAATACTCAAAATGCAAAAAAGATATGAATACAAATAAAGGCATGCCTACCTACATAACCGAAATAGGTGTTATGGGGGCTTTCATACTCTTTGTAATTCTCCAGCTTGTAAAAAATCCTGACGGAGCAATTCTGGGCGCGGGCCTTGCAGCAATTGCCGCCGTTATTTTAAGAATAATTCCCGCCATAAACAAAACCCAAAACTGTCTGTATGCCATAAACAGCTCCAAGTGCGAAGCACAATGGTTTATAAAAGTTATGAAAACACTTGAAGCAACGGAAGGCAAAATAAATGATTCCCGGGAAAAACTCCCTTTTAACAATAAAATATCGGTTAAAAATGCAAACTTTTATTATGATGAAAAGACTCACGCACTGAAAGATATAAACTTTGAAATAAAAAAAGGAGAATTTGTCGGAATTCTGGGCCCTTCCGGAAGCGGTAAAACCACCCTGTTTAATTTAATAAGCGCGCTTTTTGAACCGCAAAGCGGTATAATTAAAGCCGATGAAAATATCATTTGCAGCTCCAATGTAAAAATGTGGCAAAATAATATAAGCATTCTTTCACAGGAGTTTTCTCTTCCTTTTAAAACAATATGGCAAAATGTGGTTTTTGAACCTGATGAGAGCAAGTTTAATCTGTACAAACAGGAAGAAATCCAGACCGCACTTACAAAGGCGGGGATTTTTGATGAACTAAACGCAGATATATTCAAAAACCCAAAAGAGCTTTCTATGGGGCAAAAGCACAGAGTTGCACTCTCCAGAGCATTTTACTACGACAGGGAAATCATAATGCTTGATGAAGCTACATCGGCACTTGATGTCGAAACGGAAAATGAAATAAGCGCGACAATTGAAAGTATAAAAGGTCAAAAAACAGTCATTGCAATTGCTCACAGGCTAAAAACCCTTAAAAACTGCGACAAACTAATATATATGGCTGAAGGAAAAATCATAGATACCGGAACACTCAATGAACTTATGCAAAGACACGAATCCTTCAGACGTCTTGTTGAACTTTCGCAATTTTAGATAAAAGCCCTCTTGATAAAAACCAAGAGGGCGGGACACAAAGGATATTAAGCGGATTTTTTGGAAAAACACCGCCTTGCGATTGAAAATAATTTTACAAACGATTCGATAAAAGCTATCAAGCCTTCGACAAGGGCTTTTTCCTCCTCTTCATCCACTCCTTTGATGTCAATTAATTCTAATAAAAAATTGTAGATAAATGCCTTTTTGTTTCTGGTTTTTGCATACTGCGCAAGAATTCCCGCAAGATTTGACACTCGCGTAAAAACATCTTTAATGAGTTCGTTTTTTGCCATTTGAGCCTCCTTTTTATTTACACAAACATTATAGGAGGCAGCTTTTGAATAAATTTTTTTTCGGTAAGTGATAGATTTATTTTTTTCACATAATTGTAAATTTTGTGTTACAATTCAGAAAAAGGTAATTATGGAAAAAAACAGAGAGAAAACTTTTTTTTGGATAGGGACATTTTTCCTGTATGCGGCGCTTCTTGCACTTACCGTGATACCAAAGTTTATACTTGAATGCATTCCTTATATCTATATAGGCTCTAACAGCTATCGCAGCTGCGCTACAGCCCTTTTTGTGCTGGCGCTTGCGCTCTATTTTATATCTAAAAATACATATAAAAACCAGGTTGTGTCAATTATTCTCGGGTTTTTATATTACGGAGCTTTTGTTTATCTTATTAACTAAATTCCTTCTTCATCAGGACTTTCAACTCCGGGGAGCGTCTGCCCGATAGCGCGTTCAAGATTGGCCTTTGCGCTGTTAAACTGGTAAATGGTATTGAGATACGCAAGTCTTGCATCATAATACTGTATTTGAGCCTCTTTGTACTCTATAGCGTCACTCACGCCTACCCTGTAGCGGCCCTGTGAGAGTTCATAGTTTTCTTTTGCCTTCTTTACCGCAAGTTTTGCAACAGGCACTCTTTGTTTTGCATCTACAAGTTTTACAAAAGTACTTTGAATATCATAGTAAATATCATTTACCGTAGCCTTGGAATCGAATTTTTGTTTTTCAAGCTGAGCACGCGCTTCTTTAATCTGGTTCCTTATAAGAAACGGATTAACGGCGGGGAAAGTTAAATATCCGCCGAAATCCCACCAGTTTGTATCGGCTATCGTATTGTTTACACCCCCTATTGAATAATTTGCACTCAAATTAAGGGAGGGGAAGTAAGTTTTTTTAGCGAGTCTTACCGCCTGATCTGCAGCTTCGACATTAATTTTTGCTATCTTAAGCTCGGGACGCGCCTCGTTTGCAATTTCAACAGCATGCCTCATGTCTATATCCACATCCTGAAAGGGTGATGAGGTATCTATAATATAAGGCGGAATAAAGGGCAGCCCCATAAGGTTATTGAGATTTGAAATTGCAATATCCACATTGTTGCTTGCACTGATTAGCTTTGCTCTGGCATCTTCCATATTAACCTGTGCAATAGTAACATCAACCTTGGGCTTTGTTCCTACTTCATAAAAAGCAAGCGCCTGATTATACATCGCTTCAAACTGCTCGAGCGTTTCCTGCGCCACACGTTTAGCTTCAATTGCGTATATTAAATTATAATACCCGTCTTTTACCTGACAAACCACCTGATTTACAACAGAGTCAATGTTTGACTTTGAAGATTCCCAGTTGAGTTTATCTATAGTGTACTGATTTTGGGTCAAACCAAAATCATAGACAAGCTGCGAAATACCTATTGAACCCATAACATACTTTGTAAAAGGGTCAATAACTATTCCGCGGCTCCTGAAGTTGCTCATATCCGGCTTAATTCTGGATATTCCGCCCTGAAGATTAACAACAGGCGAATAATTGGAAAGTGTTTGATTTTTCTTATACTTTAAAACTTCCGCATTGGCATATGCGGCTTTAACTTTAGGATTATTTATAAGTGCAAGTTCAAGGCAATCCGCAAGGTTCAGCTCCAGCGTTTTTTGCACCGAGCCTGAGATTGTAATGGACTTGTCCGAACTGTTTCCGACAGGCATATAAGCATCTATCGGTATAGAGTACTCGGCATATTTATCTTCTTTTTTCTTTTTTTCTTTCTTTGGCTTATCTTTTTTTACCGTGTCGCTTTTTGCGACCTGCTCTTTTGCGGCTTGTTTTGACAATTGATTTTGCTGCTCGTCGCTGCGTTTTGTTTTTGCTTTTAATTTCTTTTCTTTTTTCTTAAAAAGTGCAAAAGTCTTAGCCTCGCGCTTTTGTTCTTCGCTCGGTTCATTTTTTTTCTTTTTGAAAAGCTTAAAGGCAACTTTTTTTTCTGCGGCAGCAGTGTCTTTTTGAGTCTTTAAGGATGTTTTATCCGTTTTATTTGCAACTTTAGAAACAGCGGTTTGTTTTTTTTCATCAGGCAAAGTCGTAACGTTCTGTTCGCACATAACCGGAGTGCAGTTTATAAGAAACATATTAAATATTATAAAAATACTCAAAAACTTATTCATGTTTGTTGTTATCCTTCTGCTCGCGCTTTTTGCGCCTTTTTTCAGCCGCATTCTCCCTTGCCTGCTGTATTATAACGTAAAAAGCAGGGACAAGAATAGTACCCACAATGGCTGCGGCTATCATACCGCCAAAAACCGTCATACCAAGTGAACGTCTGCTTTCCGCTCCGGGGCCCACAGCAAAAACAAGCGGCAGCATACCTAAAATAAAGGCAATAACCGTCATCATAACAGCCCTGAATCTTATTCTTGCAGCCTCTATTGCGGCGTCAAAGATACTCATACCCTGCTCTTCGCGCGCGGTTTTTGCGAATTCTATAATCAAAATTGCCTGTTTTGCGGCAAGACCGATTAACATAATCAGCCCTATTTGTGCGTAAAGGTCAAGTGAATAACCTGCGATATACTGAAATATCAATGCTCCAAGCATAGCAATCGGCGCAATAAGCATAACACCTACAGGGAGCATCCAGCTTTCATACAAAGCCACAAGGAACAAATATACAAATATCAAAGACATCAGGAGCACCGCTGTTGTCTGTCCGCTTGATTCTATCTCCTGCAAGCTCGTACCCGACCATGCGTATGTCATATCATCAGGCAGTACTTCATCCGAGAGTCTTTCCATTTCTTTAATTGCCTGCCCCGAACTTTTACCCTTGGCGGGGTTGCCGCTTAATTGCACGGATTTATACATATTAAATCTGGTAATATCATAAGGCCCCGTAACAGGTTCAATCCTTACAACCGAACTTAGAGGCGAGGATTTGCCGTCAGAGGATTTAATGTATACTTTATCCATATCAGAAGGCGCCGAGCGAAACATTTCCTGCGCCTGCAAAACCACACGGAATACACGCCCGTATAAGTTAAAGTCATTCACATAAGTCTGTCCGAACTGTGAAGACAATGCGGTATATATTTCATTCACGGGTATTCCCTGTGCGAGTGCTTTTTTGTAGTCAATGTTTATCAAAAACTGGGGTATATTAGCATTATATTGTGTAAATACTCCTGACACAACAGAACTTCTGTTTGCTTCATAAATAAGCTTATTTGCTTCTTCATTAAGCTCCTGCGGGGTTCTGTTGGCTTTATCCAGAAGCTGATACTCAAAACCGCCGTACATACTCAGCCCTGTAATAGCGGGAGGAATAAAAGAAAATATTTTTGCATCGGGATACTTGGCACTCAGCGCATTAACATTTGCCTGAATATCTTCAAGCGAGCGTCTGGATTGATACTTCTTCTCCTTACTCATAAATATCTGCCTGTACCACGGTACATTTCTGCGCTCTTCCCATGGTTGAAAATGCGTAATTATCATGGAAGTGTTCTGTCCGTTAATACCTTCAAGCCCCAGAACATTGTGCACACCCGGTACATTTTTTATATCTTTTTCAAGTTCGTCTGTTATAGACATGGTTTTTGAAAGAGATGAACCGTCTTTTAACTGAACACTTGTAAATAGTGCTCCCGAGTCTTCGTTGGGCAAAAAGCCGGTAGGAATTATTTTAAACAAGAATAAAAGCGCAAGAACCAGAATTACATATGTGATTTTTGTCCTTGAGGGTTTTTCAATATAGTATTTTGACCCTTCGATATATTTATCTCTTATTCTGTCAAACATTCTGTTAAATTTCTTAATCGAGATATCCCATGCAGTTGCAAAAAACTCACCCCATGCCCTTAAGAGTGCAAAGCCGCTCAGGTTTTGGTTGTGTGCCCAGTAATCACGATATAAATCACGGTATCTGTCAAAAAATGTGCGTTTAGGCAATTCGTCTTTTGATTTTAATATAGTTGCACAGAGTGCAGGGGCAAGAGTAAGAGCTACAAGAGTTGAAAAGCCTATTGATACGGCAATGGTTACCGCAAACTGTTGATACATTTTACCCGTAATACCGGGAATAAAAGCAACCGGCACAAATACCGCCATCAAAACAAGAGAAGTTGCAAGAACCGCACCCGATACCTCATCCATAGAAATAACAGATGCTTCTCTTGGAGACAAGCCCGCTTCAATGTGCCTTTGCACATTTTCAATAACAACAATAGCGTCATCCACAACCGTGCCGACCGCAAGTACAAAACCAAACAATGTCAGGGTGTTTATGGAAAATCCTAAAATTGCAAAAATGATAATCGTACCTATAAGAGAAACGGGTATCGCAACAAAGGGAATAAAAGATGCTCTTACATCACCCAAAAACAGGTATACAACCATAATTACAAGGAAAATTGCAAGTACAATTGCCTTTATAACCTCGCTTAAGGATTCCTTGATAAAATCCGTAGAATCCCTGAATACTTCATAAGCAATTCCGTCAGGAAAGTTTTTGGAAAGTTCTTCCATCTTTTTATTACAGTTATTGGCGAGCTCTACCGCGTTTGCGTCAGCAAGCTGAATTACCTGAATAACCGCAACGGGCTGCAAGTCTACACGCCCTAAGTAGTCATAGGTTTCCGACGCAAGTTCTACGCGCGCCACATCCGACACCTTAATTGCAGAGCCGTCAGGATTGGATTTTACTATTATATTTTCAAATTCTTCCACTGTTTTAAGCCGCCCCGGCGTCCTTAAAACAATTGACATATCCTTTTTATTGACAAGCGGCTCATTTCCTATGTTACCCGCAGGCACCTGTGCGTTTTGCGCGGCAACGGCCGCATTGACATCGGCAGGAGAGATATTGAGCGCGGCAAGCTTCTGGGCATCCAGCCATATACGCATGGCGTAATCCCTGCCGCCAAACACTACAACTTCACCTATACCCTCAACGCGGGCAAGCTCGTCTTTTATGAATATAGAAGCATAGTTTGCAAGTTCAACCAAATCTTTTGAACCATCGGGCGAAAACACCTTATAAATTACAAGACCCGCACCGGCTGTTGATTCTTTAATTGTAAGACCGTATCTTTTGACTTCATCGGGCAGACGCGCCGTTGCAAGAGAGGTTTTATTCTGCACATTTACAACCGCCATATCGGGGTTTGTGCCTACTTTAAAATAAATACTTAACTTATAGCTGCCGTTCTTAGAATCAGACACCATATAAAGCATATCTTCAACACCGTTAACCGCGGATTCAATAGGCGCTGCAACGGTAGACTCTATAACATCCGAGCTTGCACCCGGATATGTGGCGGAAACTATTACCTGCGGAGGAGTAATGGTCGGGTACTGTTCAAAAGGCAGTCCTTTAAGCGCAATCAGTCCCGCAAGCGTTATTACGAGCGAAATTACAATTGCAAATCTTGGTCTGTCTATAAAAAACTTTGAAAACATACTCTAATCCGTTACTTTTTATCCTTCAACTTTACTTCTTCATCATCCTTAAGAACAACTACCGGCTTGTCTGCAATAACTTTTACTATGCCTTCGGAGATAATTTCATCTCCCAAATTAAGACCGGAAGTTACTATCCAGAATTTCTGATATTCGTTTGAAACTTTGATGTATTTCTTTCTTGCAAAAGAATCTTTGTCTACCGTATATACATATCTGCCTGTAGAATCCTGCAGTACGCAGTCTTGCGGGACGGCAATTTTTTTGTTCAGCTTATTTGAATACACTTTAACTTTTACAAAATCCCCGGGAATGAGTTTGTTATCGGGATTTTTAAAAGTTGCGCGCAGCGCTATTGTGCCTGTAGTCTGGGAAATCTGGTTATCCCAAAAGTCCTCAACACCCTTGTGTTCATATTTAGTACCGTCAGGCAGAGTAATCTCAACACTTATGGGCTGTTCTTTTTTATCTTTTGGTATAATTTCGCTGTCCCTGAGGTTGGCAAACTGTTTAGAGTCAACACTGTATGTAACATAAATCGGATTAGTGCTCACAACACGAGCTAAAGCGCCGCTCTGAGGGCTTACATAGTTGCCTTCGGTAACATTGAGCATACCTATTCTGCCGTCAATCGGAGATGTTATCCTTGTATAATTATAGTTTCTCTTAGCGTCATTTACGGCAGCAATTGCAGCTTTGACATTTGCATTTGCAACATCTCTCTGGGCAAGAGTATCATCATATGTAGACTTTGCAATATAATCCTTTGCCACAAGTTCTTTTGAGCGGGCAAAATCCTTGCTTGCCTTAATCGCCTGTGCGCGTGCCGTTGCAAGATCCGCCTGAGCCTTGTTTAAAGCGATTAAATACTGCTGAGGCTCAATAATAAAAAGCAGCTGTCCTTTTTTAACGTAGTCGCCCTCGTTAAACCTTTTTTCCTGAAGGTACCCGTCCACCCTGGCAATTAAATCTATTGAATACTGTGCTGATATCCTGCCCGGGGCTTCTATTTCATTTTTATACTCTATTTCGCCCACATTAGAAAGTCTGACCTTTGGTGTCATCATCGCACCCATCATTTTAGCGCGCATAAATTCGCCAAACTTGCCGCTGCCCCAGCGAAAGGCAATAAGGGCAATTATTACAAGCAAAACAATGCCTATTTTTTTCTTCATAATATCCTCAAAATGCTTCTCCTCAAATAAAATACTACCATCAAAAAAATATTGAATCAACAAATGGCATAGCTCTTTTGTACTAATGCCGGATATATACCCGGGTGGGATTAAATTAAAATTACATATGTCATAATAAGTATGTAAGAAAATAAATGGTTGGAATAAGTTATGAGATTAGGGGAATATTTTAAAAACATAAACTCAAGAGCCGACACGATAAACAAAAGAGCAAAAAATCCTTTTGTGGATTACGACTACTCGCACAATCCTTTTAAGGGCGCCTTTAAACAAACATATGTATGGATTGAAAAAGACGAAGAAGATAAAAAAGAAGAAATAGAAAATTAATTAAGCGCCTCTTTTGTTTTTGCGTCAAAAAATTTGAGTTTCATAGGATTAATGGAAAATTCAATCGCGCTGCCCCTCGCGTACTCGGCGGGAACCTTTGCAAGTGTTTCAACATCTCCCGTTTTAAAATAAACAACCTTATCAGCGCCGAGCGTTTCTTCAAAATCGGGTACCGCGGTGAATTTTATAAGATTAAAAGGGTAGCTGGCATTTGTCTTATCGACAATGTCTTCAACCCTTATGCCTACAATTACGTCTTTAACATTTTTAGGATAATCAACAGGCGTTGTTGCGAGATTTACATAAATATTTGCAAAATTTAAAAGTCCGTCCTCTATTGTTGCAGGAAAAAGATTCATGGGATATGTTCCCATAAATGTTGCAACAAAAGTATTTTTCGGGTGATTATAAATATTTTGCGCACTGTCCGCCTGCTGTATTTTACCCTTATCAAGAACCACAATTCTATCCCCCATGGTAAGCGCCTCTGTCTGGTCATGGGTAACATAAATAAAAGTGGTATTGAGTTTTTTATGCAATTTTTTAATTTCCGAACGCATTGCAACGCGCAGTTTGGCATCAAGATTACTGAGCGGTTCATCCATTAAAAACACTTTAGGTTCTCTTACAATGGCGCGTCCCAGTGCCACCCTCTGCCTTTGCCCGCCCGAGAGTTCGCGCGGTTTATAGTCAAGATAATCTTCAAGTCCCAGAATCTCCGCAGCATTGTTTACCCGCCTTTTAATCTCGCATTTTGCCGTTTTTCTGACGGTAAGACCAAATGCCATATTGTCATATACGCTGAGATGAGGGTAAAGCGCATAGCTCTGAAAAACCATTGCTATATCGCGGTCTTTAGGCAAAACACCGTTTACGCATTTTGAACCTATATAAATCTCTCCGGATGTCGGTTTTTCAAGACCCGCAATCGTCCTTAAAAGTGTCGACTTGCCGCAGCCCGAGGCGCCCACAAGTACCACAAATTCTTTATCTTTTATCTCAAGAGAAATATCATCAAGAATGGTTTTTTTACCGAAACGCTTAGTAATATTTTTGAGAACAACTTTTGCCAACTGTCCGCCCTTTTAATTATTTACGCTCAACGGGCACAACAAAACTAACCATTGTGCCAAACGCGGGTTTTGAATACACCCAGATATCACCCTTAAAGTGTTTTATAAATTTTTTAATAAGTACAAATGCAAGCTTCATACCAATCGGACGTTTGTTTTTTCCGGTATAGGAATAAGGCTCAAAAAGCGTCTGCAACTCCTCTTCATCAAGCAGAAGTTCGCTTGCTTTCATTTCAAAAAGCACATACTGCGAAGGGTCAAGTTCACCTTTGCCGTCAAACTCGTGTCTTTCCAAAAATGCAACGGGAGGATTTCCCGCACTCAGCGTAACACGACCAATCTGGGTATTTTGAAGAAATATATCCAGAATACTCTTTACGACATACTCAAAAACACCCGGATCAAGAAAACATGCACGCGAAGAAAGGGAAGAAAAATTGTGCTCAAAAAGCATTTTTCTCTTCGCAAAAAACGGCTCATACTGTTTTACTATGGCATTTAAAAGATTTACTATATCAAAATTTCTAAAGTCATACTGATAAAGATTTGACTCCAGTCTGAATATCGTAAAAAGTTTTTCGAGGTCATAAGTTAAGTCGCGGGCGTTTTTATTTATAATATTTACATATTTCATCTGTTTATCAACCAGAACACCGCCCACGCCGTCAGAGAGCGCTTTTGAAAAACCGTCAATTGTTGCAAGAGAAGAGAGAATCTCCCCTGAAATATTTACAAGATAATTATTTTTTTCATCTATGATACTTCTTGCGATTTCAAACTGACCGTTAACCATATTTTGCATTTTATAATTCTGACTGACATCACGAAGCGTAACATAGACTTTTTGTTCAAGAGTATCTCTGGAGGCTGAAATTTCAAAGTAAACATCATCATCTATGTCCGCAACTTTTGCCTTTGATATCAAGGTACGCTTTGAAGACACTATTTTATTTAATAAATTGGAACCGCCGTCTATAAAAGCCGAAAAAAACTCGCCGATTATTTCAATTTTTGAAACTCCGAACATTTCAAGGGCTTTTGTATTCGCATCAAGTATCCGCCCCTCAAGCGATACAATTAAAACACCATCGGGAAATTTATTGAAAAGGTCGTCCTTTTTGGGTCTTGTAAAAAATCTCAGTAAATCCATTATGGAAATAATACTAACACAAACAAGATTAAAATAACAAATAACAGTTCAAACTAAAGTATAAAAATCTTCAAACCCCGCGCCGATTAAGAAACCGGCAAAGTTTGATTATAATTAATATACTGATTTTACAAGGATTTTTCAACAAAATGGATTTTGTGCTCAGAAAACGCGGAAGTTTTTATTGTCTGGACATTAAAAAAAAGACATTTGACACGGATTTAATGAAAAAAATAACCTTTTTCATTAAAGATAACATTAAAAACACACATCGGCTCGCCCTCAACTTAAAACACGTGGAAGAATTTGACAGAGGCGAAACCGTAAGCTCGATATGCGGCTGCGGGGTTAATTTGTACGGCTTGAATCCGATTCTAAGTATGCAGTTAAGTCTTCTGAGTCCGAAAAAATTCCCGCCCGTATACGTAAGCGAAGACGATTTTATTCAAAGCAAAAGAATGCTTGCAAGAAGAAGATTCAGGGTAGTGTAAGACATCAAAACTCACTTCGCTGCGCTGCGTTCGCAACGGCGGTTATCGACAGTTGCAAAACGTCAAGCTCAACGCTTGCCGTTTTTTCACTCAGAATGTGTTCCCGCCTGTGCAATCAAAGATTGCTTCGCTCACTTCGCTGCGCTGCGTTCGCAACGGCGGTTATCGACAGTTGCAAAACGTCAAGCTCAACGCTTGCCGTTTTTTCACTCAGAATGTGTTAAAAAAAGCCGATAACTTGGAGTTATCGGGCAAAACAGTTTACGAGTGAGAGTGGAATATGCACTATAAGAATAATAAAAGTCTTAAGACTGTTTGTAAATAGCCGCATGGGTAATCTTTTCGGGATTTGAATTATTTTATCGTTTTCAAAAAACAATCAATCTGATATAATTAAAACCGACATGAACGAATACTTGGATTACATAAAGCAGGGCCAGAAAACAGAGCTTATTATAAGAACTCCGGGTGGTGCCGTGCGTTTTTTCAGTACATTTGAAAAACAAACGGACACAAATATAATAATTTCAAAACCCAAAAACAAGCATCTTGCATTTAACTGCATACCCAATCAAGATGTAGAACTATACGCATATACAAACGGCGGGGTTTTTAAACTCAAGTGTAAATTTATCACTTGTTTAAAAAACGAATGCCTGCTTTCACTTCCCCTGAACGTTGATAAAATGCAAAGAAGAGAATATATAAGGGTTGAACTTAATATTAAAACCATTCTTACTCTCATATCACCCGATTCTAAAAAAACAATTCAGGCAACCTCAAAAAATATAAGCGCAAAGGGTATAAAACTCCTGCTGGAAGAAGATGTATCCAAATTTTCCAAAATAGAACTGCGCATGCTTTTTGAAGAAGGCTCAATATCCACCGTTGCGCAAATAATAAAAATAAGACCCGTAGAAATAGGGCAAAAGACTTATTATTCAACATCTTTAATGTTTATAACCATAAGCGAAAAAGAGATGAGTTTTATAGTTAAAAAATGTTTTGAATTTGAAGCGGCACAAAGAAGAAAGCTGCTTGATTCCGAATCATAAGGAGAATTTATGAAATTAAAAAAAGTACTTTGCACCATGCTTATGTTGTCTTTTGCAAACCTCGTATTTGCACAGGCAGCACTTGCACAGGATTTTGAAAACCCGCCATGCGATGAGGATGTTGCAGTTGAACATCTTATAGGGTATGAGCATTCAAAAGTCAACCTTGTAAAAGTCACAAATGTTGCAAGTATTGTACAAAAGGAAAATGTGATAGAAATAGCCTTTGCACAGAATTTTAATTCCAAATATTATAAAGAAGGCGACTTTGTGCAGTTTGAATTTCTGGATAATCTCATGACACAGGAAGGAACCTGCATTATCCCTAAAAATTCTTCACTGATTGCAAAAATTACAAAAATTAAAAAACCGAGATGGTTTTCAAGAAATGCAATTGTTTGTGTTAATTTTACCCACATAATATTCCCCGACGGTAAAAATATCCCGATAACGGCTAAAATATCAGGCAAAAAAGACTATCTGCAAATGACAGGTAAAGACACTGCCAAAAAAATTACCGCATACACTCTTTCAATAGGGGGAGTCGGAACAGGCCTGGGCGCTGCAATAGGTGTTGCAGGCGGTAATGTCATAACAGGGCTTATAATAGGCGGCTCAATTGGCGGCGGAGTAGGACTGCTCTCCGGCATTGTTTCCCCCGGTTTACACTACAAAGCCAAAAAGGGAAAGAAACTCCCTGTCATACTTGAGGACAATCTCAAAGTTCCCAGGATGTAAATTATATTGATATTGTTAAGAATTGTAAAATAATACAATCCAAACTATAAAGTTTTAGCTGAGCGTGCCGAATATCTATTTGTACGCTCAGTTTTAGTATGGATGTTACAAGGAATTACGACAATATCACAAACAGGTGCGAAAGGAAAATAATATGGGAACAGACTTAAATGCAAACATGCTGGATGTCAAAAGGGCGCAAGATTTGACAAAAGTCACCGGCAACCTCAACAGCATTTACTCAAAATCAAGAACAGAGCAAAAAGATGCTCTTTCACAGTTGTTTAAACAAAAATACTTTAACTCCACAACTGAAAAAGCTACAATTAACCAACAAATTGCAACACTTGAAGATAAAATTAAAGAATTTGACGATAAAATCAAGGAAATTGAAGAAAAAATTTCCGATAAACAAGATGAGCTTGATGAATTAAAAACACAAATAGCCGATAAAGTTGCTAAAATCGTAGCAGATACGGAAGAATACGAAGCAACTTCAAAAAGAAGGGTTGACCAGGCAGTTGATAATGCACTTTATCACTACCAAAGCGACAGCCACTCAAAAAGAAACGGCGGAGAAAAAACTCTTACCGACTTTATGATTGAGCAAATGGGTCTTGTTAACTCGCAAATTACAAACGGCAGAGTAGGTATTGACAAAGCCATTGAAGAACTTGGAACTCCTCAAAGTGAACTCAACGGCATTGTCGGCGAAATGGAAGGTCTTGTAGGCGACATAGACGGCTTAAACTCTCAATATGCAACTACAAAGAGCACCTTAGACCTTTTGAAATTAACAAAAAACAATATGACAGACGCTGCAGGCAGCTATCAAACATCAGATACCGATCCTTCAGTACCTATATTTACTCCCGCAAAAGAAGATTTGGCAGACGGTTATCTCGGCAAATATACCTCCCGTATGGCAAACAGGGAAAACCAAACAGAACTTGCTACGACTGCCGATAAAGATGCGGTAATAAATAAATACAAAGGCAATATCGCCGCTCAAACCCCCGGCGTTGACCAGTACAGCACAAACAACGCACAGTTAAAGTCATTCTCTGACGCACTGGATAAAGGTCTTATAGAAGATATGCAGGGCGCCGGTTTCTCCAAAAAAGAAATGCTTGACACCATAAAAGAACTCTATCCCTCAACAGGTATTTCGCACGGAGATGACGGCAGACCGGTCATCCCCTGGGGTCACGGAGCTGATGCTCAAGCAATATACAGAAAATTTGAAGACAGCTTCGGTAAAGTAGAAGGCGCAGTCCAAAGGGATGACCTGCAGGTTGCCGAAATGGACAAGGCTATTAAAAACGACAAAATCGTTACCGAAATGAAAAACAACAACTTCAGCTGGAAAGAAACAGCCTACACATTAACAAGACTGTGGCCCGGCGGCGGCATTGGCTACACTCTTGGCGAAAAAGAGGTAACTCTTCCCATAGGCGACGACAAGTCAAAAGGAACATATGACGCGCTTGAAGCCGAAATCAAGAAAAACTATCCCGACGTTAAGATTAACAGGGGCGCATCGGATGAAACAGTAAAAGACGAAGTAAAACACACTGACCCTGTAGGCTTCCATGTGGGCGACAACAGCTATGAATTTGTTATCGACAGAAATCAAGACGGCGTATTAAATGACTTTACCGAAATGGTCGGCGCAAACGGCACTGACGGTATGGAAGAAATGGCACTGTTTGACACAAACAAAGACGGTCACATAAACGGTGATGAGCTTAAAAATGTCCTTGTTCTGAACACCGAACACACCAACCGCGATTACGAATTCCTCACCGCCGAACAACTTGGCATTAAAGATATTGACTTAAGTTCGTTTACCGAAAAAACCCAATCCCGCGGCGACGCAGGCGGTGAAGAAGACTTCCTGAACATAAACAACTCATTAATCACAGGTACATTTAACATCACAATGAATAATGGCAAAAATGCCGAAGGATATCAAAAATTTGTTACCGATGAATATATGAGTGCGGTATATGACCCGATTTTAGGCGAAAATGTTTACTCCGAACTTGACGGCAACACTGTAGACAATGTAATAGACGACGCATTCGGTGAAGCCGATGACAAACTGGGCAACCTCAATGAGTTTGCAGACATTATCAAAGACG
>ERZ1643249.1233-NODE-1233-length-26007-cov-15.287145_pt1 | contig 26007 bp, 28 predicted proteins | sample MGYA00579263_ERZ1643249 | MGnify/ENA primary metagenome ERZ1643249 (study PRJEB29033, sample SAMEA4952264) | chicken gut metagenome | biome: Broiler Chicken; feature: Gastrointestinal Tract; material: Caecum | place: Ireland | collected 2018 | study: Broiler...
GACCCAAAAGCAAAAGAAACGATTTCTGATATAGTTAGGGAAGAAAAACTTCATGTTGGGCAACTTTTTGGTTTACTCTTTTCACTTGACCCAGAAAGTAAAGAACAGTTTGAAAAAGGGTTAAAAGAGTTTAATAATCTATAAAAAATGTTGGTTCAACAATCTTCATTATAATTGTATAGAATACCTATATAGAGTTAGTGTAATTATAAGTCTACGTAGAAAGGTACTATAAACCATCAATGAGTATTTCTTGTAGTGCAAATAAAAATACTCTACAAAAAATATCGTAGAGTATTTTTATATCAAAAGAAAAAGGTGTGTCCAGTTGAACACATGGTGCAGGTGGTGGGAGTCGAACCCACACGGTTTCCCACTTGCCCCTTAAACAAGCGCGTCTGCCATTCCGCCACACCTGCATTTTTAGTGTACTCTAATATTATATATATTTATACTTAAATTGTCAAGCATTTTATACGAATTATTCAACATTATTTATAAAAAATACATAAAAACTTGTTTTAATATTTCTATTGTGATAAAATAAAAATATGAAAGAAAATTTATTAAAAGATATTACCATTGACATTGAGCCAAACTGTCCTATAGAGTATGTCCACAAAAGTGGTAGTGAGGGTATTATTTGCGATAGAAATGGTTTTAAGTATATTGTTTCAGAACCCTTGCTTTTAGGAGTACTTAAACTTTATGATTTAAATATAAGGACACTTTCTTGTGGTAGCAATGAGAAAGGAGAAATAGGGATATCTTGTGACTGGGATAGTTTAGACGATAAAAATAAACGTATTGTTAAAAATTACTTAAAGAACAAAAAGCAGTGTATTATACCCCCATGCGAACATGCACCTCAATCACGTTTTAGAATAAGTGTTCATGTTGCCTCAAACGAAACAATAAAGGGAGCCGAGCAAAAGATTTTGCAGGAAATTGAAGGCATTGGTTTAACAAAGCAAGATGTCCTTTATGGCAAATTAAATTTAGATGAAATCAAGGATATTTTTAGTTATGGATTAGATTTATCATTAGAAGATGCGATTATAAATTTTGAAACTCAAGGTGGTGTTCTTGAAGGTGATATTGGATGGTTAAGCCAAGAACTATATAAAAAGCATTTAGAATATATTAAATATTGTGAAGAATTTTCAGAAAAGGATTTATAAGGAGAGTGACACCTATGATGATTGGTCCAGAGATGTGGTATGACGAAAATGTCAAAGGCATGAATAAATGCGAACAACTGAAAATTTTAAAAGAATTAGATGACAAAATAAAAGACTTGCTTATAAAAAAGTTTCCAGACAATATAATAATCAACCCAAACCCAGAAGTACAAATTAGTATATTACGAGAATATAAAAAATATTTAAAAAGTAAATTAAAGAATCTATAAAAACAACAATATATGTTAATGTTATTGTGTGACATCTATACACCTTTATGAAATACAAGGACAGAGAAGTCATTAATTCTGAAGCAATTTCTCAATATCTTCAGGGAGTGGTACTGAAAAGAATAGTGTCTTGTTCTCATAAGGGTGAAAGAAAGACACTTCTTTGCATACAAGGGCAGTGTGATTTATAAAGGGCGATTTACTACCATACAACTCATCTCCTAAAAGTGGATGTCCTATGCTTGACAAATGCACTCTTATTTGGTGTGTCCTGCCATGGATGAGATTGATTTTAACAAGTGTGACTAGTGTTTTATTGCTATTATTCTTTAATATAAATGATTTGATAGGGTGGACATATGTTGTCGCATCCTTACCATCATCTGAAACTTCTCGCTTATTTATGTTTAGTTTTCCATATGAGATTGTCTTAATTTTCTTGTCAATAACAAGGTCGCTATCAATTGCCCCTTCGCACAAGGCATAATATGTCTTTTTGATATTCTTAATTTCCTTTTGTGAAATGCTATCTTTGGCAACAATGACAATACCAGCGGTATCCTTATCAAGTCTATTCACAATTCTTAGTGTAAAATCGGGTTCTTTACCATCCATATAGTAGCAAATGGCACCCGCTAAATTACAAGTATAATGTGAACGGCTTGGCATACATGGTAGCCCGCTTGGCTTATTAATTAGTAGGTAGTATTTATCTTCATATACTATATCTAGTGGTATTATGCAATGCATAATAGTGGTTTTGTTATTTGGATTTGAATTTATTGCAAGCATGTCTCCAATATTAAGAGAATGTCTTATTGTTACTTCTTCATCGTTTACCTTAATATTCCCTAATACTTTTCTTAGATTTGTGATATAATTTTCAGAAAATCCGCTATTTTTCAAAAAATAGTAAATAGTTTTGTACGGTTTATCTATTTTGTAATATTGATATTTTGTCATCTCTGTAGTCCTTTAGATTTGAGTCTGTGGTTTCTTTTATTAAAATATTGTGAATTTTCATTTTTGTATTGATTTAAGTATAACAAAAATTGTCTTTTATTGTAAAATTTATTTTAAAGATTGATAAAAAACTTGACATATTTTTTTTACTATTATATACTCATTAAGTATAAAGGCTATGATGAAAGACTAGTAGCATGAGCCATTGTTATCTCAGAGAGTCTGCAAAATGCTGAAATGTAGATATAACAATCCATGTGAATTCACTTTCTAGCCACATTTATGAAGTTGTATTTTGTTAATATAATGTGTAGTTTATGTCGTAAATCTGCGTTAAAGATTGAATAAGGATTGATTTTATTACGATTATAATGTTTTGTAAAGTAATGTGCTAACTTGAAACATATTGTAAAATTATAGTAAAATCAATCAAAATTAGGTGGTACCACGAAGAGACCTTCTTTCGTCCTAATACGAGAAGGTCTTTATTTTGTTATAATGAGAAATTAAGGAGAAGATTATGAACAACAAGCAGTTAGAAAACATAAAGGTTGAATTACTTGATGATATCAAAAATGCCAAAAGTCTTAAAGATTTGGTTGGAATAAAGGTAAACGCATTTGGAAAATCAGGCTCTATTTCATCTTTATCAAAGGGAATGAGAGATTTATCACCAGAGGATAGACCAAAGTTTGGGGCTATGATAAATGAACTTAAGACTATTATTGAAGAAACACTCAAAAGTAAAGAAATCGAACTTGAGAATGCTGAATTGAAAGCAAAACTTGAACAAGAGCAAATAGATATCACAGAACCATCAAAAGGCATCGAAGTCGGGGCATTGCATCCTATTGCAGATGTTATAGATAGACTGACTGATATATGTGTTGACATGGGTTTTTCTGTTGTTGAAGGTCCAGAAATAGAAAGTGATTACTATAACTTTGAAGCGATGAATATTCCTAAAAACCATCCATCAAGAGATATGCAAGATACCTTTTTTATCACCGATGAAATTCTTTTAAGATCGCAGACTTCAGCCGTTCAGGCAAGAGAGATGGAAGTAAGAAAACCTCCATTTAAAATTATTTGTCCAGGGAAAACTTACCGAAATGATAGCGATGCGACTCACAGTCCAGTCTTTCATCAACTTGAAGGGCTTGTTGTTGATGAAAACATCTCAATGGCTGATTTAAAATCAATGCTTACTATCCTTATGAGAAGGCTTTATGGCGATGATACAAAGATAAGATTTAGACCGTCATTCTTCCCATTTACCGAACCTAGCATTGAGGTTGACGTATCATGCCCAAGTTGCCACGGAAAAGGTTGCAACGTTTGCAAAGGAACAGGTATGCTTGAACTCCTCGGAGCAGGGGTGGTAAATCCAAAAGTTCTTGAAATGTCGGGGATTGATAGTAAGAAATACAGAGGCTTTGCCTTTGGTTTTGGACTTGACCGAACGGCCATGATTTTGGATGGAATTAATAATATTAGAAATCTTTATAGAAATGATATAAGATTTTTGGAACAGATGAAATAAGGAGAAAAATATGAAGGTAACTTATAATTGGTTAAAAGATTTTGTAAATATTACTGCATCACCCGAAGAAATTGCTGAACGTCTGACATCTGCTGGGATGGAAGTAGAAGAGGTAATTTATCAAAATAAGCATCTCCACGACGTAGTAGTCGGCAAGATTTTAAAGATTGAAAAACACCCACAAGCAGATAGACTGGTAGTTTGCCAAGTGGATATTGGGGGTGAAATAACACAAATTATCACTGCAGCAACAAATGTTTTTGAGGGTGCAATAGTACCTGTAAGTTTGCCAGGTGCAGACCTTATAAACGGGATAAAAATACAAAAGACAAAGATGCGTGGAGTTGAGTCCTGCGGTATGTTCTGCTCAGGCGAAGAAATTGGAATTGATGAAAATTACTTCGAAGGAGCGGGAGTTAATGGAATTTTAATACTGCCTGAGGATATGAAACCAGGAACTCCAATAGACAAGGCTTTAATGCTTGATGATGTGATTTTTGATATCAATATAACACCAAATAGAGCCGATTGTATGAGTGTTATAGGAATTGCACGAGAAGTGTGTGCACTTTATGGATTAGACCTTAAAAAAGTAAATCTAAGTTATGATATTGATGTCTATGCGAAGGACACTGTTCGCAATTATGTAAACGTTAACGTTGAAACACCTAATTGTCTAAGATATATGGCAACTGCAGTGACTGATGTCAAAATTGAAAAATCGCCACTTTGGATGAGAGCGAGACTCAATGCAGTTGGAATAAAACCTATAAGCACAATGGTTGATATTACAAATTATGTTTTAATAGAAATGGGACAACCACTTCATGCTTTTGACCAATCACTAATTGAAGGGCAGGAAATTAATGTTAGACAAGCCAAAGAAGGTGAGGTTATTGAGGCTTTAAATCATAATTCATATAATTTAGATGATAGCATTATGGTTATAGCGGATAGCAAAAAGCCTATGGTTATTGCTGGGGTTATAGGAGGCACTAACTCTTGTATTAATGAAAACACTACTAAATGTATCCTTGAAAGTGCAGTATTTGATTTGAAATCAATTCGACTTACAAGTAGAAAAATAGGTGTACGTACAGATTCTTCAGCAAGATATTCAAAGGGTGTAAATGTATCAAATGCAGAACTTGGCATGGCTAGAGCACTCCACCTTGTTTCTAAAATCAAATGCGGAAAGGTTGTTCGCGGGGTTATAGATATTGCCAGTGTTAAGAATGAAGCAAGAAAAATAACTGTTTCAGTCAAACTTATAAACGACATACTAGGTCTGCAAATTCAATCAAAAGATATGCTTAGAATTTTAAATAATCTCGGCATTGAAACTACAATTGCGGGCGACACAATGACTTGCATTGTTCCGCCTTATAGAGAAGATATTGAAAATGACTATGATATCGCAGAAGAGGTCATAAGACTTTATGGCTACGATGCATATGACAATATTGAATACGAACTTTTCAAAGACTCAAAAGTTACAGAAGGTCATCATCATCCTCGACTTTCAATGGAAAGAGGTTTTAGAAATTCGCTTGTAGATTTTGGTTTCTATGAAAATATCTCCTACACTTTGGTTCCATGTGATATGGCTGAAAAATTGTTGTTAACTGATGAGCGAAAAAATTTAATCAGAATAGCAAATCCTATCAGTGAAGACATATCTTGTATGCGAACCTCTTTGGCACATTCACTTTTTTCAAATATAGCCTATAATCTTACAGTCGGAAATAAAAGCATGAAAATTTTTGAGTGTGGAAGAACTTATATAACAAACACTTTGCCACTTACAAATCTTCCTACAGAAAGAAATATGATTGCCTTGGCTATATGCGAAGAGTGCAAAAACAATGAAAAATTCTTCTATATGAAAGGTGTTATAGAGACACTTTTAAATAAAACTTCTGCAAAATATAGTTTAGTTAGGTCAAATGAGCCGTATTTGCATCCTGGAATTTCTGCTGATATAATTGTAGAAGGCAAAATTATAGGCTCATTTGGTCAAATTCATCCAACTGTAGCAAAGAACTATAATGTGCCAAATTATGTTGTTTATGCTGAACTTGACGATGATTATTTGGCTGGTTTGCCAACTAAAAAATATGATATAAAGAATATTTCTAAATATCCTATCGTAGAACGTGACTTGGCAGTTGTTATTGATGAAAATATTGCTGTGCAGGACATACTAGATTCTATTAAATCGTCATGCGGAAAACTATTCTACAAGGTCCAATTGTTTGACATATATAGAAACAATGAGTTGAGAGAGCAGAATAAGAAGAGTTTAGCATTTAACATTAAACTTTCAGATATGGAAAAGACACTTACAGATGAGGAAGTCAACAAGGTAATGCAAAAGATACTCAAGGCTTTAAGTTATAAATTTGGAGCAGTTCTAAGATGATATATCTTGATAATGCTGCAACAACGAAAATGTATGAGGGAGCGGTAGACGTATATAAAAAATATGCCTGCCAATCTTTTTTCAATCCGTCTGCAGGTTATAACAAAGCAATTGCTGTATCAAAAGATTTAGATAAAGTTAGACAGCAAATTTTAAATAAACTTGGAGCAAATGGAAATATTATATTCACAAGTGGAGCCACTGAAAGCAATAATCTTGCTATCTATGGCAACAAACGTAATGGCAAGTGGGAATACGTTTTCTCTGAAGGTGAACATCCTAGTGTCTATAACATTGCACTAGATTTGCAAAACCAAGGATTTGTCGTCCATATCGTTAAACTTATGCCAAATGGGCAAGTGGACTACGACCAACTAGAAAAAGTTGTAAATGAAAAGACTAGGATTATTTCAGTTATGCACGTAAGCAATGAAACTGGGGCAATAAATGATATCCCAAAAATAGACCATATTAGGCAAAAACATTGTCCAAAGGCTTTGTTGCACGTTGATGGTGTCCAAGCATTTTGCAAACTTGACTACAATATATGGGATGCAAACGTTGATTTATACACTATATCTAGTCATAAGTTCCATGGGCCTAAAGGAGTTGGTGCATTGTATGTTAAAAATATATCACCATTAAAAAATATTGTATTTGGTGGTGGGCAAGAAGGTGGATACCGCTCAGGCACTGAAAATGTTGGCGGTATTATGGCAATGGGATATGCTATAGAACATTTTAAGACGAAGGAAAATTATCTATATGTCAGCAAATTAAAAGACATTATGAAATCTGAACTAGAGAAAGACGAAAAAATCAAAGTCTTTGACGTTGGAAGCCCTTATATTTTAAGTGTTAGTTTTACTGGTGTAAATGGAGAAACACTCATGAGAGCATTGCAAGATGAAGATATTTTTGTAGGCATTGGCAGTGCTTGCTCGACAAAGAAGGCGGGGAATCGTGTGCTTGAAAGTATGGGTCTAAGTTTAAATGAAATTAAGTCTCATATCAGACTATCCTTTAGTGAAGATTTAGACGAAAAGCAAATGCATTATGCGGGGGAGAAAATAGTTGAAGTTTATAATAAAATTTTGGAGAAAGTTAAATGACAGTAATACTTTTAAGATTTGGCGAACTTTACCTTAAAGGGAACAACAGAGATGTCTTTGAAAATACTCTTATAAGAAATATAAAGGATATGTTGAAGGATGAACATTACCAATTTTCAAAGACTTTTGGCAGATATGTTGTCTCTAACTTTGATGAAAATCGCCAAAATGAAATTATTAAAAAGTTAAAAAGAGTGTTTGGTTTGTATAGTCTTAGTCCAGCTGAAGAGGTCACTGCCGAGCCAAAGGTTATATCAGAATATGTCCAAAAGATAAGTTGTGAAAACCAATCCTTTAAGGTGTTTGTTAAACGGGCAGACAAAGATTTTCCTATCTCATCAATGGAATTTGCAAAACAGTTGGGTGAGTTAGTGTTAAATTCATGTAAAGGCAGTTCTGTAGATTTATATAATCCACAGCATGAAATCCATGTTGACATAAGGCTTAACAAAAAGGCATATATTTTTGATGAGATTATAAAATGTCAAGGCGGACTTCCTTTAGGCTGTTCTGGAGATGGTCTCTTGCTTTTGTCAGGCGGTATTGATAGCCCAGTGGCTGGATACTTAATGGCAAAACGTGGAATGAAATTTGAGGCTTTGCATTTTCACAGTTATCCCTACACATCGGAACTTGCAAAAGATAAAGTCATAAAACTTGCCAAACATTTGACCGAATATATGGGGGATATAAAACTCCATGTAGTATCGTTTACCAAAGTGCAGGAAGAAATCCATAAACACTGCAAAAGCGAATATATGATAACAATTATGAGACGTATTATGATGAGGGTTGCAAATGGACTTTGCAATAAGTATAATCTTGGTGCTATTATCACAGGGGAAAGTTTAGGACAAGTTGCAAGTCAAACAATGCAAAGCATGACAGTGACTGGTTCGGTTGTTAACAGCATTCCTATCTTTAGACCATGTATCGCAATGGATAAAGAGGATATAATTGAAATCTCAAAAAATATCAACACCTATGACACTTCAATTTTGCCTTATGAAGATTGTTGTACTGTGTTCTTGCCAAAAACTCCAGTTATAAAACCAACTATCAAACAAGCCGAACATGAAGAGCAGTTTATTGATGTTGACTTACTTGTTAATGAGTGTATAGAAGGTGAAGAAATAATCGAAGTCACAAAAGACTAATCTATAAAAATTAAATAAAATTAAAAGAGGGTATTATTTATGCTGAAAGAAGGCATACAATTATGCCCTCTTTTTTTGTTAATACTAATTTAATAATCGTTGTAAGTAAGAGTACTTAATATGCCTGCAATTATGCATAAAGACCTATATTTATAAAATCACTATTTATAAACTTGCATATTATGCAATATATATAAAAATTTCATGCATAAATATACAAAAATCCCTTGCATAATTATAAAAAATGTTGTATAATAATCAAAAACATATGAATAAAGATAAATTTATATTTATTCATAAAATGCTATAAGCCTTATAAATAAAGGGCTATAGACGTTAAGGAGAAAAGATGGCAAGAAGTGCTAGACAGTCTAAAATCTTAGAACTTATCTCTACAAAAGAGATAGAGACACAAGATGAACTGGCAAGAGAATTACGTAATGCAAACTTTGATATCACTCAAGCGACTATTTCGAGAGATATCAAAGAGCTTGGTCTTACCAAAATTTTGTCAAGTTCTGGAAAATATAAATACTGTTTTGTAGGTTCTGACGAACAGGTCATCTCAAATAAATACATAACTATTTTTAAGGAATCTGTTATTTCTGTTAAAGTTGCGATGAATCTAGTTGTTATAAAAACCATGAAAGGACTTGGCTCAAGCCTGTCAAGTTTTGTAGACAAACTCAATATAAATGAACTTATGGGAGCCGTCAATGGTGACGACACTGTCATGCTTATCTTTCCGACGACCACTCTTGCAAGCCAGGCAGTAGTAACTTTAAACGATATGTTAATTTAAAAGGAGAATAAAATGCTTCAAACTTTATCTATTAAAAATGTGGCTTTAATATCTTCTTTAAGTATTGACTTCGGCAAACACTTCAATGTTTTGCTTGGTGAAACTGGTGCTGGAAAAAGTATAATCTTTGATGCTTTGAACTTTGTGCTAGGTGCAAAAATAGATAAGACTCTTTTGCGATCAGGCGAAAGTACTATGAGAGTCGATGCTGTGTTTACTAATTTAAAAGAATCAACCCTTGAACTTTTGAAAGAATTTGGTATAGAAGAAGACGAGATAGTTTTAACAAGGACTTATTCACAAGACGGCAAATCTAGTATTAGAATAAACGGTCTGCCATCAACACAAAGTGTTCTTAAAAACGTTGGAGATATTTTAGTCAACAGTTACTCACAACATGAAAGTGTTGATATGCTTAAAACAAAGAACCATTTAATCATGCTTGATAAATATGGTAATGAGAAGATAAAACCACTCAAAGAAAAATTGCAAAGCGAGTATCATACTTTTAAGGACATCGAAAACAAAATTAAAAGTTTGGGCGGAAATGATTTTGAAAGAGAGCGAACAAAATCTCTCCTGCTTTACCAAATCAAGGAGATTGAAGATGCAAATTTAAAAGTGGGCGAAGATGAAGAGGTTAAAGAACGATTAAAGTTCTTAAGTAATGCAGAAAAAATAAATCAAGCAATAACAATCTGCGAAGAACTCTTATCAGATAACAACGACTCATGTATAAACAGCCTCCAGCAATCATCTTCCTTACTTTCATCCATATCAGGATTTGGCAATATTGATGAGTGTAAAAATAGACTTGATAGTGCAAGGTATGAGATAGAGGATATTTACCAAACACTTGTTGATATAAAGTCTAGTGCGGAGTTTGATGAGAACGAATATGAAGAGTTAGATAGACGAAATGATTTAATAAAATCTCTTATAAAAAAATACGGCGGTTCTATTGAAAAAACTTTAGAATACCTTGAAAACTCTAAGAAACAATTTGATGAACTAGAAAATAGTGTTGCATTGATAGAAAAACTTGAAAAGGATAAGAGCGATATTGAGACAAAATTAAATAATACGGCAGAAATGCTGTCGAATGTTAGAAAGACGTATGCTCAAGAAATAACCAAAAAGATTACGTGTGAACTTCGAGAATTGGGGATGAAATCAAGTTCATTTGACGTAAAATTCAATCGACTTGAATCTATTACACTTGAGGGCTTGGATGATGTTGAATTTGTATTTTCTGCCAACAAAGGTCAAGAGTTAAAATCACTAGCCAAGACAGCATCAGGAGGGGAATTAAGCCGTTTTATGCTGGCAGTAAAAAATATTTTTGCTGAGATTGGAAGTGCTCAGACGTTAGTTTTTGATGAAATAGATGCTGGTATAAGTGGTGAAACAGGCAATATTGTCGGTCAAAAATTAAATAACATCACGAGATATGCCCAAGTTCTTTGCATAACACACTTGCCACAAGTAGCAAGTTACGGAGACGATTTCTTCTATGTTAGCAAGACAGAAGATAAGACATCAACGTTGACACAAATTAAACATCTTGAAGGTGATGAAATAATATATAATTTAGCAAGAATGATTGGCGGTGACAATGTTAGTGATATAGCCCTTTCTCATGCTAAGGAAATGCGAAACTTAACAGGCAAATAATAAGTATAAATTAGACTTAATTGAATAGACTAATAATTAATATTGGTCTATTTTTTATTTAGGAGGAAAAATGCAAAAAAGAAAGAAAGGGATATTTTTTGTAATGTTGTTAGCATTTGTCATGTTAATCTTCAATAACATAAACTTGTTTAAAATATATACCTTATCAGATAATTTTTATACAAATTATAGCGAAATCCAAAATGCCAACAAGGAAGGTATTTTCGGCGATTTTGTATCGATTTCTTTAAACCAAGATAAAGTCAAAACAGATAGTGATAAAAATGACAAAGGTACAATTTTATTTAAACTCTTCGGTTTTATCCCTATCAAGAAAATGGATGTAAAAATAATCCCAGAAGACAATGTTTACATTGGTGGAACAGCAATAGGACTTTCAGTTAGTGCTAATGGAGCTTTAGTTGTCAGTGATGTCGTTGTCAATGCAAAAGATAATCAAATAATAAAAAATAAAAATATTAAAAGTGGGGATATTATAACAAAGATTAATGATAATACTATAACTTGTGTCGAAGACATTGATTTAGCACTACAAAACGTTGATAGCGAAGAGACAAATATAGAGATTATAAGAGACAACAAACCAAAGACATTAAATGTTGGTTTATTAAAAGACTCGACAAACCATTATAGACTTGGAGTTTGGGTAAAAAACAATATTTCAGGAATAGGAACTTTAACTTTTGTCAAGAAAAATGGTGACTATGGTGCTTTAGGGCATCCAGTCACAAATACAAATAGCGACACTGTAGTTCCAATTATAGACGGAAACATATATGAGTGCAATTTAATAGGAGTAAACAAAGGACAACGAAACAAACCAGGCGAATTAAAAGGAGTTTTCCTGCAAAAGAATCCATTAGGAGAAATATCAAAAAACACACCATATGGAATTTTTGGCAATACAGACAATATTGATCAACTTGTTGATATCAACAGAAGTGCCAATATAGGTGGGAGACTTAGTGTAAAGCCAGGTAAGGCTAAAATTATTTCATCCATAAGTGGTATTCAAGAAGAATATGACATTGAAATAATAAAAGCAAACTATCAATCAAAATCCAGTGATAAAAGTCTAGTTTTTAGAGTAACAGATGAGAGATTACTAAAATTAACAGGGGGAATAGTACAGGGTATGAGCGGTTCACCTATAATCCAAAATGACAAACTTGTAGGAGCAGTAACTCATGTATTTTTATCAGACCCAAGCAAAGGCTATGGTGTTTATAGTGATTGGATGCTAGAGCAGTTATAATCTATATCCCTTTAATTTAAAACTATTATGTTATGCAACTATAACTAAAGCCAATCAAATTTGATTGGCTTTTATATTGTAAAATAAAAAGAAGTTATGACATTAGAGTGATTTGTCTTAACTTCTTTCTATCTATTGTGAAGCATATCTCCTTCACACTATTATAATGTGCAGTTTTATAAATATTATACATATTTTACGAATTTATTTTTATTACGTCAGCCACACTCTTTCTCATATCTTCACTAATTGCAGCATAGTGTTTTTTGGTGGTATTTACATCCTTGTGTCCTAGCACATCGGCAACAATATAAATATCTCTTGTTTCCTTATAGAGATTGGTACCAAAAGTGCTTCTTAGTTTGTGTGGGGATATTTTCTTTAAAGGTGAAGCAATTTGAGCATACTTTTTAACTAAGTTTTCAACTGCTCTAATAGATATCCTTTTATTTTGCAAAGATATAAACATAGCATTTTCATCTTCTGGTAAGTTAAGTGTTGCACGTTTCTCAAGCCACGTCTTCAAAGCAAGTGCTACTTCTTTTGAAAAGTAAAGTGTAGTTTGATTGCCACCTTTTCTTGTTACAAGAAAAGCATTTTGACTAAAATCAAAACTTTCTACATTTAGCCCTACAAGTTCTGAAATACGAATGCCAGTGCCTAAAAATAGGGTAATGATAGCATTATCTCGTTCAAACGTTTGCTTATTGTATTCTTTTTGATGCTTAGTAAACTCAATAGGGTTTTCTATCGTTTCCATAAGTTTTTTTACTTCGTCATTTTCAAGCCTTATAATTTCCTTATTATGAATTTTAGGAGTATCAATTTTGCTTGCAACATTTGATTCAATCATATCATGATTAAAGAGATATTTAAAAAAACTTCTAAGCGATGCGAGTTTCCGTGCTTTTCCTTTTTCATCATTTCTATATTGTTTGCCATCCATTTCATAATAAGATAAATAGGACAGATACTGCTCAAGATTTCGTGATTTAAGTTTATTTAAATCATCCAAGGTTATTTCATTTTCCTTTTTGTGAAAAACATAATTTGCTAAATAATTAAAAAAAATATACAAATCCATCGCATAATTGTATCTAGTCAAAGAGGAGGTATTATTTTCTATTCCAATAAAAAAGTCCATGCAATAGTCGGGGAGTTTTTCAGTGTATTTCCCCATTTTAACTCTATTTTTAATATCTCTTTGCTGATAAAAATTTAACTTTGCCATGTATATAATATAGCACAACTTTTTTAAAAAATCAATGATATTTAAATAACTATGCATAAAATCCTTTGAATAATACACAAGACTTATATACAATGTGCAAAAATAAAATTGTATAAATTACTAGAAACTAATCAAAATAATTGACTATTTTTATCAATAAAAGTATAATAAGAAAATAGGAGAGATAAGACAAATGATAGACATTAATTTAATAAGGACAAATCCAGAACTTGTAAAAGAAAATATTAAGAAAAAATTTCAGGAACATAAACTTGAATATGTCGACAAGGTTTTAGTACTTGATGATAAAATTAGAGCCTTAAAAAAAGAAGGCGATAACTTAAGAGCATCAAGGAATACTTTAAGTAGTAAAATTGGTGCTTTAATGAAAGATAAAAAAATTGAAGAAGCCAATCAGATTAAAGCACAAGTTGTAGCAAACAACCAAAGAATAGAAGAAATTGAAAAAGAAGAGACACAACTATCAAGTGAACTTAAAAAGTATATGATGGCTATTCCTAACATTATTGCCAATGACGTTCCAATTGGAAAAGACGACAGCGAGAACGTTCAAAGATTAACTGTAGGCGAGGCAAAAGTTCCAGATTATGAAATTCCATATCACACAGATATCCTTGAAAATTTAAATGGACTTGATTTAGATAGTGCAAGAAGGACAAGCGGAAATGGATTTTACTATTTAACTGGTGATATCGCAAGACTTCATTCATCAATACTTTCTTATGCAAGAGATTTTATGATTGATAAAGGCTTCACTTATTGCATTCCACCTTTTATGATAAGAAGCGATGTTGTAAATGGTGTTATGAGTTTCGAAGAGATGGAAAACATGATGTATAAAATAGAAGGTGAGGACCTCTATTTAATCGGCACAAGTGAGCATTCAATGATTGGTAGATTTAAAGAAACAATTTTAAAAGAAGAAGATTTACCACTTATGCTTACATCTTATTCACCTTGTTTTAGAAAAGAAGTTGGAGCACACGGCATAGAAGAACGCGGAATTTATCGTGTTCATCAATTTGAAAAACAGGAAATGATTGTTATTTGCAAGCCAGAAGATTCTATGATGTGGTATGATAAAATGTGGCACATCTCATCAGAATTTTTCACTACATTAAATATTCCACATGAAGTCATGGAATGTTGCAGTGGAGATTTGGCTGATTTAAAAGTAAAATCTTGTGATTTAAATGCATGGAGTCCTCGTCAAAAACGTTATTTTGGTGAACTTGGCTCATGTTCAAACCTTTCAGATGCTCAAGCAAGACGTCTTGGCATAAAATTTAAATCGAAAGACGGAATTAAATATGCTCATACCTTAAATAATACAGTTGTAGCTCCACCAAGAATGTTAATCGCATTTTTAGAGAATAACTTAAATGCTGATGGAAGTGTCAACATTCCTGAAGTATTAAGACCATATATGGGTGGAAAAACTTTAATAAAACCTAAAAAATAAAGGATAAGAATGTCATCAATAAATGTCTCAAAAGATTTAATAAACAATATTGCTGAACAAGAAAACAAAAAATTTATAAAAGGCACTACAAAACTTATAAGTCAAATTCTGGGCGAATCTATAAAAGACTTGTCTGAAAAAGTGTCTTTTATTTCTGTGGATAAAGTCATACTACAACCAGCCAATGAGTTGATTAGTGGGGCTTTCATTGATAGTTCAAACTTTGTCTATTTGCTAGGTGTTCAAAACATACAATTAGAAATAAACACTTCAAAAAAGGTCTCAATTTGGCAAGATTTTAAAGAACGTTTAAAATGGGCTTGGCAAAATCGAAAAAGGTTATATAAAAGAAAAAAGCAACACCGCAAAAAGAAAGATAAAAATGAAGAACTTGATAATACAAAGAATAAAAGTATTGACCTATCTAAATATACAATATATAGTTTAACAGAAGACTTGCAAAATACTATCATAAAGTATCTATCTGAAACAAGCCTTGTTTATTTGAATGGTAATATGTTGCAAATTATTGGTAAAGACGATTTTGGTGCAAATACAAAAATACTCATATATGTAGTAAATTATGATGGAACATTTTTTAAATATTATGCAGGAAAGAAAAAGGGCTTTATAAATATAAACATTGGCAGTAGAGTCCAATCTCTAACAGCAAAATACTCGGCTGTAGGAGAAAATTTTATAAAAATCCTAAAAATTTTTAATTCTCTTTTTTATAACACGAATGGTTATATTTGTAATCAAGTATTTTTAGAAAGCATTTTATGTGCTGTGCCAGAAGACTTATATTATGGAATAGATATTTACAAAGTATTTGTCAAAATATTAAATCATCTTTCAATAAAATCATTCAAGGACATTAAATCAATAAATGATACAAATTTAACAATATTTAAAGATGAGGTTTGTGGCAATAGTATGCTAGGTTTCAAAAAAATGATGAATAAAATTTTTACAAAATAAACTCCATGTTAATGATTAAAGTATAAAGTTAATGATTAAAGTATAAAACTTTTTACAATGCTTTTCAATAGTTTGATGTAATAAATAAACTATTAAATTTTAAAATTTTCAGGGGAGTTTATAATTAATTATAAACTAAAAATATATAAAAATAGAAATGTACTCAGTTGATTTTCAACAAAGAATCTAAAAATATATAGCAATAAAACACATAAAATTGGTTTTGTCGATTTATGTATAACAGTGTATAATAAAAATTACTAACAAAAAAATAAATATTTGAGTTATAGCACAACTAAATTTCTTTATTGTATTACAAATAAATTGAAAAAAAGTGTTCAAAAAAATGAATGCTTAAAAACAATTTGTAATCCATAAAAATTTTGACTAGTATGCAATTATCTTATATACATTGCCTAATTTGAAAAATGTATTTCAGATATGTAAAATAAAAAAAATTTAAAAATTTTTATAAAACTAATATATAAAAATAATAGTTATAATAAAATAACATAATACCTTTAAATTTATCGCTATTATGCACATATCTCTTCGTAAAACTTGTGTTTTACGAAGAGTCAGATGTTTTGCTGGTCAATATAATTTTTAAGTACTACCCTTATTAAATTGCTAACAGTACGGTCTTTTTTCTTAGCAATTACACGTAATTGTTCCATTACTTCGGGTTCTATTCTAACTCCGTAAGCTTTCTTTTCCATGGTTTCACCCCCTTTTAAGTACATAGATTTTGAATACATTTTGTATACAATTTAAAAATAACATAAATTGTATTTAATTGTCAAACATTTATGCCAGATTTTTTAAAAAAAGTTTGAGGGTATATAGGGCCACCGTGCCCTATAGTATAGCGGAGCGGAAGCCATGTGTCGATTACACAAAAGTGTGTGATTTGATAAGGTACTCCCCTGCATGAGTTAAGACAGAAACACCCTTTCACTAGCAAAAAAATATAGCCGGTATAACCGACTATATTGTACGTAGTAATGTTTTAGTTTGAGCGATTTTGTTTTTTTCTTTTAGTTCCAGATATTGAACTTTATTTAGATTTGTTTTATGCAACTCGTTGTATAGTGATATTTCGGCTGCAAGTTTACGTTGTTTTTTAATTGCAGCAAGTGCTTCTGGACTGTCTAGGTCATACAATCTGTCATAGTATTTGCTTGGTTTAACTGTCATTACTTGTCCGTTTTTTCGTTCCAAATGTATTTCGTCAAATTCATAGATTTGGTCTTTGTGTTGTTCGTAGTAATCTCGAGCGATACCAGGACCTCGTGACATTCTAACAAATTCAGGTATAACCCCTAGTTTTTTGTAGTACTCTTCGGAGTCTTTACCCTTTCGTTTTTTCATGACGTACCTTGCAACATAAGCTGCAACTTGCCATTCTAGTTTAGCAACAGTGATAATGCCTTTTTGCCAAATTTTGGATATTGTATTTGACAGAAAGATTTGTTCTCTTTCTTTGTTGAGGAAGAAGTTCTCGAGGTCGAGTATAGGACAGTTAAATAGTATTACATGATAGTGCGGTCTGTATGTATTATCACCATACTCACCGCAGGCATAGAATCTGATATTGTCATGATTGTAATGATACATATAATACCTTCGAAGGTCCTTCATAAACTTAGTTAGGTCTTTTGGTTCCAGGTTTCCGACCTTTTGTAGTTCTCCTGTTTCTCGATTTACACCATCCACCAAATGTACGTTTGACTCGTCATAAGTTAGAGTTATCATGTAATTATGTTGCCATTGTTTAGCCTCTAGCATGCACCTGTTCGCCCATTGCCTTGAGTAGTCTAGCCTGCATCCAATGCATTTACCGCAAGGGACTTCGATTTCTTCTAGCGGATAATGTGAGAATAGTTTTCCAAATGTTTTGGTCGGTCCTGATTGTGGTATTATATAATATTTACGTTTGCCTGCTGCCGTCATATCACCATACCAAAGAGCCGTATTTGGATGGTAACATGCCATAAATTATGCTCCTTAAATAACGTGTCAGTCGGGGCCCCATTACCCTTACTCGATGTAATGGGGCTGACTGACACAATTTTTAATAAAACCTTATGAAAAATTTAAATAAATTTAGCAAGCATTGAGGCAATTTTTACGGCTGAGGTTATTGAGTTTATTTTGTTGTCATTGTCTTTTGCTTTGTCGATTGTTCCAATAAGGTTTGACGTTGCTTGAATTGTTTGAGGTAGTACACTTGACCCGGTTGCACTGCTTCCTGCGGGAGTAGTTGCACCTGCTCCGGCTCCTGTAGCAGATAGTACAGGATTAAGCCCTGCTGCTTTAAGGTCGGCTACTTCTCTTTGGTGTGCAGTGTTGCTCATGTATTCTTGCCATTCTCTTTGACGTCTTGCACTTCCCCAACCCAGGAAGTCACCTAGGTCCTCGCCTATGTTGTTCCCGTTTGCACTAGTAATACTTGCGACATCGTTAGGTCTTAATACCATATTATCACCTACCTTTTAGAAGTGGTCTATGAGACCAGGTACACCATATAACGGCATAGGTCTAGTTGCTTTTATTTTGAAATAGAATTCGGCTAAGAATTGGTCGCTAACTGTTGATTGAACTGCAAGTGTTCTGTCTACGTTTGCCGTTGTTTCTTCGCCCCACTCAGCACTTAGGTTTGGTTGGCTCTCGTAGTAGTCTCCGTAGTGCCATACGTCGAGTGGTTGAGCATATGTACTTCTCATTTCACCTGTAATAATATTTTGGTTGTACCTGTACTCTCCGTAACGTTCCTGGTATCCGAATGTAGTATTAGTAACATTTTCGCCGTTGTAGATTTCGAACTCGTTTATCTCTTGTTCGCCAAGGTGAGCGAATTCTCTCCAGTAAAAGTCAAATTTTCGTTTTCTAGCCCACATACGGTTGACACCTTGTTGATATGAATGGTCTGTTCTTACGCAAGCCACACCGATGATATATCCATGCTCAGTGAATGATTTAGTGAAGCCTGCACTTTCTTTGGCTCCAGTCAATGAGAATGCTGCAGTGTTACCTTGAGGACTTTCTGAACTGCTTTCTGAAGTCTGTAATACCTGGTCCATGTTTATTGGGAACCTTTCCCCGCCTAGATATTCAGGTCTTTGCATTCGAGCATCTGCAGAAGTTACTCCGAAGTGTCCTTTTATAATTTCAATATAACGTGTACCACTTCTAGCGTCAGTTTCCAAAAACTTTTGAATTTGGAATGCTTGCCTTAATTGATTGATAGTTACTGAAGTTGCTTGTGTTAAGTCTGCAATTAAATTTGCAGGTATAACTTCTGTTTGTTTAGGTGGTGTATTTGCATTAGATGATGACGTTACAGTTTGTGCGAATTGATTTCCATCATTTATTGGTTTAATTCCTAATACGTTTGTTCCTGTTCCGTTCCAATTTTCACCATTTGCTTTTTGCCATAAAATACCGTTGGTTGTTAAATTTTCATTAGCATTTTCTGATGTTATTACTGGTGCTGTATTACCTATTCCAATTAGTACAGGGTCACCTTTTTGCGGCTCAGGAAGTGCTGTTGTAAAATAGTCAGCAAATTTATTCACTTTAAGCATTGCACCGCCATATGATGGGTCATTTAAGTCATTTTTTGTTAGTGTGTGTACGTTGTCATTTTGGTGATATGTAGGAAGTGGTGCTTGCAGATTTTGATTTCGGAACCAATCGTTCCAGATGAGAGTATATCCTCTGAATGGTAGACAGTTTATATCAGTACCTAGTGGTGCATTTATAGGCAATCCCATATGGTCTGCTACTGTGCCTTTTGTGTAAGGTTGTTTTGAAGTTACTGCTATTCCTGGGATGTTGTATTCTGTCATATCTTCATCCCAGGAACCGTCCTTATTCTCGCCCATGAATTCCTCCCATCTATCCCATGTGAGTCTATTTGGTACAAAGAAGAAGTAAATATCAATGTATGCATTGTCCATTACAGGTTTTATTGGTGTTTGCATTCTTACTATGAAGTTAGTGTCAAGTGAGAACGTATCACCCGGGAGAATCTCCTGTACATATATTGGGACTAATTCTCCGGTATTAAACGTTGTTTTATGGTCAAATGATAAGTCAAAACTTGACCTTTGAGTTTCAATCTCTGGTTGCATACCGAAGTGCAGTTCAGTGTTTCTATTCATTGGTTGTTTCTCCTTTTACTTGATTTTGGGTTGTTTCTCCTTTTACTTGATTTTGTTGTATACTCTCTACGTAGTTTTTAATATCTTGCTCTGTAATGTTACCTTTTTCAATTAGTGTTTGTCTAAGTTCATTAGGTAATTTGTTTAAAGAGTTGTTTGCTTGCTGTTGTTGTTTTTGCATATCGAAGACATTTGTAGGTACATTTGTTGCATCAAAATATTGACCTTGTCTTTGGTTTAAGTCTTTAACACCTATTTCGCCGTTTTCAAACTTATCGATTATGTTGTATATTCGAGTTGCTTGAGCGGCCTCTTCGATTTTTTCTTGAATATTTGTTTTACCAACGATAACTTTTTCCCATTCTCCAGTATCTGGATTTCGTGTTACTTTGAATTTTTCTCTCCAAGGGTTGCCTGCTGGACTAGGTGTTCTTGGAGGAAGTTCTTGTTGGTTATAGAATTTCATTTTGTCTCCTTTTTTAAATCAATTGCTTTAATCACGAATTTAATTTCGCTTGTTATTTCGCCTGTTTGGTCGTCAAAAGTGCCTAGTTGCCATAGTTCCATATCTTCAAGGTTTTGGTTTATATTATTTAACTGTGGGCTGTTTACTGCATTTGCAAGGCTTCTGACGGCTACTGCTTCATTGTTTTGATAGAATGGTTGCATATATCCTATCTTAGTGTCTTTAATTGAATAAATTTTTAGTTTCATTGGTTATCATCTCCTTTTAAGAATAATTTCTTTATTAGTGTTTCGTTTTGTGCTTTAAGTTTTAAGTTCTCTTTTGTTAGTTTGCATATTTTATCAATTAATTCTTCTTGTGATTTTTCTTTGCAACTTTTTTTTATAACTTTTTCTAGTATTTGTTCCATTTTATCAATTTCTTTATTGATATTAAATTCTGTCATTATTATTATCTCCTTTTAGTTTTCTTTCTTCTTTAGCATCTTCTCTAATTTCTCTGATTAAGTTTTGCATAGCGATTATGCTTTCAATGTGGCTTGCTTTATTGTTTATTAATACTTCGAATATGTCATTTTCAATTTTGTTTATTTTATCTTGCATTTTGTTTATTTTTTCTTGAAGTTCTTTGAATTTTACCATTTTTATTTTGTCTCCTTTTTTTTTCTACTATCTCTTCTCCGAGGTACCATTCTCCGTTGGATAGTTGTATCCATTTTTTTTGTAGGTATATCATTTTAGTTTAATTATGAGATTGTAAACTTGGTCAAGTTTGAATTTATACGTTTTGAGTTCTTTCTCCAGTTCTTCGACCTTTTTCTTTAATCTCATAGTCTTATGCCTCCCCTACTTATTTTCGGTTCGACGTTTATTTTTTTAGTTTTCTTAGCAGTGCGAGTGAATATAGCCTTGTCTATTTTACTATTTACTGTTTGTCTGTTCGCCATTTTTTATCTCCTTTTCGATTTCAGATTTTATGGTTTTTTCGTTGTATTTAACACCCATATTTGCACAGTCTTCTTTAATTTCAGCGAGTATGTAACTGATTTTAACTGCAGTAGTAGCATTAGGTATTTGAGAGTTAGCCTCTGCTATATATACAGGTATTGCTTCTAGTATTTGTTTTAAATTGTTTGTTGTTTTCTTTTTGTTTAAGAGAAAGTACCCTACTATCATGCCTACAATCTGAAGACATTCGAGTGCTATCCCCGCTATTGTTTCTACTTCCATATTTGCTCCTTTTTCGTTAATTTTGTATATCAAATGTATATCATTTATACTACAAATTTGTGTTTTACGAAGAGATATCAAGGTTTTAACACAACAAAAAATGCCTAAACACTTTTTGGTTTTAAGCACCCTGCACTTCACTTTATTTATACTCTTATAAACTATAAATCTGAAAACAATAACGGCAAACAACCTAATAGAATTTTTGAGGTATAAGGTATTAAGATTTTTTGAAACTAAACTGAAAACAGCCTTTTCATTATATAAAATTTTCGAGGTATGAGGATTAAGGTTTTGAGGTATTTCCCCTTAGTTTAAAATATAATGTCTAATCAATAACACAAGATAAAAGTCTAGATAATAAGTCTCTATATAACCCTATTATAAAAAAGATATAAAAGATATATTTGTCGAGAATATTTATGTAAAAATATCCATTGTAAACAATAATAACTGTGTTTATTTTTATTTCATAAAAACAGGATACCCCCTACTATTGAAAAACATCAAAGCACTAACCCTATCAATAAAAAACTAACTGGCAAGGTAAACCTAATTGCACTACAAAACTACCAAGATATAGCATTTAATCTAGCGATGCAAATAAAATTCGTAAAATAAAAAATATAATATTACTGGCAAAAAAGTCTACTTAAGTCACAAACATTACAAGACTCTGTTAGTCAATAAAAATGAATAATTTTTTAGTTCTTTCCTTAGTAACTTATAATTGGGTAAAAATTTCTCTACTAAAGACCAAAATTGCTTTGAGTGATTAAATTCTTTACTATGGCAAAGTTCATGTGTGATAACATATTCACACAACTGTATAGGTAAGATCAAAATTTTCCAGTTTAATCTCATATTTTTATTGTTATCAAGATACCCCCAAGCTCTTTTTGAGTTAGTTAGATTTAATGATTTATAATATAGTTTATATTTATTTGACAATCGTTCTACAATTGGACTTAGATATTTTTCAAATGCTTCTGCATAAAATTTTTCTTTCTTCCCGCTATATTCTATTTCTTTACTAAATAAATAGACATAGGACTTAAAATCATACTCCTCTTTCTTTAAGCACATTTCTTTGACCTTATCTAATTGTCTGTTGATCCATTTTTGCTTTGAAACTATAAATTCCTGTATCTTTTCATTAGATAAATTCTTTGGTGCTTTAACCACGAGTTGTCCATTATCTGTTACTTTTAAACTTAAATTTTTATATCTCCCTTTAAATAGTTTAATATCAATATAATTTAAAATATTCATAATCTTTATTATACACAATTACCCTAAATATCGCAAAAGTTTTTATATCATTTCACAAAAATTTTCGCTAGTATGCATTGCATACTAGTTTTATGTTTTTATAAAAATTAATCAAAATTTGTTGACTAAACATTAATATTAGATTATAATCTTCTTAGAGGTAAAAATATGGATCTTTATGCAAAAGGACAACTTTCTTTTTTGATACTAACCTGCTTACTAGAGCGTGATTTTTATGGGTTAGATTTAATTAGCGAAATATATAATAAATCCAATGGGAGAATTGAACTTAAAAAACCTAGTGTTTATTCAAATCTTACTAGGATGGAAAAACAAGGATATGTTTCATCTTATTTGAAAAATAGTGAATTAGGACCAAATAGAAAATATTACTCTGTTACAGAACGTGGAAGGTCATTCTATCAAGACTTGAAAGATTATTTTGACAGAAATAATATTGACGTTTTTAAAGACTTCAAAGATTTTGAAGCCAACTCTTCTAACACAGTTAATATAAATGAAACAAATGCTCAATATAACAATGTTAATTATTTTGCTCAGTCTCATACTGATGAATCTAGTGTAGACAATGAGCAGTTGCAAGACGATAGCCAACAAAGTGGCAACAAAAACATTGATACAGAAGAAAACGATTACTTTGATTTCTCAGGACTGGATGAACAATCACCAGAAGTTAAGCAAGATGATAATATAAACAAGAATGTTACTCAGCAAAGTTTATCAAATGAAGATGTCCAACAAACTGAAACTGTAAATAACAATACTTTTCAAACAAATACATATTCTATAAAATCATTACTAACTACAACCAATATAAATAGTTACGATAAAAATGATTTTGTCAATAAAGTAAATGTCGAAGACAATAAAATACAACCTCAACAATCAGTTACGGATAACAGTAATACAGAAACCACTACTAAAAAAGATGATGCGGTTTTCTTAAATAACAAAGACGTTGAAGAGTATAATAAAAGACTTTATGACATATCCAAAGACATTAACCGTTACAAGAGAAAGAAAAGTTTTGCAGAGGACCAAATCGCTATTCAAGTTGATAATTCTTCCCCTATTAGTGAGGCTAATGAACGGAAAAGAACTAACATTGAAGACTTTAAAAACTCAATACTTGAAAACAAAGGCAAAGTAGATAGTTACGACTATTCAAAGCAAATGGCCTATCGATTCAATAAAGAAAATCGGACATATCAAGATGTCCTTAATGGCAATAGTCAAAAGAAAGAAGAAAAACCTGATGATGGTAAATTTATCACTGGTAGATTAGATGTAAGTCAAGTAGAACATGCTCGTAAAATTGAACCACCAAGGTTAAAAATAATCACTGAAAATTCCAATCGTGATAATTATAATATGCCAGCACCAAAACGGGATAAATCTATAGACCCATCACACAAAGAAATCTTATCTAGACTTTACTCGAAAACAAAAAACTCTGGCAATGATGAAATCCGTGATGATGCAATTTATGACTACAACGACTTGAAAGATTTTTACGATGACCAAAACATTTCATTTAGTGAGTACCAAAAGCCAGCAGAAAGAGTTGAACATAACACAAACAAGTTATATCTTATAATATCAGTCATCACCTTCTTAGTGTCAAGCATTTGCTCAGCCATTCTATATGGAATATTAGCAGGCTCAAACCTAATCAACAATTCAACAAATTTCTTATATATATTATTACCTGCTCTGCTTATTATAGATATTTTAGTCACATTCTATAATTATAAAAAATATAAAAGTTGGATGCCAAAACCTATGCTACAACAATGGAAAATATGGTGCATTGTTCTTTTAATTTCAGCAGTAGTAGTTGGGCTAAATTTTATTTGCGGATTAACTCCAGCAAGATTTTCAGAGTTTGCAACAACTACATTTCTTCCGATAATACTTTCATTTATTATTTTCCCAATGAGATATTATATTAAAAGATTTTTGCTTATAAAATACTGGAAATAATCGCAAAAAAGACCGAATAAAAAATTAAGTAAACATAATTTAAGTTTGCACTAATCGGTCTTTTTTAATTTCCAATTCTTAGATATTTAATTATGTCTCTTTATTTTAAACATAGAGAATAATAAATCACCTAACATAAATACAATTAAAATAATAAGTGAAATTATAAAAATATAAGATACAGAGTTTTGAAAAACGGTACATAGTAATGTAATTGCTAGCGAAGATATCAATGCCCCTATTGTGATTGATATAAAGGCATAGTGAATATTCAGATTTGAAAGTCCAGCAATTAAACTACCCGTCCAAACACCTGTAAGAGGTAATGGAACTGCAACCAGAGCGGTTAATGCTACATATTTTTTAAATTCTGATGTTTGCTTTTGAATTGCTTGACCTTTAAATCTATACTTTTGTAAAAATTTATATATCACAAACCCTGTCGTTTTTTGTTTAAGTTTTCTTATAATTAATATTATCAAGTAACAAGGTATAATTGAGCCAAAAAACGATAATAAAAATGCTGTCAAAGGTTGCAAAACATTATCGCTCCAAATCGCAGTATTCATTGCAAGTGGTATTGATATTTTACTTTCAAGTGTTGGACACATCGCTACTAAAATCACAGCAAGCCATACACAATTTGAAAAGTTTTCACCTATAAATCCTATAAAGTTATCCATATTATATTTTATTAGCAATTAATAAACATATGACTAAGAAAATGTTAATTATTTTATATGAATCTACTTAATTTTAATTATATTATCGGAAGCCGAACTTGCTTGCAAGAGTGAGGATTATGGTCATACATA
>ERZ1643249.1236-NODE-1236-length-25982-cov-105.992479_pt1 | contig 25982 bp, 19 predicted proteins | sample MGYA00579263_ERZ1643249 | MGnify/ENA primary metagenome ERZ1643249 (study PRJEB29033, sample SAMEA4952264) | chicken gut metagenome | biome: Broiler Chicken; feature: Gastrointestinal Tract; material: Caecum | place: Ireland | collected 2018 | study: Broiler...
GTAAAGCCTGCGACCACACAGCCGTAAAATGTTTGTATAATTTTCTATTTTGTTGTTGTATGAAATATTATTTTCACACAAAGAGCACCCGACCTGAGTTCCACTTTTAAGGAAAAAATCCGAACCCTTCTCCTATTGGAAAAAGGTTCGGATTTTGTGCTTGTGATGTACCTCCAGGGACTCGAACCCTGGGCCCACTGATTAAGAGGAACTGAAAGGCATTTTTCGTCCAGCCTGGCATTCAGCGAAAATCCGTCCTTTTCATCCAATCACCGTTGTTTTATCTATTTTTATCCATTGCATTCTTTGCACCCTGTGCACGGCTTTGCATCCAATTTCCAGCCCTACGATGTGCAGAAAATGTGCAAAAATGTGCAGAGGGAAAATCCGTTCTATTTCATTCAGGTTCCGGCAGGGGTCAAGACAATAGGACAAATGGAACAGCCGCCCATTGCGTGTCAAAACGCAGTTGGCGGCTGTCTGCCGTCTTATTAAGGCAAAGGTTGATATGAAAGGATAAGAGAATGTCGTCGTTACACGCCCGAATAAGCCTGGAAGCCGCCGTCCACCGGCAGGACGATGCCATTGATGAAGCCGGCAGCCTCAGTGTTCACAAGGAAGAGCAGCGCGCCTTCCAGTTCTTCGGGTCGCCCCATTCGGCCGGCGGGGGTTCCGGCCAGTATCTTCTGAGCACGGGCGGTAGGGGTGCCGTCCTCGTTGTAGAGCAGGCGGGCGTTCTGCTCCGAGACAAAGAAGCCAGGCGCGATGGCGTTGACCCGAATGCCCTCTTTGCTGAAGTGCACCGCCAGCCACTGGGTGAAGTTGGAGACAGCCGCCTTCGCGCCCGAGTAGGCGGGGATCTTGGTCAGCGGGGTAAAGGCGTTCATGCTGGAAATATTGATGATGCAGCAGCCCGGACGGCCCAGCATCTGCTTGGCAAATACCTGGGTGGGCAGCAGTGTGCCGAGAAAGTTCAGCTCCAAAACGCTCGAGACGTTCTCAGGTGAGATGGTGAAGAATGTCTGCAAGGCCGAGTTGTCAATATCGCCCGGCTCATAGAATTCCTTGTCGGTGTTGGCCTTGGCGCTGTTGCCTCCTGCGCCATTGACTAGGATGTCGCAGGGTCCAAAGTCCTCCAGCACCTGCTGTGCAACGACCTTGCAGTCATTCTCGACCAGGACGTTGCACTGGTAGGCCTTGGCGATGCCACCCTCGGCGACGATGGCGTCGGCGTGGACCTGCACTTTGGAGAGTGTGCGGTTGAGCAGGGCAACTTTTGCCCCGGCGCGGGCCAGGGTCTTGGCCATATCAGAGCAGAGCACTCCGCCCGCCCCAGTAACCACAGCGACTTTTCCAGAAAGATTGGTGTTCAGTACGTTTGGTTTCATCATTTGGTTATTCCTTTCAAGGCGCAAAGGCAAAAGCCGCGAATTGTAGCCTTCCTCCTGTTGTTTCAAAGCGGATATAGAGTGCATACGTTCCGTCCAGCGGCACCAATTCCAGCCCAAAGTCCTGCCAGTCGTCAGCCAGTGCTCCCGCGCAGCGGCCCAGACAAAGGCCATCGGGGCCGCCGGCATGGATTGCTGCGGAAAAGCGCCCCTGTCCACGCAGCGTCAAAGTCAAACGCCCGGGGCGGTCGAAGGCAAAGTACTTGTACCCCACCACTGTGCCCGGCCCGATGTTTGCAATAAAACAGGGGTAAGGGCGGGGCTGCTCGCCGGCAGGCTCCTCGTAGATGTGGGGTTCAGTGGCGCGGCGGCAGTCGCGGATGGTGTAACGTTTCGGCTGGATGTCGGGCGAGGTCAGGCGGCAGCAACAGGCTGCCAGATAACTCCCATGTGCCGGCAGCGGCCCGCCGTTCGGCCCGCAGCTTGTGATCTCAGCCTGGCCAAACCAACCGTCCGGTCGGCGCGGCAGCTTTTCGGCGCAGCCCTGGCGGCTGGCCTCCTGCCCTGATGTCTGGCGATGGTAAAAAATATACCAGTCCCCGCCCAACTCCACCAGACCGCCATGGTTGTTGCCGTAGGGCATCACAGGGTGGGTGTTTCCAGCAAGACCAAGATCGGCATTGCTGACCAGCACCCCTGCATAACAATAGGGTCCGAAGGGAGCGTCGGCCAGTGCATAGGCCAGCTCATGGCTTTGCTCGGTAGAGTAGACCATCACATACCGCCCTCCGATCTTGCGGGGGCTGCTGGCCTCATAAAAGGCGTGGTGCTCAAAGCCAGTGTCTGCTGCCATGCCCGCCCCCGGCAGAATGGGTACAGGACCACGGCGGATGGTCATCATATCGGGTTCCAGCTCAAAGCCGAGACTGGTGGGAGCGAAGGGGCTGATCCTGCCGCTAAAGCGTTCCGACACCGGTATACAGAAGCCCACATACAGATACACCCGCCCATCGTCGTCTACCAGGACACCTGGGTCAAACATCTTGTACCCCTCATAAGGCGTGCCGTTCGGCAGACGGACTTCACCAATCAGCTCGAACGGCCCCGCCGGTGCTTTGCTTACACCCACCCGGCAAACTTTCTGCGCGTTGGTGTTGAAATAAAGGTAATACCGCCCATCCGGCCCGAGGACCACATCAGGCGCGGCCATAGCGTCCCCTTCGGTCATACCGGGCACGGCGCTGCGAGCCAGGCTGACCCCGTGGCAGGTCCAACGGGCCAAGTCATCTACCGGGGCGCTCCAGACCTCATAGTCTCCGGGGCAAAAACCTTTCTCGCCCCCCGCGAGGTCGTGGCTGCCGTAAACATACAGCCGTCCGTCAAACACGCGCGGTTCCCCATCCGGGATGTAAACAGTCAGGGGCAAATAGGGATTCATGGCAGGGGGGTTCATTTCCTGCCCTCCGTCTTTTTAGGGATAGTATTCAGCTTGCGGTTGAGGTCTTTCAAAAAGTCCTCATCCGGTTTATGGGGCATCCGGTTGATGATACGAATCAGGCCCATACTGCGGTATTTGCGGCTCCGCTCATCGTGGGCGATGGCGGGCAGCTCGGTTTCCAGCAGGGCAAGAGCCTCGGCATTGTCAAGGATCTCCCCGATGGGGTCCATGATCGAAAAGCGGTCTTCCGGGAAGAGGTCCTCCCCGCTGTCCTGCATGGTGAACCAGTTTTTCACGTCGATCTCCGGGTTGGGGTCCACGTAGATGTAGCTCTGCTCAGGCTGGGCCACATGTTCGAGGGTGATGCTGTCGGCGCAGCCCGTCCCCTCAGCCCGCAGCTCGAGGGCGCCGGCGTCCAGCGGCACGGTGAAGGAAAAAACGCCCGCCGCGGTCTGCCTGCCGGGTATTTCCCTGCCATTTGTGGTCAGGGTCACTTCCGAACAGTTGGAGTAGACCTTGACGGTAGTGCTTTCTCCGCTTCGCTTTACAAAGCGGCGGCCCGCAATGTGAACAAAAAGCTCCTCCGACCACTGGGCTTTGTAATAATAGAAGGCGTCCTTTTTGGTCTGGCGGTCCCAAGTGACAAGGCCCTTGCTGTTGCGCCCCTTGACGCCGCCCTCATCCCGGATACTGCTGCCAAAGTCGAACAGGTTCCACACAAAGCTGCCCCAGACGGCGGGCTCAGCGGTCAGCTGGGGATAGACCGTCTCATGGTAGAGGGCCTGGTACTCCTCCGAATAGTCTTTGCGCCGGGGCGTCTCGCTGTGGTAAGCCAAATTGCAGTCCACCCCGTACTCCGAAAAGCCGAGGGGAACGCCGGGATTGTCGTTGCGGAACTTGCGAATAAAGCCGGCATAGTCCCCCATCTCGCCGTAATACCAGCCATAATAGAGGTTATAGCCGATGCAGTCAGGGATGAAGTTGAGCTGGCTGTTGTTCTTGACGCAGTAGAGGTTAGCCGCCGTAGTCAGGCGGGAGGGGTCGAGCTGCTTTGCCAGACCGTTGAGCTTTGCGACCTTGTCGTACATCTCCAGGCTCTCACCCATCATGGCGATCTCGTTCTGGATACCCCAGAAACAGATGGAGGGGTGGTGCCTGTTCTGCAGGATCAGCTCAGTGAGCTGGCTTTTTGCGTTCTCGAACACACCGTCGTTGGCGTCCGGCATGGCCAGCATGGGGATCTCGGCCCAGACCACAAAGCCTTCTTTGTCACACAGGTCATAGAAATACTGCGGGTGCTGGTAGTGAGAAAGGCGCACTGCATTGGCCCCCAGCTCCTTGAGGATGGCCATGTCCTCATCCAGTTGAGCACAGGTGAAGGCGCAGCCCATTCTCTCGCGGTCCTGGTGCTTAGCGACGCCGTTCAGCCGCAGATGCTTGCCGTTGAGGGAGAAGCCCTGCGCCGCGTTCATCTCGATTGAGCGGAAACCAAAGCCCAGTTCCACTGCATCGCAGACAGCGCCCTCCCGCAGCAGCTCAGCCCGCAGTGTGTAGCAGTGGGGGTCAGCCTTGCCGTTCCAGAGGCGGGGATATTCCACCTGCATGGTCACATCCCTCCCCGTTATGGCAGACACTTCGCAGGCGGCCGCAATGCAATTACCGTCCAGAATGGTGTAGCGGGCCATGGCCCCCTCTCCCCCTGTGATGTGAGGGGTGATCTTCACTGTACCGTCGGCCTCGGCGTCGATCTCTACTCCCTGGGTGCCATAGTAGAGCAGGTCGAAGTGGGTGCCCTCCACCTCGATCAGCTTAACATCACGGTAGATGCCGCCGTAGTTGTCAAAGTCGCCGGTCAGGGGGTTGACATCGCTGTAACGAGTGTTGTCGGCGTGGACGGTGAGGGTGTTGGCCCCTTCCACAAGTGCCTCGTCCATCGCAAAACGGAAGGTAGAGTAGCCACCCCGGTGCTCGCCCAACAGCTGGCCATTCATCTCCACTTTACAGACGCCGGCCACGGCTTCAAACTCGATAAAGTGCCGCTTTTCCAGCTGGCGTGCATCCATCCCGAAAGTCGCCTGGTAGACACATTCGCCGGTCTGGCTGGGATCGTCCTTGTTCCAGACGTGCGGCAATGTGACATCCTGCCAGACCTTCGACTCCGGCGCGGGCAGCGGTATACCGGGACTTTCCAGCCGCGCAAAACGCCAGTTGAGGGCGTTGAGAGAATAGATCGTTCGCATAAAGTTCCCTCCAGTTTTATTTCCCGTTTAGGGCCAGCCAGGCGTCCAGCTGGCGCTGTTTTTCTTGGATGATGGCGTTGATGCCGGCGTCCTCCAGTTCCTGCAAAAAGGCGGGGATCGTGCTTTCCGGTTCAAGGAAGCCGCAGAGCAACCCCTTGTGGTACTTTTCCACTACCGTTTTGCAGGCCTCCGCCTCGGCGGCGTAGGCGCTGGCATCGCAGACAAAGCCGTAGGCCGGCGAATAGCGCACCTGCGTTTCTTTGGGGATAAGGCGCAGTTTTTCCAGACTGACTTTTTGCTGTGTTGCCTGCCAGCCGGGCCAAGCCCATTTGTTGCCCGACCAGCTGGCGTCCGTCACGGTCAGCTCCCCGGCAGCATCCAGACGATAGTCGGTCTCCTGTTCCCCAAAAAGGAGCAGCAGAGCGATGTCTGGGTCGCTGTAGATGGCCTGCAATAGCTGTACCGCCTGCCAGGGCTGGGCGCTCTGGGCCGAGACGCCCCAGAATACATAGTTCGTGTAGGTATCAAAGGTCGGCTCGGACAGGCGCAGCCGGACCCAGCCGTCCGACGCGCCGTATTCGCCGCTGCGCTGCAAAAAGCAGCAGCCTATCCCCTGCAAAACTTGCAGCACACCGTTCACCTGTCCCTCATAGGCGTCAGGCAGGATCAGCCCCTCCTGATACCACTGGCGCATCCGGCGGCAGATCATCCGGTAGCGAGTGCTGTCGTAAAGGTTTTCCACTGTGGTGGCATCGCCGTCCTCATCCACCAAAACGCCGAGATCGTCTCCCAGGCTATCCTGGCCGAAGTAGTTCAACATTGCGCCGTAGTGGGGTACCAGGGGCGCGCGGTCGGGGTAAAGCTCTTTCATCCGCAGCAGTAACCCGTGCAGTTCGTTCCAGCTCCACAGGCGGTCGTCCTGGGGGATGCTCAGCGCATCGGCCGTCTCCTGCCGCATCTGGCAGGTGGTGAACTGCATAGTCTCGCTGTACTGGATAACGCCATAGTAGTCACCATCCCGCCGGGTACATCCCCACAGGGGCCGTGGGATCCGCAGGCTATTGAGATAATCCTCGTCTATATAGCCGTGCAAATTGCGCAGACAGCCGCTGTCGTAGAGGCTATCAAAGGCAGACTGCTGGTAGATGGGAAACAGGTCCGGGGCCTCTCCCTGCAAAAAGGCAATGTTCAGCCGCTCGTTGTAGCTGCTGCGAGTGACCATGGTCAGCTTGACTGAAAGGCCCAGCTTTTCCCGGGCAAGAGCATCCAGCCTGGCTTCGATGCGGTGATGGGTCGCCTCATTGATCCCGCCGATCCCCCACAGCTGCACCACCGGCAGCGCCTCGGGCGCAGGGCGTGCCGCAGAGATTTCCGTTCTGCCGCAGCCGGCCAGCAGAAAAGCTGTGCCCGCCGCACCGCGCAGAAAGGTGCGGCGCCCCATCTTCCTGGCCGGCGTCACAGTTTCGGCTCCTGTTCCATGGCCTTGCGCTCGGCGCTGGGGGAGCATTGGAACGCCGCCTTGTAACTTTGGGAGAACAGGGAAAAGTTCGTGTACCCCACCCGCATGGCCACAATGCTGACTGGTAAAGCCGTCGTTCGCAGCAGCGAGCGGGCCAGCAGCATTTTTTGCCGGACGATGTACTCTTTCAGCGAGCAGCCTCTCTCCCGGCTGAACAGATGGGACAGGTATCCCGCGCTGACATGGGCATAGGCAGCTACATCATCCCGGCGGATGTTCTTTTCCAGGTTGTGCTTGATGTATTCCTCCGCTTTCAGAACGATACGGCGGCTGCCCTCCTCCCCAGCCAAGCCCTCGTACTGGCTGCAGACATAGGCAAGGAAGGTCTTCATCTCCTCCACCGAGTGGGTGGCGTTGCGGTAAAGTTCAAAGGCCCCGGCCGTATCAAAGAGGGTCTTTGGGTCAACGCCGCTCTCCTCCGCGATGCTGTAGAGGGCCTGCATGAAGTCCTGATAAAAACCGCGCAGAGCAGCAGCGTCCAGTTTACCCTCCGCCAAAAGCTGGTCCAGCCAGCCGAACAGCTTGGCCTGCGCCTGTGCGCTGAGGCCCTGGCCCAGCAGCCGGGCGATCTCGCCGCTGTCGAAAGCGCCGGCAGCAGCCCTAGTTCCGGCGGCAGTGCTCTCGCTACCGCAGACCTGCACCAGGCTTTGCCGGGCGATGTTGTCAGCATGAGCAGCGGTCAGCCTTTCACGGGCTTCCGGCAGGTCCCGCACCAAAACGTGCGAAAGAAGGTAGACTGCTGCCTCGCCGTGAAAGTACAGGCGGAAGGCGCTGCGCAGGTATTCAAACTGCTTGGCGACGCTGCTGGCATCCGGTGCTTTGCCGCCCCAAACCATGCAGCAGTAATCCTGCTGCGCCAGCTCGGTCAGCACCGCCTTGCAATCGCAGTCGGCGAACAACTCCTCCACCATGTTCTTCATGGCATAAAAGAGGGTATCACTGTTCCAGCTGTTCTCAGTGTTCCAGCGCAGGATGCAGATCTCTGCCAGGCAGACTTCGTCCTCGAAAGCAGGCAGATGGCCGGCGCCCATCACATCCCGGTAGGGGGCTTGCTGGCGGCTGACCAACCAGGACTGCAAAGCCATGTTCTCCATCAATTCCTGGCGCTTTTGCAGCGCATCTCCGGCCGGAGCAGCCTCCTGGCTGACCCGCTCGCCGCACTCCTGAACCGCCTTGCGGACCACCCGCAGCACTTCGCTGTAAGGGGCCGGCTGGACAATATAGTCGGTCACATCCAGCGGGATGGCCTCCCGCGCATACTGGAAGTCGGGGTGGGCAGTGAGCAGTATGCAGCGGACCGGCATTTTCTGCTCGCGCACCCAGCGGATGAGGGACAGGCCGTTCTCCATTGGCATCTCGATGTCGCAGAGCATGACGTCCACTGCGTTCTTTTGCAGGATAGCGCGGGCCTCCAGTGCATTGAGCGCCACAAGCACCTCCGAAAAGCCCTCAGCCTTCCAGTCAATGCCAAAACGCAGCCCCTGTGCCACATAGATCTGATCATCCACGATCAGCAGTTTCATCTTGTAAGCTCTCCCCTTTCTCAGCCGGTATAAACAGATCGACGCAGGCGCCGCAGTATTTGTCGTCCTCCATACCATTATAAAAGGCAATGTGGAAGGCCTCGCCGTACAGTTCGCGGCAGCGGCGGACGAGGTTGGTCATTCCCACATGGTCTTCCCCACCGGCGCCGCTTTCCAAGTGGTTGAAGCGATCGAGCCATTCCGGCGAAAATCCGCTGCCGTTGTCCCGTACGCTGGTGTTGAGCAGCGGCGCGCCCTCCTCTCCTTCCAACAGACAGGCGGTAAGAAGGATCTTGAGGGGACGATCCTGCCGGATAGAGTATTTGACGCAATTCTCCACCAGAGAGAGGAGCGTCACCGGCGGGATGGTCTTTTCACGCAGTTCGGGCTCCACCTCGACGCTGCACTGGATGGGATAGGTCGCATTCATTGAGCTGAACAGCGCTACATAGTTCTGGCACAGTTCCAGTTCTTTGCCCAGGGTGGTCAGTTGGGCATGGTCCGAGAAGATATACCGCATATGGACCGACAGATAGCGGATGCTCTCCTGCATCTTTTCCGGGGTGCTGACCTGGGCCATCGCATAGAGGTTTTTCAGGCAATTCAGGTAAAAATGGGGCCGTATCTGGGAGCGAAGGTATTGAAGCTGTGCATCCCGGCGCTCAAGTTCCTTTTCATAGACCTTGACCTTCCACTCGGTGATTTGGGAGAGCAGGTTTTTCAGCGCCGCATTCATCTGCCGGAACTCCGCCCCGCTGTACACATGATCCAGCGCATCGGGCGTCAGGCTGCTGTTCTGCAGTCTTTCCATGGTGGCAGCCAGACGGGCCACCGGGCGGTAAAAGCCATTCCAGAGATAAACGACCCCCAGCACAAAGATCAGCAGGACGGCCACCGCCAAGGCAATCAATAGCAGCGGCAGCGCACTGGTAGAACCGGCCGGCTGCGATGTGAAGCGTACCAGCGTCAGCTCATTCTCGCTGGCCTGCGCCACCAGATACCCATCCTGGAAAGCAGCCTGTCCCGGCGTATCGGGCAGCTCAAAGGGCACCTGTGCGTTGAAGAGGGGCTGCCCTTTGTAGTAGAGGACCGTCGCTGCGTCCGCTCCCTCCGGGGCTGCCGCCAGCAGCCTCGACAGCGGGCAGGCCACACAGCACAAAATCTGTTTATACTGTGCCACCCGCACATACAGCACCTCGTCCCCGGCCTGCACGCAGAACCAGCGGTCGGCGGGGTAATCCCCTCGCCGCAGCTCGATCTGCAATGCCTGGCGGAAGCTGCGTTCTTCCAGCAGGGCAAGCTCGTCCTTCAGATTGACGCTCTGCCGCGCCGCCAGCATAAAGTCCAGCCCGCTGTGATAGAGGACGACTAGGTATTCACCGCCGCTCATCCCGGCCATGGCGGCCAGTTCGTTTTGCAGCGCATCGCTGGCGAGATAGAGCGCCTCCCGGCTGGACTGACCCGACAGATTCTGAAAGGCGTCGTTGGTGACTGCCAGGTAGGACAGGTATTGCTCCATATTTTCCTTTCGGTTGTGGAACTCCTGCATATAGTTTTGCAGTGGTTCCTCCGCTTCCAGCAGCATCCGCTCGCGTAGGTCGCCCACCATCACCGAGCCGTATACCGCCAGCAGCAGTGTGAACGCTGCCAGCAGCGCCAGCGTCAACAACAGCAGCCGCCCGCGGACGGTGCCCGCCTGCCGGTCTTTGCGCATTTTTCGCCTCTCCCCTCTCCATGTTGATAAGGGCAGTATACCATATCTGGCAAAAGCGCTACAAGGTTGCATTTACAGCCTGGTATCCCACCGGCCGCAGAACACGTTGTCCTCGGCGGTTCCCTTAAATTCGCTTTTGCCGGTCAGTTTTTCGATGGCGGCACGGATATGGGCACGGTTCGGCGCATAGGCGTTGACGAAGGTGTGAATCTGGGGCAGGTCGATAAGGTGGTTGGTGTAGTTGAGGCTCATGCCGACGGTGGGCACTTCCTCGTTGTACCAGGGCAGCTCACAGCTGTGATTGCAACTCCACCGCAGGCGGACATTGTTCTCCTGGGCGTAGCCCTTGACATTGACCACAATCAGGGCCCAGTCGTGGGTCCTGATGAATTCCTCCCGGCTGGAATGCCCCAGCATCTTGACAAAGTTCATGGGAGAGACGCCGTTTTCCACTTCCAGGGCATGGAAGTTGGGGCACAGATCCACTTCAAAGCCAGCCTTTTCCAATTCCTCGACGACCACCTGTTTCACAGGGTCGCCCTTGTAGCCCTTGGTGGTGGGGGTGGAGCCCTCGTACACCAGGAAGACCCGCTTCATCCTGGCGGGGTCGATGGGCAGATTGCCGCGGGTATCCTTGACCAAAGTGATGCAGCTGTCAGCAGCCTGAGCGCTGTAGCTCTGATGCTCCTCGCAGCCCACGCAGGCCAGGCCGGCCTTGTCCGGGATGCGGACAGCCTCCTCGTAGAGGTGCAGGTGGGCTTTCAGGCCCAGGATGCGGTGCAGCGCATCCGACAGCCGCTCCTCGGTGAGGTCGCCCTTGTCATAGGCGTCCTTCAGGTAGGCGATGTCCTCGTCGATGTCATTGGCAAACAGGATCATGTCGCAGCCGGCCATGATGGCGCCGGGAACGGAATCCCGCCGCTTTTCCGCTGCGCTGAAGCCTACCATGTGGGTAGCGTCGGTGATGATGACGCCATTGAAGCCCATATCGCCGCGCAGCAGGCCGGTCAAGAGTTCCGGCGCGAGGGTGGCCGGCTTGATGTTCTTGTCGGCGATACCGGGGCAGAGCTTCCGGCTCATCTCGGGTAGAGCGATGTGGCCCACCATGACGGCTTCCAGCCCGTCGGCGATCAGAGTGCGGTAGACCCTGCCGAAGGTCGCCTCCCAGTCCTCAACGCTGAGGCTGTTGACCCCCATGGCCAGGTGCTGGTCCAGCTCCTCGACGCCATCGCCGGGGAAGTGCTTTGCCGTGCAGGCCATGTTGGGATTGGCGTCCTTGACGCCCCGGATGTAGGCCCGGGCGTTGGCGATCACTTTGTCAGGGTCGGAGCCGAACGACCGGGTGTTGACGATGGTGTTGCGCCAATTCTTATAGACGTCCACCACCGGGTTGAACATCCAGTTTGCGCCGAGGGCGCTTGCCTCCCGGCCGGCGACGAGGCCGACGTGGTAGGCGTTCCCGGTCCCCTCCCCTGCGCCGCACTCGGCGGCGGTGGCCACGAAGGTGCCCTCGGGAGCAGTGCCGCTGCCGCCGTCGTCGCAGTTGGCGGCGATCAGCAGGGGCAGTTTGCTGTGCTTCTGGAAGGCAGTCAGCTGGTCATAGATCTGCTGTTTGTTGCCGCCGTTCTGCCACCGCAGGCCGCCCATGCGGGACTTATCCAGCAGATCTACCACCTGCTTTTCCCCAAAGCCGGGCTGGGCCTGGAGGATGACAAAGAGTTGGCCCAGCTTTTCATCCAGGGTCATACCGGCGATGGCGTCCTCCACCCACCGAATTTGTTCGTCGTTGAGATAAAACGGTTTTGCTTTGAGATCGACCATGAAAAACGCTCCTTTCCGTTACGCTTTGCCCGAGAGGTTATCGAGAAATGCCTGTGCCTTCTGTGCGCCGTAGGGGCCGTAGCTGCCGTCCAAAAGGCGGGCCAGCGCCTCGGGGAACGCGGCCCAGCTCTCGGCCTCGTGCCGGACGAGGATGGGATAAAAATACACCCCGTTTGCCTCGGCCGCGGCCTTGTCGCCCGGCGCGTCGCCGCACATCAGGATATGGCCGGGGGCATAGCCCTTCTTTTTCAATTCTGCGATGCAGTGGGCCTTGCTGCCGGCATCCTGGCAGAGCAGCAGATCGACCGAGTCCAACAGGCCGTACCTGCCCCACTCTTCCACCACGGCGTCGCGGTTGGCGCTGGACACCACCGCCAGGTCGGCAGCAGCGTGGGCCGCCTGCAAGGCTTCGGCCACGCCGGGGAAGGCTTTCTTCGACTCTGCCGGCAGGGCCGCGATGGCTTTGTTGACGGCTTTGGACCAGCGCAGGGCCTTGGCGAAGATGGGGTTTTCGGTCTGTTTGAAAGCCTGCTCCACCGCATCGTTGCTGGGGGCCGCGCCGCTGTCCACCCAGGCCAGCAGGTCCGGCAAGCCCTCGATGGGGGTGTACTGCTTGTCGATCTCGGCCAGCGCCATGGCCAGGCCTTTGAAGCGGTTGGTGCCGCGGGTCATGGTGTAGAGGTTGATTTCGTTCCAACGGGCGAGGATGGGCTGCGCCCACTGCTGCAAGCCCCACTCCTCCACCATGCAGGGGCCGAAACAGGTGTGGTGTTTGATATCCATGGTGTCGATGGCACAGCCGTCTGAATCGACGCAGATCAGGTAGTCTTTCTGTTTTGCAAAGGTTGCGAGGGTCGTTGCCATATGGACAAACCTCCTGAAAAGCTCCCCTACCAGAATGGCGGGCGCAGGCCGTGAAACCCGCGCCCGCCGGCGGTAAGAGAAGAAATAATGAGATGGAATTATCTTGTTTTATGCGGCGGCGCGGGCCTTCTTCATGGCCTGGGCCTGAGCGATCCGCTCGCGGTCGTGCTTATACTGGGCGATGCGGTAGCTGTTGGCCTGCCAGATCAGGAAGGCGATGAACAGCGCCATGTTGATGCAGCTGCTGACGGCGTCCGAGATGTTGAATACCAGCAGGCCCATCGCAAAGATGCGGATGGCCACCGACGCCGACACGACGCCCACCGCCTGGTTGATGTAGCGGGACAGGAAGTTGCAGCCGATCATCATGGGGAACATATTCGCCATAACGCTGCCGTTGCTGGTCAGGCCCATGGTGGCAGCCATCGACCCGGCGAAAGCCGCGTCCAGCACACCGGAGACGCCTACCAGTAAGCCTGCCACCGCGTAGCAGACGGCCACGTTTGCAAAGACATTGACGCCCGCGTTGGCCGCGATGAACTGGGAGCCGCGCACCGCCCGGAAGCGGTAGCCGAAGGTGGTGTAGGTCATCAGGAGGAGCATGGCCACCAGCATGACAGCCACCACTGCGATGGTGAAGTTGACGTCGGACAAAGCCGCAGAGCCGGCAGCCGTCACCATCTTGAAGCCCGCGCCGCCCGACAGGGCGAAGCCGACGCACTCAAGGATGCAGGCCATGCCGATGCCAAGGACCATGGGCGGGATGCGCAGAGTGACAAACACGGTGCCCACAAGCCCCCCAAACAGGACGCCGAACAGGATGGCAAAGACCAGGATCCAAATACCGCCCAGGCCCAGCGCGGTGGCCGCAAAGCCGCCGCAGATGGTGGCCGCCACCCGCTGCGCGCCGAGGGACAGATCCATACGGCCGCTGGTCAGGTTCATCGACCAGGCGAAGGCGATGGCTGCCGAAATGCCGGAGGACCGGATCAGGTTCTTGATGTCAAGGCTCGACTTGATGATGTGCTCGCCCTGGGTAAAGAAAGCCAGCGCCTCCATGATGACGAACATGGCCACCGGCAAGGCCAGCGCAATGGCGACGCTTTTGAGCGCCCTGACGATTTGATTGGACTGTTTCATAACACAGACGCCTCCCTCGTGCTGTCAGTTCTCTTATGCGAACTTGGTCATCAGATAGTCGGTGGTCTGCTTGGCGCCCAGCGCGTCGATGTCCGCATAGGTGATCTCGGGGTGCAGCAGGCTGCAAACGCTGAGGATCTCGTCCTCGGTGATGAAGGCGTAGGGCAGATCGTCGCCGGACAGGACATTGTACTCCTCGGCGCTGGTGATGACGGTGGGCCGCATACCGGGCACGCGGCTGCAAGTGCCGTCCTCGCTGCGCATCTGTTCGACATAGCCGTCCAGAGCATTGCGCAGGACGATGATGCCCGCCAAAAATTCGTACAGGCCTGTGCAGACGATGGCGTTCAGGGCCGGATGGCCGGTGGAGTCCTGGCTGTTGAAAGCGGTGCCCACCATTTCGGAGAAGGTGTTGCGGCTGATGATGTTGATGTTCTTGCCCAGGGCTTCCTCCACCTCGTTGATGGCGATGCTCAGCGAGCCGTAGATGTCGGTGGTGCCCACCACGACGTCGTAGTCGCCGGTCTGCAGCAGGGGCGAGACCATGTTGGCCAGGTCCTCCATGCCGGGCATGATGGTGATGCGCACGCCCTTGTCGTTCTCGGCCTCTACCTGGACACTGCTGGTGGCCAGGGCGTTCAGGTCCTCGTTGTAAGTCAGGCCATAGACGTCCTCCAGGGCGCGCAGGCTGCCCACCGTGCCCTCGATGAAGCTGGTCGCGCCGTAGCAGGCCGCGCCGGACAGGATCAGGATGCTGTGCTCTGCGCCGTCGCCCACCACCGAGGTCAGCGCCTCGGCGTAGGAGTCGCCGTAGCCCTCAGCAGACGCGCCGCAGACCGAGACATAGCAGGGCAGGTCCTGGTTTTCAGCCGCGTTGCTCGAGCTGATGCCCACGAAGTAGAGGCCCAGGTCGTTGCAGACGGCGGCCGCCTGGTCGATGGCGTTGCTGACGTTGGTCAGGACGGCGTCGCAGCCCGAAGCGTAGGAGTTCTCGATGAAAGTGGTCAGAGCGCCGGCGTCCGAGATAGGCTCGGAGTGGACGAATTCGAGGTTGAGCAATTCGCCGATCTCGCCGTCGAAGTGGGCCTTGGTCTGGACGACGTCGTCGTTGGCGCCGTTCCAGGCGATGGCGATCTTCTTATGCTCAAAGCCGCTGCCGGACGCAGCGCCCGAGGCCGCGGCGGTACTGTCGGCATTCGCCGCGCTGCTGCCGCCGGAACTGCCGCAGGCGGCAAGGCCAAGGGTCAAGGCCGACATACCGGCCAGGGAGAGGAACTGCTTGCGCGAAATCTTTTTCATAAGAGTGACCTCCAAAATCTTTATTTGTATCGTGTGTTTTATGCTTTTTTCGATTCAGCCGTCGCGGCTGGGCAGGCCCTTGGGCCGGGTCTGGCTGACGCAGACCAGCACGATGAAGATCACACCGCGGATGGCCTGCAAAATGGTGCTGGACACGCCGATCATCAAAAGGCCGTTGTTCAAAACAGTGACCAGGACCGCGCCCACCACCGCCGAGTAAGTGTTGGAACGGCTGCCGCCGAAGCAGGACATACCGCCCAGGACGATGGCCAGCATGCAGTCCATGTTCAGGCTGGCGCAGGTGTCGGTAGTGATGGAGCCGTTGCGGATGATGGTCATGATGGCGCCAAAGCCGACGCCGATGCCGGCGATCACGAAGGCGATGAAGAGATACCGTGCCATGGGGAAGCCGGTCAGCTCGGCACAGCGGTCGTTGATGCCGAGGTAGCGCAGCTTGCGGCCGAGGGAAGTAAAATGGAACAGAATGGTGCAGAATGCAAAGAAACCCAGGAAAAGGATGTAGGGCACGCCGGCATTTTTCAGGCCGCTGGTCACGTCATAGGGCAGGGACAGTGTGGTGGAACCAAGGATGCCCTGCTGCATCGAGGCCAGCAGCGTCATCATGACGACGGTGATGTACAGCACCCGGACTTTCAGGGTGGTGCTCAGCAGGGCGGTGATGGCCAGGGCGATGACACCCGCCACCACCGACACGACGCACATGACCGGCACCGAGGCGGTGCGGATATACATCTGGGCCGCGATGGTGGCAATAAGGGCGGTGGATGCGCCCATCGAAATGTTGACGTTGCCGGTGGCAAAGATGAACACCGCGCCGCTGGCGACGGTGGCCACCACCAGGGCCTGGTCCACCACCATGCGCAGATTGCGCAGGTTGCTGAACCGCCCGCCGGTCAAAACGCTGAACAGGAGGACCAGCAGCACCAGAATGACCGGTGAGAACAGCCGGCTGGTCCAGCGGCTCTCTTTGAGTTTCTGTAACGTGTTTTGCATGGATGCCGCCTCCTTAAATCATATACTCGATCAGGTCGTGTTCGGTGGGGTTTTCGCTGCGCAGGGTCTCGTGGACGACCTGTCCGTCCTTCATGATGAGGATGCGGTCGCTCATGCCGATCAGTTCGGGCAGCTCCTCGCTGATGAGAAGGATAGAGCGGCCCTCCTTCTTCATTTTGTAGATCAGCTGGTACATGGCGGCCTTGACGCCGATGTCGATGCCGCGGGTGGGACAGTCCAAAATCAGGATGCGGGAATCTGCGCCGATCCACTTGCCAAAGACCACCTTCTGCTTGTTGCCGCCCGACAGGGTGTTGACCATGTGGTACTGGGAGGCGCACTTGAGGCTCAGGTCTTTGATCTCTTTGTCCACATAGGCTTTCTCTTTTTTAAAGGAGATGATGGGACCGAAAATGCGGTTGGCCTTGTAGCCGGTGGAGGCGATGTTGTCGCGGATGGAACCCGGCAGGCCCACCGACTCATGGTCACGGTCCTTGGAGGTATAGCCAATGCTGTTGGCGATGGCGGTCTCGGGGTTTTTCACTTCTACCTGATTTGGCCCGACCGTCACCTTGCCGTCCAGAATCTTCTCCGCGCCGAACAGAGCCTTGCCCACCGTGTGCATCCCGCACTCGGACAGGCCGCCGATGCCCAGGATCTCGCCCTTGTGCAGCTCCAGGTCGAAGCACATCAGGTCCTGCCGGGTGGTGATGCAGTCGGCCCGTAGCACCACCTCGTCGGAATAGCCGTCGTAGTCGCTGCGGTAGTAGTCGCCCTTGACCTCGCGGCCGACCATCATCTTTTTCATCAGGTCGGGGTCGAACTCGCTTTTGTCCAGCGAGCCGATGATCTTGCCGTCCCGCAGCACGGTGACGGCGTCGCACTGCTCGATCAGCTCGTTCAGGTCGTGGCTGATGAACAGGACGCTGTGCCCCTCGCCCGAAAGCTGATGCATCAGCTTGTACAGCAGTTCACGCCCGGTCTGGGACAGGGCGGTGGTGGTCTCGTCCACGATGAAGATCTCGGGCTTCCAGTACATCCCCTTGGCGATCTCCACCAGCTTGCACTGCTGCATGCTCAGCCGGCCCGTCCGCATCGAAGCGTCGATCTTGATGCCGAGGGAATCCAGCAGTTTCTGGGCTTCCTGCACCATCCTGGCGTGGTTGACGAAAGGCCCCTTGGCAAACATCTTCTCGTGCCCGAGGAAGATGTTGTCCGCTACCGGGATGTCAGGGATCGTACCGGCTTCCTGTACGATCATGCAGATGCCGGCGCTCTGGGCTTCCAGGGTACTGGCCGGGTTCCAGGGCTTGCCCTTGTAAAACATCTCGCCGCTGGTGGCCTTCTGGATGCCCGCCGCAATGGATGACACCGTCGATTTGCCGCTGCCATTCTCCCCGATCAGGCCGCGGATCTCGCCGCGCTTGACCACAAAATCCACATGATTCAGCGCAACGGTGACGCCAAAGTTTTTGCACATATCTTTGACTTCCAGTAAAACTTCGCCCTTTTGAGGCATAGGCTCTCTCCTCCTTGCTCTTTGCGGAGCCAGACTCTCTCGCTCCGTCTTTTCCTGAGCCTATTGTAAATTTTCTGCGCTGTACGCACTATCTGAAATGTGTCCAGAATTGTCAAAAATGGGCTGCCTCACAAAAGCCTGCCCGCGCATTGTCGGTTTTGTGACACAGACTGTTGGTTTTGTGCTTTTCGCAGCCAAAAGGAAAACCGGGCCTGCACCGCACAGATACAGGCCCGGCCTCCCGCCCTCAGCGGGCAGAATGGGGATCAGGAACGCTTATAGGAGGAGCGCAAAAAGGGAATCTCTCGTGAAAGCAGAAAAACTCAGACCTCTTCGTCTACGTCCGCCATAACCAGCTCGGACGTGTCAAGCCAGAGGGACTGGCCGCTGCTCTGGGCGGTCTCCCAGACCGGCAGGCCATCGCCGTTGGGATCGCCGGTGCGGGCGAAATTGGTCAGGTAGCCCACCATAGTGTCGGACAATGCCTGATCCTCCTCGGTGAAGGGGCGCCAGCAGTTTTCCAGCGTACCGAACCAATACCACAGGTCGGCGCTGTGGAAGGCGCCCTTCTCATCGCCGGGCAGCTGCCGGGCAAAGCAGTAGGCGTAGCTGTTTACCGGCTGCTTTTCGCACCAGTTCAGGGCATCCAGCGCGAGACCGGTCACCTGGTCTTCGGTATTGCCGCCGCACAGGTAAGGTACCGGCAGGGTGAAACCATCGTTTGGGAACAGAGCGTTATCCCAGACAGGACCCAGATTGTTCATGACTCCCATGTAACCATAATCCGGGTGAGCAAATAGCGCCCCCATAGCTGCCAGCACTTCTTCGGACGAGAGGGCGCGCAGCTCCTCAAGGGTAGCCGCGCCGGTGGCTTCTTTCCAGACTTTCCAGAAGTCGTATTTTGCCTCCATGTTTTCCTCACCGGCAAAGAGGGACGATTCATCACCCGCGCCGCTGGACATGACCACCTGGCGGACCAGCCCCTCGGTGGCGTGGGTGCTGGACAGCATCTGGACGCTCTTCGCGCCGGCGCTCTGGCCCATCAGGGTGATGTTGTCGGGGTCGCCGCCGAAGGCCGCAATGTTGTCGCGCACCCACTGCAAGGCGCACAGCTGGTCGTATAGGCCGTAGTTGCCGGTGTGCCCGGCCTCGGCGGCCAGCTCGGGCAGACAGGCATAGCCAAAGACACTCAGGCGGTAGTTGAGAGTCACCCCGATCACGCCGTGGCTGGGCCAGACCGGTTCGTCGAACACCTTATCCCAGCCGGAACCGCTCAAGAATGCACCGCCGTGGATGTAGACGATGACCGGCGCATTTTTGGCGTCATCAGGGGCCCAGATGTTCAGATACTGGCAGTCCTCACTGTAGGTGTAGTCCAGCCCCTCGCGGAACTCACGGTAGTAGAACTGGTCGCGCCCGTTCTTCCACTCGGGGGTGATGGCGTTTTCCTGCATGGCGCAGGGACCGAATTCACTTGCGTCGTAGATTCCGTTCCAATGGGTCACCTGCCGGGGATATTCCCACCGGCCCGCCTCTGCATAGCGGATGCCCTTATAAGCGGTCACGCCGGGCGCTTTGGCCGCGACGCCCCGAATGTATCCGCAGGGCGTGCGGCGCAGGTGGTCGAAAAAGGGCAGGCAGGCGGAAGCGCTGACAGGGGCAACACTGGAAACTGCTCCGACGGCTGCGGCAGCACCCAGCGCAGATAGGAATCGGCGGCGGGAAATTGGCTTTTTCATTGGTCTGATCCTCCTCATTTTTGATGGACGCTGCGTGGCTTTTATCCGTGCCATCCACCTTTGTTGCGGCTATTGTAAAATTTCTGCGCACCGGCTTCTATCAAAAATATGTCCAGAATTGTCAAAATCAGGCTGTCCTGCCAGCCGTCCAGGAAAAATTGTTGAGTTTGTGCTTGATTTTATTTATTTTGTGACAACTTTCCCATTGCATCATAATTATGTCTTATCTACCAAATTTTTATATTCAGATTTGTTCATCAATCCAAATTTCAAATTGTTTTCTTGACACTTGGCCCCTCTCATGGTACCCTTTAATCCACACAAATCACTTTACTGTGATAAACCGCTGCCCCGCAACCACACCGAACCATTTTGCCGCCATTCACCTACGACAAAATCCTTTGGTCCCTTGCGGGGCGGCTTTCTTTATTCTCACGAGAGAATTTGCAGCCGGGCGACCGGCCTGCAATTCTTCATACCCGAACCTTGAAAATTGCATGAGCCGTCTGGATCTGGATACCGCGCCATGACCCCGCAGAAATGTGGGCGAGCCGAATAACGCCGCTGCAACACAGGGGCAGGAACGCAGATTCGGTGCAAGCGGCGACTCCCGCAAATAGAAGATACTTCTATTGGCACCCGCACTCCCAGCTTTGGAAAATGAAATCCAGTTTGAAAACTGTATTTTCCATTTGGATGGAAAAAGCGATAAGCAAGTATCGACCTGTGGCCACAATTTCAAAAATTGAAATCGTGTCTCACATTCCGGTCGTACTTGTTGGGGAGTGCCTTCCCCAAACCCTGCTTTTGTTTTGAACCGTTTGCGCTTGTTCGATTTATGTTCTGTGCGGCCTTTTTACAGTGCCGTTCAAAGGATTGGAGGCTGATACTCGCCAAGAACACCGAAAAAATTCTTCCGACCACTCACAACGACAATCCGAACAACCGCACTCACATCATCAAATTTCGCGTGACCGAAAAAGAAAAGCTCACCCTCGAACTCTGCTGCAAACGGCTCAACATTAGCATATCAACCCTCATTCGTCAATCTCTGCTGGAGAAACCTGTCCAGCACATCGTTCTTGTTGCTGGCGGTGGAGAGGACGCTCTGAATGTTCTCTCTGCCCTGCTGGGACAGTGCGGCAAGATCGGCAGCAATCTCAATCAACTGGCCCGTCACTTCAACACCGGCGGCAAAGATTCAGAACAAATTCGAGCACAAATCTTGACCGAATTGTCTGCACTCACACTCTTTCGGCTGAACGCCGAGAAAACGATTGGAGAACTGTATGGCAACCATCAAGCATACAAGCTCGAAGAACTCTGATCTCTCGGCGGCGGAGCGGTATCTTACCTTCCAGCACAATGAGTACACCGGCCTGCCCATTTTGGACGATTACAGCCAACCGAAACTCCGCGAAAATTACTTGTTGGATACGCTGGAATGTGGAGAGAACACCTTCGCCATGGCCTGCCTGCTGGCGAACCGGAAGTACGGCAAAAACGCACATGCTGGTGATGTAAAGACCCACCATTATATCATCAGCTTTGACCCACGGGACACTGTGGACAATGGCCTGACCCTGGAAAAGGCGCAAGCTCTGGGCCTGCAATTCTGCAAGGAGAACTTTCCTGGCCACCCGTCCATTGTCTGCGCCCACCCGGACGGCCACAACGGCGCGGGCAATATCCATGTTCACATCGTCATTGGCAGTTTGCGTATCCGAGAAATCGAACGCCAGCCCCATATGGAAAAGCCCTGCGACTGGCAGGAAGGCTGCAAGCACCGCTGTACGGCGGCCATGCTGCGGCATCTTCGTACCGAGGTCATGGAGCTTTGCCAGAATACCGGCCTCTACCAAATCGACCTGCTGAAAGGTTCCGGCGACCGCATTACCGAACGGGAGTATTGGGCGCAGCGGCGCGGTCAGCGCCGTCTTGACCATGCCAACGCCAAGGACGCCGCTTCCGGCCTGCCCATCCGGCAAACCAAGTACGAGACCGAGAAAGCTGCCCTGCGCAAAAACATCCGTTCCGTTCTGCGAAAGGCGGCCAGCCTAGAGGACTTCTCCGCCCAGCTTTTGCAGGAGTATGGCATCGCTCTCACCGAGAGCCGCGGCCGGTTCAGTTACCGCACCTCCGACCGGACAAAGCCCATCACCTCCCGCAAGCTGGGCGATGATTTTTCCAAAGAGAAAATTCTGGCTTTCCTTGCCGAAAATGCCGAGCACCAGAAAACCGCCGCTCTCCGCCGTACTGACCCGAGCCCTGATAAAGTCAGCCGCCTGATCGACATTCAGGCCAAGCTGGCCGCAGGCAAAGGCGTTGGTTATGAGCGCTGGGCCAAGGTGTTCAACCTCAAGCAGCTGTCAAAGTCGGTGGCACTTTTGTCGGAGCACGGCGTAAGCACCGAGGCCGAGTTGGCGCAGCGTATCGACGAACTTCAATCCCAGTACAGCGAAGCGCTTGCGGTGGTCAAAGACTTGGAAACCCGCATCGACGAAAACCGGGAACGGAACCGCCACATTTCGGCCTACCTCCAAAACCGGAAGGTTGCCCAGCAGGCCAAGACAGCGAAAGCCCCGGAGGCTTTTCGGGAACAGCACCGCGCTGAGCTGACAGTTTATCAGGCGGCAGCCGCCTATTTTAAGGCCCACAACATCCAAAAACTGCCCAGCCTGAAACAGCTGAAAGCCGAGCGTGAGGATTTGATTTCTGAAAAGGCCCAGTTCTACCAAAAATACCGCGAAGCGCACAAAGCCTGGCTGGACCTTGCCACCGCACAGCAAAATCTGGAGGCCCTGCATCGTGCAGAGGGCCGCCGCGAGATGACGAGAGGAGGGTTGCATGAGCTGGACAAATGAGGATGTCCGCGATGAAATCTATGAGCAGGATGAGGAGGAAGACGAAGGTCCATCCTGGGTGGATGACAAAGGCAAAATTTTGGAGGCCGCCTTCTGCGAATACTTTCTCGAAAAGCATCCCCTGATGTGCCTGAAACAGACCTTATTTGACCTGGATGGCGAAGTGGACGAGGATAAGCTCATCTACGAGATCCACCAGGAGATACGCTATCACGCCCGCAATGATATTGCCAAAAAGGTCAAACGTTTGGTGGAGGCCCTCAAGATCGAGGCATACCGCGAGGAGTGGAAGCCGCAGCTCGACCGTATCCACCTCAAGAACGGCACCTATTATCTGGATGAGCATGGTTTTGTTTCGGATAAGGAACTTTGCCTGAACCGGCTCCCGGTGGAGTATCAGGCGGACGCCGCGCCACCCATTCAATGGCTGAAATTTCTGGATGAGCTGTTGATTTCCGAGGACATCCTGACCCTGCAGGAATATATCGGCTACCTTCTCATCCCTTCCACCAAGGCGCAGAAAATGTTGATTTTGACCGGCAAGGGCGGCGAGGGTAAGTCCCGTATCGGGCTGCTCCTAAAAAAGTTGTTGGGCCCTGCCGCTCACATGGAGGCTGTTCTCCGGCTGGAAACCAACCGCTTCGCCAGCGCCAATCTGGAACACAAGCTGGTGATGATCGACGATGACCTGAACATGACCGCGCTCCCCGAGACACGGAACATCAAGTCCATCGTCACGGCCGAGGACCGCATCTGCGTGGAACGCAAGGGCAAGCAGGCCACCCAGGGCTTGCTCTATGTACGGCTGCTCTGCTTCGGCAACGGCAACCTGGTGGCCGCCCACGACATCAGCGGTGGTTTCTGGCGGCGGCAGATTTTGATTTCTGTCAAGGACAAGCCGGAAGGGCGGACCGATGACCCTTACCTGATCGATAAGTTGTCGGAGGAACTGCCCGGCATCCTGCTCTGGGCGCTGGAGGGACTGAAGCGGTTGCTGACCAATCAGTACCGCTTCACCCTCAGTGAACGCGCCAGGCAGAACCTTGCCGCCGCTATGGAGGACGGCTGTCACCTCGACCAGTTCATGCAGGCCAAATCTTATATTCGGTTTGCACCCGATAAGTCGGCCAGGTCTACCTACCTGTTCCGCGCCTACAACAAATGGTGCGCCGACAACTTGGAAAAGCCGGTGGCTCAAAAGAAGTTCAGTCAGTACCTCTTCAAGAATGCGGAACGGTATGGCATCCGCTTTTCCAAGCACGTCGAGGGCGGCTTCCGGGGCTACCGGGGCGTGTATGTCCGCCCCGATTGCGCCCTCGAATAAAATTCGGGCGGGAAGTAAAAATTTCCCGCCCCACGCGCCCTCCCGCCCGGATCAGCAAAAATAAATCGCATTTCCGTTTTATTTCTTTCGATTCGTTTTTCCAGAATCCGCTCTGCCTGCCCGTGAACCCGCCCAGAAGGGCACGTTCGGGGCGGGAGGGCGGCTGGGGCGCGTATTTCTGTATTCCGCGCAGAAAAATTTAGAGGCCAGTCCTGGCGCAAAGCAGGGCCGGCCTCTCTCATTCCACACTTGGGGCTTTGCAAGTCGGTTGCCCCCATGAGCCAGGCGGTGGACCGGAACAGGAGGTGCTTTTGAAAAACTTTCAAACCAGCGATTCTTCCCCCTCCAAAGCCTTGCACAATATCCCCGAAACCGGTACAATAGAAGTGTCCAAGACCCCTGCCGCGGAACCTCAAGCCAGACCGCAGACAGCCAGGCTCGAGCCCCTTGTCTACCGGGTAGAGGAGATTGCCCAACTGCTGGCCATCTCCTCCCGTGCCGCCTATAACCTGTGCAATACCACGAAAGACTTTCGGGTACTACGCATCGGCACCAGCATCCGGGTCAACAAGCAAAGTTTCGATTCCTGGTTTGCCGCGCTCTGAGAAGGGGTAAACCATGGCATCCATTATGAAACGCGGCAACGCGTATTCCGTCCGCTACACCTATACAGACCATCACGGCAAACCCTGCCAGGGTTGGGAAACATTCAAGACCAAGAAGGAAGCCCAAGAGCGCAAGATCACAGTAGAAAAGGAACTACAAGACGGTACTTTCCTTGTACCCGATTCCATGACGGTCGAGGAAATGCTGTATAAGTGGATTCCAATCCAATCGAGCAAGCACAAATGGGCCCCCAAAACCTACTCCCAGACGGTCTCGATGGTACAAAACCTGATCGTGCCGTATATTGGAAAGCGCAAGGTCCAGGACCTTCGCACCTATGACATCGAACAGTTCTACGCGACCTTGAGCCGGACTCCCTACGGCCAGTACGTCAAGGGTAAAAAGCAGGAGCTGAGCACCGAGCAGAAGAAACGGCTGCTGTCCAGCACCTCTATCCACGAGGTGCACACTCTGCTCAAAACCGCCTTTTCCTATGCGGTCGAATGGGATTTGATCCACAAGTCGCCGCTCCCACGTGATGCACCCAAGGTCAATACTGAGGAGCGCACCATCTGGGATGAGCATACCATGCTGGCAGCCCTGCAAACGATGGATAACCCCGCTCTTCACCTCGCGGTGCATCTGAGTATGATCCTCTCGCTGCGGGAAGGCGAAATTCTCGGCCTGCAGCCGGAAGACCTCGACTTTGACGCCGCGGATGGACGGGGCACCATTATGGTCAGCAGGACCATGCAGCGTGCCAGCAAGGAGGCGCTGGCCAAGATTGACCCAGCCCAAATCTATCACACTTTCCCTGACCGGCGAGAGGGCAGCAAGTCCTCGCTGATCCTGAAACAAGTCAAGACCAAAAAGTCCAATCGCGTCCTTTATCTGACGAAGCCTTTGAAGGCAGAACTGTTGGCCTGGCTTGAGAAGATGAAGCAGGACGAGCAGGCCGCCCCGGACAAGTACAGCAACTGCGGGCAGCTATTTCGCCTGCCGGACGGCCTGCCCATTGCGCCGGAACTGCTGACCAAGTGGTACCGTCAGTGGCGGGCCGCCCACCCGGAGTTCGAGAAGATCGTGTTCCATGGGCTGCGCCACTCCAGTGCAACCTACCAGCTGTTGCAATCCGGCGGTGACTTCAAGTCGGTTCAGGGGAATACTGGCCACTCAACAGCGGCCACCTTGATGGACACCTACGCCCACACCCAGGATAAGCCCCGGCTGGAACTGGCCGAGAAGATCGAGTCTAACTTTTATAAGGAACCCCTGGCCAGTGAAAGCTGCCCACAAAACAAAATGCCAAAGGCCTCCAAAATCACCGGGCAAATGATTTTGGACGCCATCCGGCAGATGAGTGCAGATGAACGCAGGGAGTTGACCCGGGCATTGTTTGCCTAATCGTTCTTCTCTTTATGCCATAGAAAGCAGGCTGTGCACAGGATGCATAAATCCTATCCTATTTCAAGGAAATGTGCAAACGATGTGCAGAATGTGTGCAGCTTCTTTCTTACATAAAGAAAAAGCGCCGAATCTCTCGATTCAGCGCTTTTTATCTGGTGCACCTCCAGGGACTCGAACCCTGGGCCCACTGATTAAGAGTCAGTTGCTCTACCAACTGAGCTAGAGGTGCATATGGTGACCCGTACCGGAATCGAACCGATGTTAAAGGCGTGAGAGGCCTCTGTCTTAACCGCTTGACCAACGGGCCATATAAAACCATCAGGCTGCGGTTTCAACAACCTGATGGATGAGAGAAGCCGGCATCTACCTATTTTCACAGGCCGTGTCCAGCCAACTATCTTCGGCACAAGTGAGCTTAACTTCTGTGTTCGGAATGGGAACAGGTGGGGCCTCACCGTCATCGACACCGGCCGTCCGGAATATGTCAATCAGCTTGCGCTGTTGTTTTCCCGGACGTCTCTCTATTTTGTTTTTAGAAGGACGTGCCTTCAGAACTGAATAAT
>ERZ1643249.1237-NODE-1237-length-25969-cov-5.932893_pt1 | contig 25969 bp, 22 predicted proteins | sample MGYA00579263_ERZ1643249 | MGnify/ENA primary metagenome ERZ1643249 (study PRJEB29033, sample SAMEA4952264) | chicken gut metagenome | biome: Broiler Chicken; feature: Gastrointestinal Tract; material: Caecum | place: Ireland | collected 2018 | study: Broiler...
ACCGGCTTTTACAGTAAGCCATAAAAAAGGGTACCGCTCAAGGTACCCTTTTTATCTTTTATATTCTTTCTTCCGGGGCTGAACTGTTTGTTATTCCCGTGTTACTCTTCCGCCTGCGCGGATTCCAGCAGCTCCGCAAACTGATCTTCCAGGTCGCTGACAGTCATCTTATTGACCAGTCCGTAATTTCCGTCATCGTCCGCCGCAATATAGAAGTTTTCATCTCTGGGAATATAAGCAACCCGTATCTCATTCCCCGCGGTATCATAATAGGTAAGAACAAATTCCTCTTCGCCGTCCGCGTCATTTTCTTCCAGCCTTTCCTGATAAGTCATGGAATTGGCCGCGGAATAGAAGGATGTGAAATCCTGACTTTCCACTTCCTGATCATCCACATAGTAGGTGGTCACCGTCTCTGTTTCCTGCTCTTCGGAGCTGTCTTCCGAAGAATCCTCAGAGGAAGTATCTTCGCTTTCTGTCTCCTCCTCTTCCACCGGTTCTTCCGTAACCACCCGCTTCAGCACATGGGTCTCACCGTTATAGGTTACTTCCAGAGAATCCAGATCCGATATACTCATATTGGATACCGACATTTTCCAGTAGTCAAATGCCGATCCCTGAAGAAGCGAATCCAGAGAATCCTGAGATATACCATGTACTTCAGTGGAACCGTCAAGCATCACATAATAATTTCCGTCATCCGCCAGATTACCCACCAAAAGTTTCATCTGAACATCCACCGCAACGGTTTCAGTTTCTTCACTGTCGGCGGAACTGTCCTCAGATTCATTCTCATCCGTGGTCTCCGCCTCATCGGACGAAGAATCACTGCTCTCCTCTTCTTCCACTTCCTGCTGTTCGGTATAATCCACAGTAATTACCGCCTGCGGTTGATCCAGTCCATACTGTGAAAGATCCTGGCAATTATATTCGTAATAATTGTCAAAGGACAGCCCGGCAATTGTACTCTGAAGCGTACCCGCTTCTGTCTCGTCCGCTTCCTTGCCGTCTCCATTCTGATCCGTTACCTCCCAGCCGGTAGAAGAGCTGTCATCTGTATTCAGTGTGTAAGAATTTTCCTCTTTTTCCACTGACACCTGAGTAATCGTGCTGGAGGTAATTTCCGGATAGTCTTCGCCCGAAGCGAAATTATAAAGGCTGCCGGAGAATACCGTCTGTAATGCACTGGCCACCGTGTACACCGTCTGCGTATCATCGTTAAGATAAATGTAGCAGTCCCCTGTAGAAGAATTCTGATCACCGATGGTAATCTTCAGGCTGCTTCCGTCGGTCTCTTCTACCTGAATCACATTGGATGGAACGCTCAGACCATATTCATCGAGATTTTCCACATTCTCCAGCGTTCTGCTGGCAGTAATAGACTCCAGCTGATTCGTCAGATTTGTCATCTGATCCTGATCAACGGGGAAACTACTGTCCGTCTCCAGACTCCATCCGTCATCTCCATGAACCCAGGAAACATCCTCGCCTGATATTTCAAAGGTAAGGCGGGAAATATCATCGGCGGCCACCGCCGCAATCTCAACTCCCTCTTCTTCCTCCGTACTGCCGGCTTCCTGTTCTGCCTGGGCGTTATGATTTTTCAGGAGCAGATAGACAGCCAGAAGTACGACCAGAAGCAGAACTCCTCCCGCTATTTTCAAACCCCTTTTTTTCTTCATTACTGTTTTCTCCTTTTAAACCAGATCACGGCTCCGATCAGCAGAAAGACTGCCGGAATCACACCTATGGTAATCAGACTCCAATATCCTGCATCATACTCCGGAACGGTCAGATATTCCATCATCAGGCTCTTTGTGGCAACGCTGATCACCGGCGTATCATTTTCGCACATCCAGCCAATAGCTGCCAGCACCAGATCCTGATTTCCTCCGGTTACCTGGCTGTTCGTCTGATCATCCATCAATGTGTAGGAACCAAAACATACCAGCTGCGTCTGCAGATCATTGGCTTCATCCACTGTTTCTGTCACCATAAGACCCAGGTTGAACTGCCCTGCCTGATCACCGTCCTCCTGCTGGAAAGTAGTCATATTCTCCACATCAGTCTTTTCATAAGCATCTTCGGATGTGGTAAGCACCGGCGTGATTTCCAGGGTATCTCTGTAGGAATCCATGATATCCAGCGACTGTGCGGCTGCCATCAGCACATACCGGCTGTCAGAAATCAGATCCGATGTAAAATCTGTACTTTCAATATTCGGCAGAAGATAATACGGCAGCTGCGAGATATAATGGCTGGTATCATTCTCCATCACAATTCCGCCGCCCGGAGTAATTCCGTAGTTTTCAAGGATCCGTTCAAAATTCGGCAAATCTTCTGTGGTATAATCCGCAAAAATCAATGCTTTTCCGCCGCCCTGAAGATATTCGATAACCTTATCCGCTTCATCTTCTGTCAAATCCGTCTGGGGCGAAGCGATTAAAAGACAACCCGTATCCTCCGGGACGCTCTCCTCAGATAACAGGTTCAGAGATTCCACCTGGTAATTGGCCCGTTCCAGATTATCCGTCATCTGGGTACCCATTTCCACCTCTCCATGACCTTCCAGTGTATAAATAATCGGAAGATCTTCTGTAGTCACATAGGAAATGGCGCTGTCGATCTGGCCTTCTCCATCGAAATCTGTGGTGCTGCTGCTTCCTGTATAGTAATCATATTCCATTTCATACAGATCGCCGTAACTGATGACTTTGCTTCTCTCACCGCTGACCACAATCAGACTGTTGTCCGCCACCTCTTCATCTGTATACTGCGAGGTAAAGTTAGGATAGAGCACCGGATCCTTCGTTTCTACTGTCACATGATCAGAATATTCATCGTAGCGGTTCAGCATACGCACCACCACACTGTCCTCACTTCCGCTCTGGACAATATGGTAAATGGTCACATCCTGATCCAGCCCGTCAAGAAATTCTCTGGTTTCATCGGAAATGGTATACAGTTTCTGGGTACTGACATCGATCAGCGTATATTCCTCCGGAATTTCCGCCACAATCAGGTTGATCACTACCACCACTGCCACAAGCAGAACCGTAATCAGCATACTGTTGGATCCGTTTTTCAGCTTGCGCCTGTTTATTTTTATAAGCTCCTTCAAAAACTTTTTTACATCAATATGGACATTTTTCATCTTCGTTTTCATTTTTCATCCTCCTAACTCCAACGCCGTTTCTTAATGGACTGTATCGTCAGAAAAAGAAAGATTACAATAATTGAAAGAAAATAGATCAGTCCCTGGATATCCAGAATTCCATTTGTAAAGTTATCAAAATGGCTGGTAATATCAAAAATTGTAAGAAAATCCTGAAAGCTTCCCTCAAATCTGGTGGAATCCACTATATAAAGAACCACCAGCACAATTTCTCCGGCAAGGCCGATGATCAGAGGAATCAGCACATTCTTAATCATATAATAAATAAGGTATGCCGCTGCCGCCACCATTACCATATAGATTACCAGAGAGGTGACCGATGTCTCCGCCACCAGAGATCCGATTCCTTCAGACATAAAGCATACAAATAATACCAAAAATCCTACTACCGCCGCGATTACGGGATTCTCTGTCAACGAGGAAATAAATACACCGATGGAGAGTTCCGCAAATCCCATAAAGGCAAATCCCAGAATGGCAGTATAAGCCATTGCATAGGACACCGTTCCGTATTTAGACATAATCAGCGGATAAAAGCAGATGACAAACACAGGAATCATATAAACGGTTACCAGCGCCAGATACTTGCCTAATACAATGTTTTCCACGGAAACAGGAGAAGTAAAAAGCATCTGGTCCGTTTTCTGCCTTCTTTCTTCCGCCAGCGTCTTCATAGTCAGCACCGGAATCAGAATCAGAAACAAAAAGGTAATGGCACTGAGTGTATTGCCGAATACCGGGTACGCCCCCTGAATATTGTAAGCTGTAAAATAAATTCCTTCCAGGAGAAGGATAAAAAATATGAAAACATATCCGATCATGGAGGTCAGATATCCTTTTATTTCTTTTTTATAAATTGCTGTCATCTTTTTCGTCCTCCTGCCCGCGGCCCTCTGTATCAGTCTCCTGCCTACGGCCCTCTGTGTCAGTTTCCTGCTCATGGGCATCTGGGTCAGTCTCCTGCTCATAGCCCTCTGCATCAGTCTCCTGGACCGCGGCCGTCTCCTGTTCTTCTTCCTTCTTATCCCATGCGAACCGCAGTTTTCTCTTCTTTGATCCGGCGGTTTTTTTTGCGCTGTCCGTCAGTTCCAGGAAGATATCCTCCAGAGAAATCCTGGTGGAATGCATATCCATGATGGGCATCTGTTTCTCTGCCATCTTGTAAAAGATTTTTTCGCGGACATCCGTATTTTCATCGGTGGTGATTTTCAGGCTTACAAGGTCCTGTTCCTCTGATTTCACCCACTCGACCTCCCGGATTTCTTCCATCTGATCCAGAATGTTTTTCATCCGTTCCCTGTCGCCTTTCACGGACAATTCCAGAGTGTTGGAACCCATAGTCATTTTTTCCAGATTGTCCGTAGTGTCACTGGCCACCAGCTTTCCATTATTGATAATAAGAATGTAATCGCAGACCTCGCTTACCTCGGAAAGAATGTGAGAGCTGAGAATAATGGTATGGTTCTTTGCCAGCTTCCTGATCAGCTCCCGGATTTCGATAATCTGCTTCGGATCCAGTCCCACCGTAGGTTCATCCAGAATAATAATCTCCGGATATCCCAGGATTGCCTGGGCCAGTCCCACTCTCTGACGGTAACCTTTGGACAGATTTTTTATCAGACGCTCCTTCATATTGGTGATTCCTACCATTTTCATCACATCTTTGATCTGATTTTCCCTTCTGTCCCTGGGAACTTTCTTCAGCTCTGCCGCGAATTTCAGATACTCTTTCACTGTCATATCAAAATACAGCGGCGGCTGTTCCGGCAGATAGCCAATACATTTTTTTGCCTCCTCCGGCTCCTCCAGAATATTATGTCCGTTAATAATCACCTCACCGTCTGTGGAAGCAATGTACCCCGTCATAATATTCATGGTCGTCGATTTTCCTGCGCCGTTTGGGCCCAAAAAGCCGTAAATCTGTCCCTTTTCCACATGAAAAGACAGGTGATCAACGGCCAGATGATCACCATACTTTTTGACCAGGTTTTTTACCTCTATCAATGTTTGATCCCTCCTTTTCCTTACTATTTTATAAAAAAAGTGTGTTCAACTTTCTAAAAATATGTGATCATTCTGTGAAAGAAACCGTGCCTTTCCTGTACGTCAGAGTTTCAATATGGCATGCAGATACGATTGTTATATTAATGAGGTATATTTTTATAGAAATAGGTGAAAATAAAGAATATTATTAAAAAAAGAAAACAAGAAAAGATGAAATTGACATAAAATCTGTCAGATACTATCTGACAGCTCAGATAAGGGGGAATCCTCATGAAGGATATTACAGTTACTCAAACCCGGCTCATTGACAAGAGAAATCTGGATGATGATGGGAGAATTTCCATAATATCCCTGATGAACTGGATTTATGAAACAGCTGTCATTGCGGCCATGCAGTCCTGCGGATCAAAAGTATTGGTAAGAAACACGGATCATCATGATTTTCTGTGCCGGTCTTTGTCCGGATGTACTTTTCTGGAAATAAACGCGAAACCGGTACATACCGGTGAATTTTCCATAGAGATTCAGGCTGATGTGTTTGCCAGATCTTCCGATCATGGAAAATTTCTTATCCATCGCACCTATCTGACAGCAGAGGCTGTGGATGAAAAATTACACCCCATTCACATTGCCTGACAGTAACAGAATCTTTCCGCAAAAGATAACATAAAAAACAGAGAAACCGCTGATCAATGTTCTCCGGTGGCCTTCTTCAGGCGTTTAATCCTCAACATGACTGCTTACCCCTTTTCTGAATTCTGACGGACTCATTCCTTTATATTTTCTGAAAACTTCAGCATAATAGCTGGAACCCTGGTACCCACAGGAAAGGGCCACCTCCGTAATACTCCGGGAGGTATCCAGAAGGAGCGGGATACTGCTCTCCAGCCGGTAACTGTTCAGAAATTCCAGAGGTGTCTGATTGACAAACTGCTTAAACAGGCTGCAGCACTTATTTCTGCTGATGTTTCCGGCCCCGGCAATATCCTGAAGAGAGAGCTTTTTTCTGTAATTCTGATAAATATAAGACATCATATTTTTCTGGCTATTTCCCTGCTTCCCGTAAGCAGCTGGGTGCGGAACAAAACCGCCTGATATGTGCAGTCCTGCTGACGGTACGGGGAAGAATAATGCATCTGCCGGGAGTTGATCAGCACCGCTTCCCCTTCCTTCATGAGAATCTTTTCACCGTTGATATAATAATACATGCAGCCACGCTCTATCCTGATATATTCCATTTCATCATGCCAGTGACACAGCGGCGTCATGTTATAAAACAGAGACAGTTTTCCCGCGGCAACATAGAGAGGAAGCCTGGGATCCTGATAAGGTATAATTTCTGAGTTATCCTTCATTCGCTGCGTTTTCAGCATACTTATCCACACTCTTTTCCTTATGAAAGCGGTTCTTTCCCCGGCATTCCGGCCTTTCTGGGGAATCTTTGCGACGTCTGTTTTTCCTTCTTCACCATCACAAAAGACCTGTCCAGATCTGTATCCGGCAGCTGGAATTTTACCACCCGGGCAGGGCTTCCTCCCAGCAGTTTCACCGCCTTTTGGGCCGCCGAAACTTCCTCATCAATCTTGCCGGATTTGTATGCCAGGAAGCTTCCGTTCACCTTCACATAAGGCAGGCAATACTCCGAAAGGGTGGAAAGATTGGCCACCGCGCGGGATACCACAAGATCAAACTGCTCCCGGTATTCCTTCTGTCTGGCGAAATCCTCCGCCCGCCCGTGGATGGTTTTCACCTCCGAAAGGCCCAGTTCCTCCACCACCTGATTGAGAAATCTGATTCTCTTATTCAGAGAATCCAGCAGCACCAGGCGGATGTTGGGAAAGGCGATTTTCAGCGGAATTCCGGGAAATCCTGCCCCGCATCCCACGTCAATCACCGTGTCCGTATTTTTAAAATCCCATACTTTCACGGATGCCAGGCTGTCCAGAAAATGCCGGAGAATCACCTCCTCATACTCTGTGATGGCCGTCAGATTCATCACCTTATTCCACTCCACAAGCAGCTCATAATACCGCAGAAACTGCCGGATCTGACTCTCAGACAACTCCACATTCAGGGCAGCCAGCCCTTTTTCAAATGAACTGATATCATACTTTTCCATCGGGAATCTCCCTTCTTTTTCACTGATTTTCCCGCTGCTTCTGATCCTCTGCAGCTTCCTTTCCGGCCTCATTTTCTCCCGTTCTTCCCTGCAGATAAACCAGCAGCACGGAAATATCCGCCGGAGATACCCCGGAGATCCGGGAGGCCTGTCCGATATTGGCCGGCTGATACAGCTTCAGCTTCTGCACCGCCTCAATCCGCAGGCTTTTGATTGCGTCGTAATTGATATTCCCGGGGATCATCTTTTTCTCCAGCTTCTTAAACTGTTCCACCTGCTTCATCTGCCGCCGGATATAGCCGTCGTACTTAATGTTGATGTTCACCTGTTCCCGCACATCCTCCCTGAGATCAGGCCTCTTCTCATCGATGGCGGCCAGCAGCTCATAGTTCAGCTCCGGCCGGCGGATCAGCTCCGCCAGGGAGGATCCTGAGGTCAGCGGCGTGCTGCCCTGGGCGGCAAGAAATTCATTGACCTTCTCTCCCGCTCCCACATGGGTATTCTCCACCCGGCGGATTTCCTCCTCAATCAGCCGTTTTTTCTCCAGAACCTTCTGATATTCTTCTTCGCTGACCAGTCCCACCTGATAGCCCTTCTCGCGCAGTCTCAGATCCGCGTTGTCCTGCCGCAGAAGCAGCCGGTATTCCGCCCTGCTGGTCATCATCCGGTAAGGTTCATGGTTCTCCTTAGTCACCAGATCATCGATGAGAACGCCGATGTAAGCCTCGGAACGGTCCAGAATCAGCAGCTCCTTTCCCTGAATCTTTCTGGCCGCGTTGATGCCGGCAATCAGTCCCTGGGCCGCCGCCTCCTCATAGCCGGAACTGCCGTTGAACTGGCCGCCGCTGAAACAGTTTTTGATATTCTTAAACTCCAGCGCCGCCGTCAGCTGGCGGGGATTGATACAGTCGTATTCGATGGCATAGGCATTCCGCACAATCCTGGCGTTCTCCAGCCCCGGCACCGACCGGTACATGGCATACTGCACATCCTCCGGCAGAGAACTGGACATGCCGCCCACATACATCTCGTTGGTATCCAGCCCTTCCGGCTCAATAAATACCTGATGGCGGGGCTTGTCCGCAAACCGCACCACCTTATCCTCGATGGAGGGGCAGTAACGGGGGCCGGTTCCCTTGATGGTTCCGGAAAACAGCGGGGACCGGTCCAGATTTTCCCGGATGATCTTATGGGTCTCCTCGTTGGTATAGGTAAGCCAGCAGGAAACCTGGTCGATCTGCACATTCTCAGGATCCGTGGAAAAGGAGAACGGCACCACCCGTTCATCGCCCTTCTGCTCCTCCATTTTGGAAAAATCAATACTTCTTCTGTCGATTCTGGCCGGCGTTCCCGTCTTGAACCGGAACATTTCCACACCGTTTTTCTTCAGGGAATCCGTCAGGTGGGTGGCCGCCTGCAGGCCGTTGGGTCCGGTTTCATAGCTCACATCGCCGTAAATGCAGCGGGCCTTCAGGTACGTTCCCGTACAGAGAACCACCGCCTTACAGCGGTATTCGGCGCCGGAAAAGGTACGCACACCCCTGGCCTGACCATCCTCCACAATCAGCTCCGTAACCTCTGCCTGACGGATGGTGAGATGATCCGTGTTTTCCAGAACCTGCCGCATGGTATTGCTGTAATTTCTCTTATCCGCCTGTGCCCGCAGGGAATGTACCGCCGGTCCTTTGGACCGGTTCAGCATCTTTGACTGGATGAAGGTCCTGTCGATCACTTTCCCCATCTCCCCGCCCAGCGCGTCGATTTCCCGCACCAGATGCCCTTTGGAGGTACCTCCGATGTTGGGATTGCAGGGCATCAGCGCGATGCTGTCCACGCTGACGGTGAACATGATGGTTTCCATTCCCAGCCTTGCGCAGGCCAGGGCCGCCTCGCATCCGGCATGTCCCGCACCGATCACGGCCACATCATAGGTTTCCGTCAATACACTCATTTTTCCACTCCTCTTCTATTTACCCGTACAGAATTTGCTGAAAATCTCATTGACCAGATCCTCTCCCACCGACTCGCCCAGAATGGTTCCCAGCGCCTCATACGCGTCCATCAGATCAATGGAAAAGAAGTCTTCCGGCATCCCTGCCGCTATGCTGTTTTCCACCATTTCAAGGCTGTCCCGGGCCTTTTCCAGCGCGTTTTTATGGCGGGCATTAGTGATGTAAACCTGATCGTTAAATTCCAGTTCTCCCGCAAAAAACATCTTCCGGATCTGCGCTTCCAGGATCTCCACACCCTGCCGGTTTCCGGCGGAAATGGAAAGCACCGGCCAGGTTCCCATCTGCTCCAGATCCCCGGGAGAAATCACCTGGGGAAGGTCGCTTTTATTCAGAAGAACGATGGTTTTCCGATCCCTGATAATCTCCAGAATCTCCCGGTCGTTTTCATCCAGCGGCACCGAAGCATCCACCACATAAAGAATCAGATCCGCTTCCCTGGCATACTTTCTGGCCCGCTCCACGCCGATCTGTTCCACCAGATCGGAGGTTTCCCGTATTCCCGCCGTGTCCATCATCCGAAGGGAGATCCCCTCCAGCATCACCTGCTCTTCCAGCACGTCCCGGGTGGTTCCCGCCACATCCGTCACAATGGCCTTTTCCTCACCCACCAGCATATTCATCAGGGAAGATTTTCCCGCATTGGGTTTTCCCACAATGACCGTCCGGATACCTTCCCGGATCATCTTTCCCTCGGAAAAGGACCGGATCAGCCGCTCAATGCGCTCTTTTTCCTGGGCCGTCTTTTCCTCCAGCCGCTCCGGATATCCTTCCAGGCTGATATGCTCCGGATCATCCAGCGCCGACTCGATGAAAGCGATTTCATACAGAATTTCCTCCCGGATTTTCCGGACGGAACGCATCACGGAACCTTTCAGCTGGCTTAAGGAACTGTCCAGCGCGTATTCGCTTCCGGCATTGATCACATCCATCACCGCCTCCGCCTGGGACAGATCGATTCTTCCGTTCAGGAAGGCGCGTTTCGTAAATTCTCCCGGCTCAGCCATCCGGGCTCCGGCGTGCAGTACTGCCTCCAGCACCCTTCTCACTGCCAGCAGACCTCCGTGGCAGTTGATTTCCACCGTATCCTCCCCCGTATAACTGCGGGGGCCCCGCATCACCATCACCAGCACCTCATCGGCCATCAGATCCCCATCATAGATGTATCCGTAATGGATGGTGTGGCTGGGCACATCTTCCAGCCGCTTTTTTCCGCCGGGCGACCGGTAAATCTTTCCGGCAGTCCGCACTGCCCCGGCTCCGCTGATTCTCACAATCCCGATTCCCGACGGGCTCATGGCCGTTGAAATCGCTGCAATCGTATCCTCTGACATATCTCCGTTTTCTCCTTATACACAGAAAGATGCTATTCCGTTCTCCGGAATACCATCTTTCCGCACATCATTAATCACAATGGAATTTCCGCGCAGCGGGTTTTCCACTGATTATGACTTTTTATAGACAACTACCACATGACGGTAAGGTTCTGTACCTTCGCTGTAAGTTTCCACATATTTGTTTCCCTGAAGAGCGGAATGGATAATTCTTCTCTCGTAAGGATTCATGGGCTCCAGCACCACCGGCTTTCTGGTTTTTCGCACCTTGTAGGCAATATTTCTGGCCAGATTTTCCAGGGTATCCTTTCTCCGGCTTCTGTAGTTTTCGGTATCCAGTTTTACCCTTACATAGTCCTGCTGATCTTTATTTACCACAAGGCTGGTCAGATACTGAAGAGAATCCAGCGTCTGTCCTCTCTTTCCAATGAGAATTCCCATATCCTCCCCGGCAAAATCCACGCTGAGGCAGTCGTTTTCCTTCTCATATTCCAGAGTGATATTCACAGGCAGATCCATGGCATGGAACACTTTGGCAAGAAATTCCTCCGCGGACTTTTTCATGGCCGCGATCTGCTCCTCGGTGCGGACCACCTGTTTTTTCTCTTCCTTCTTCTCTTCTCTTTTTACTTCTTTTACTTCCTGGGGCTTCGGGGCTTCTTCCCTCTGAACTGGCTTTTTCTCTTTTTTCTGCGGTTTGGCGTTCTCCCGCTCCGGCTCCTTTTTGGGTTCCCGGTGAACCTCTTTCTTTTCTTCCTTCTTCGCTTCCTTTCGGGGAGCTTCTTTTCTGGCTTCTTTCTTTTCCGTTCTGCGGGACTCTTTTCGCAGATCTTCCTTTTTCAGTTCCTCAAGAATGTTGAACTCTTCCTCTTCTACCTTCCTGCGGACTCTGATAATGGCAGGCTTGCTGCCAATTCCAAAGAATCCCGAGGTACCTTCGCGGACAACCTGAATTTCCAGGTTATCGCTGGAGGTTTCCAGCTCAAGACAAGCTTTTGTTATCGCTTCGTCAACGGTTTTCGCGGTAATCTCTCTGAATTCCATCGTCCCTGTCCCCCTATTTCTTCTTGCCGTTCTTTTCATCGAACTGTCTTACCATATTGGCCTTGGCAGCCAGACTTCCCGGCTTGTAACTGGTATTGGCGTTCTTATAGTAATCCGTCGATTTCTTCACATTCGCAGCCTTATCCGCCACAGAAGAACCTGTTTTTGTCTGCGGTTCCTGAATATTTCTCACATTCATTCTCGCCTGCTGGTTGATCTTCTGCGGATCCACGCCCTTCTTCTCCAGTTTTTTCTTAACCTTCTCCTGATTATGGCGGACCAGATCCTCCATATCGATCTTATTCATGTAATTGTTGATGACAATCTGCTGTACACACCGGATCACCGCACCGACAATCCAGTAGATACCGATACCAACCGGGAATGAGAAACAGAAGATTGCCGACATGATCGGCATGAAAGTATTCATTCCCCGCATGGTAGCTTCCATGCTGCTGGGCTGATCACTGGTTGTCTGGGGCTGGGGTATCAGCTTATAGTTCATCCACTGAGTAAACCAGGCCAGAACAGGTATCATGACAGCGGCAAACACCAGCAGATAGGAGCCCGCTGCCCAGCTGCTCTGAATGATGGAAAGGGGGGTATCTGAAATATTCAGTGTAAGAAAATTATTCAGATGCGCCGCCTGCGTCGATACACTGTTAAACAATTCAGACAGATCTCCCATCTCAGGCAGATTGGAAAATGTGTCCAGCTGAGACGGCGTCAGCTTATACAGGAAATCAATGGTGGTATCCATATTGAAATCCGTATTGGCTGTGATACCGTACATATTAATTTTATTATCCGTAAGGAAATTGCTGATGATCTCTCCGTACTGCGGAATTTCCATAATTTTGGAAGCAAGACCGGAAAACACATTGCGTACACCGGTAATATATCCGGGAATATGGTAAATAACCTGATACAAAGCGATCAGAACCGGCAGCTGCACAATCAGCTGCAGACAGCTTCCTGTAGGAGATACTCCATACTTCTGATAAACGGCATTGACTTCCTCATTCTGCCGCATCACGGAGTCCTGATCTTTCTTTCCCTTATATTTCTTCTGAATTTTCTGAATCTCTGGCTGCATTACGCTGTTCAGCTTGGAAAACTTCTGCTGTTTGATCTGCAGAGGTGTCATCAACAGGTAAATCACCAGAGTAAACAGAATAATAGCCAGACCGATATTCGGAAGACCAATGGTGCTTAAAACAGCATAAATACCATTGATGATCCAGCCCAATATACTGCTGACCCATCCGATCACGGGGATCGTAACCTTTGTCAATACGATATTCAAAACTCTGTTTCCTCCTTAAATTTCTTATGGAACCGGGTCAACTCCGCCTTTTGAAAATGGATTGCACCTCAAAATTCTCCACAAGGCCAGAAGGCCGCCTTTAAAAGCCCCGTATTTCTGTATTGCCTCCAGCCCGTACTGAGAGCAGGACGGAATATAGGGACACCGGGTTCTCTTTAAAGGAGATAAATACTTCTGATACAGTTTGATTCCTCTGATTAATAAACTTTTCATTCTGATCTCTTTTCCATACTTTGCGGGCCGCTCCCGCACGCTGCACAAACGAAAAGCACGGCAAATATGCCCTGTGCTTTCTGCCATCAGGATTCCTGATAAATATGATGCAGCTTTCCCAAATGCAGGAATGCACTCTCAATCTCACGAAACGTTCTCTCTTTTGCATTCACGCGGGCCACAATCACAAGATCATATCCACTATGAAATTCTTTTTCATGCAGCCGGTAGCTTTCCCTCACCAGCCTGCACAGTCTGTGGCGGACGACACTGTTGCCCACCTTTTTGCTGACAGAGATACCGATTCTGTTCTTTTCCAGCTGATTCTCCCTCACATACATTACCAGATATTTATTCGCAAAAGATGTTCCCTTTTTATATACCAGCTGAAAATCTCTGTTCTTCTTCAGACTCTCCGAATACGCGTATTTCATAGTTTCATTCCCATCGCTTTTTTCTAAGAAGAAAAGACCACATATCTGCGGTCTTTATGCTGATAATCTTTTTCTTCCTTTTAATCTTCTGGCTGCCAGAACTTTTCTGCCGCCCTTTGTACTCATTCTTGCCCGGAATCCGTGAACCTTTGCTCTGGATCTCTTCTTAGGCTGAAATGTCATCTTCATATCCAAGGCACCTCCTTCGAAAACCATCCCTCAGATGGCAGTATTCTCTTTTTCTTTCATGTATGTCAGAAAACATCAGATTCATTATATTAGCAAACCCCCGTCAAGTCAAGCAAATCCGCCCGTTTTTTCCAAAAAATCATATCCACCTCTTTCCACATAGTTTACATAGGTTTTCCACATCTTGTGGATAACTTGTGGATAACTCCACCTTATCATGTGTACAGTTGTGTGAAAAACTGCAAAAACTCCTATTTTTCAGCATATTTCGTGGTGTATAACCGCTATGTATTTCTTCACATCTATCCACATTATCCATTTTTCCCCTGAGTTTTCTATACTTATCCACAATTTATGATTGATAAAATCCACAATTTATTATAATATATAGTAGAGATATTATCTGATTATCCGAATTGCAGGAGAGAAAGAATGCTTTTTTCCTGCGCAACGCACCAATGGAAAGTACGCATCGCGAACTTTCCATTGTCATGAATGTGGGAATTCGTGCCAACACGGATTCCTTATTCATGACAATGAAAAATTCGTACAACGTGTTTTTCATTGTCGTATACAATGAAAAATTCGCACAGCGTGTTTTTCATTGTATACGACAATGAAAAGTTTACGCAGCTCAACTGTTGCAGAATACTTTTACAGGCTGATCAGCTGCTGGACATTATCATATAAAAAACATAGGAGAGGATCATGAACATCATTTATGAAAAATGGGACGAAATCTTAGAGACTGTAAAAAAGGAGCATGAATTATCAGATGTTTCTTTTAAAACCTGGCTGAAGCCGCTGAAAATCCATAAGATTGAGAATAATGTGGTCACGATTCTGGTTCCTTCCCAGCAGGTGGGCCTTGACTATATCAGCAAAAAGTATGCCCTTCCCCTGAAGGTTGCTGTCTCCGAACTGTCGGGGGTGGATTATGAGATCGCCTTCATTCTTCCGGAGGATATCCGCGAGGATGAGACGCCGGCCGCTTCCAATTTCAACGAAAACAAAGAGATGGCCAACCTGAATCCGAAATATACCTTTGATACCTTCGTGGTGGGCAGCAACAACAAGTTTGCCCACGCGGCTTCCCTGGCGGTGGCCGAATCTCCCGGGGAAATCTACAATCCGCTGTTCCTCTACGGAGGCGTGGGACTGGGAAAAACCCATCTGATGCACTCCATCGCCCACTTTATTCTGGAGAAAAACCCCTCCTGCCGGATTGTGTACACCACCAGTGAGGAGTTTACCAACGAACTGATCGAGGCCATCCGAAACGGCAACAATACGGCCATGACCAAGTTCCGTGAAAAATACAGAAACATCGATGTGCTGCTGATTGACGATATCCAGTTTATTATAGGAAAGGAATCCACCCAGGAAGAATTTTTCCATACGTTCAATTCCCTGCACGCGGCGAAAAAGCAGATCATTATTTCCAGTGATAAACCGCCCAAGGATATGGAAATTCTGGAAGACCGGATCCGCTCCCGTTTCGAATGGGGCCTTCTGGCAGACATCTCCTCCCCGGATTATGAGACCCGGGTGGCGATTCTCCGGAAAAAAGAGGAAATGGATGGTTATAATATAGATGACGCCATCATCGAGTACATTGCCAAAAACATAAAATCCAATATCCGTGAGCTGGAGGGATCCCTCAACAAGATTATCGCCTACGCCAACCTGGAAAAACGGGAAATCACCATGGAACTGGCGGAGGAGGTACTGAAGGATATCATTTCTCCCAACGAGAAAAAGATTATCACGCCGGAGTACATCATCAGCACCGTGGCGGAGCATTTTGACGTATCACCGGAAGAGATCGCGGGAAACAAGAGAAACAGCAAGGTGGTTTATCCCCGTCAGATTGCCATGTACCTCTGCCGGGAGATGACGGACGTTCCCTTAAAATCCATTGGAAAATGTCTCGGAAACCGGGATCATACCACCATCATGCATGGCTGCGACAAAATTGAACAGGAACTGAAGTCCTCGGAAAACACCAGAAACACCGTGGAGATCCTCAAGAAAAAGCTGCAGCCCGGCGGCTGAGGGAGGGGATCGCGTTTTCTGAGAACGGCGCCTTCTAGCAGCGGCTTTTTATCCACAGTTTCCATGTGAATTCATTGTGTACAGTTTGTGGACAACTTTAAGTTCTTCATCTGTACACACTTTATTCACATGGTCGTTCTAGACTCTGCACATGGTTATCCCACCGGAAGAATCCCATGTTTTCCGGGTTTGTCCCGGTTTTACACATTTTCACAGCCCCTACGGCGATTACTACGGATTTGTTATTTATTTTAGTTCTATGAGCCTTGCGGTTCAGGGAGGGAGTTATTCACATTATGAAATTAATCTGTTCCAAAAACGAGTTACTGAAAAGCGTTAACATCTCACTGAAAGCAGTTCCTTCTAAAACAACCATGCCGATTCTGGAGTGCATCCTCATCGACGCCTCCGCTACCGAAATCAAATTTACCACCAACGATATGGAACTGGGTATCGAGACAAAAGTCACCGGCATGATTCTGGAGAAGGGAGTCGTAGCACTGGACGCCCGTCTGTTTTCCGAAATTATCCGAAAACTTCCCGATAACGATGTCACCATTGAGACGGACGACAAACTGAATACCACCATCACCTGTGAAAAAGCGAAATTCTCCATTCCCGGAAGATCCGGAGAAGATTTTGCTTACCTGCCGGTAATAGAAAAAAATGAAGGCATCACACTTTCCCAGTTTACGTTAAAAGAAGTGATCCGTCAGACCATCTTTTCTATCGCCGCCAACGAGAACAACAAACTGATGACCGGTGAACTTTTCGAAATCAAAGGCGACACTCTGAAGGTGGTTTCCCTGGACGGACACCGGATCGCCATCCGGAAGATTGAACTGAAAGAGACGTATCCGGACCGGAAAGTGGTGGTTCCCGGAAAAACCCTCAGCGAAATCAGCAAGATCCTTTCCGGCGAGACGGAGGATCAGGTGGAAATTTTCTTCACCGAAAATCATATTGTCTTTGAGTTCGACGAGACCGTTGTGGTTTCCCGGCTGATCGAGGGAGAATATTTCCGCATTGACCAGATGCTCTCCAGCGATTATGAAACAAAAGTACAGATTAACAAAAAAGAATTTCTCAATTGTATTGACAGAGCCACGCTTTTTGTAAAAGAGGGTGACAAAAAACCCATCATCATCAATATTCAGGACGGCGGCATGGAGCTGAGCATCCATTCTCAGATCGGTTCCATGAAGGAAGACATTGATATCGCCAAAGAGGGAAAGGATATCATGATCGGGTTCAATCCCAGATTTCTCATCGACGCGCTGCGGGTCATCGATGATGAGGAAATCTCCATTTACCTGGTGAATCCCAAGGCACCCTGCTTTATCAAGGATGAACAGGAGTCCTACATCTACCTGATTCTTCCGGTGAACTTCAGTGTGGCCCGCTGAAAATTTCTGTAGTATCTGTCAGGAGGACAAAATGGAAATTATTAAATTAAAAGATGAATATATCAAACTGGGCCAGGCGCTGAAGGCGGCCAGTCTGGTGGAGGACGGCGTAGAAGCCAAGCTGGCCATTCAGGACGGTCTGGTGAAAGTGAACGGAGAGGTGGACACCCGCAGGGGAAGAAAACTGTATCCGGGCGACCTGGTAACCTTTGAAGGCAATGAGATTAAAATTGACAGATAATTGCAGGAAATAATTACGGACTTTCAATTATCATACAATAGAAAGTGGGCTTTCTATTGTAATAAATAAAGACGGTATGGTGACAGATGTATATCGAATCGATCGAATTAAAAAATTACAGAAATTATGAATATTTATACATAGAGCTGGATCCCGCCACCAATATCCTTTACGGGGACAACGCCCAGGGAAAGACGAATATTCTGGAGGCCGCGTATCTGTGCGGTACCACCAAGTCTCACCGGGGAAGCAGGGACCGGGAGATCATCCGGTTTAACCAGGAGGAATCCCATATCCGCATGATGGTGCGACGGAACGGGATTTCCAGGAAAATCGATGTACATCTGAAAAAGAACAAATCCAAGGGGATCGCGGTGGACGGTATTCCCATAAAGAAAGCCTCCGAGCTTTTCGGGATTGTCAACCTGGTGTTTTTCTCCCCGGAGGATCTGAACATCATCAAAAACGGCCCCGGAGAGAGGCGCCGGTTTCTGGATATGGAGCTTTGCCAGCTGGACAAAATCTATCTCCAGGATCTGGCCGGGTACAACCAGGTGCTGAATCAGAGGAACAAACTTCTGAAGGATATTTCCTTTTCCCCCAGACTGGCGGACACCCTGGATGTGTGGGATATGCAGCTGGTTCATTACGGGAAAAAAATCATCGCAGCCAGAAAGCGCTTCATCGGCGAACTCAACGGCATGATCCGTGAGCTTCACGCCAGCCTGACGGGAGGACGTGAGAGCATTTATCTGAATTATGAACCGAATGTGGAGGAAGAACTTCTGGAAGAGCGGCTGGCCGCCTCCAGGGACCGGGATCTGAAGTTTAAACAGTCTTCGGTGGGGCCCCACCGGGATGATTTCTGCGTGCAGGTCAACGACATTGATATCCGGAAATTCGGTTCCCAGGGGCAGCAGAGGACGGCGGCCCTGTCGCTGAAGCTGTCGGAGCTGGCTCTGGTAAAAAAAAGGATCGGGGAAAATCCGGTGCTTCTTCTGGACGATGTGCTTTCGGAACTGGACAGCAGCCGGCAGAATTATCTCCTGCAGAGTATTCACCAGATTCAGACATTGATTACCTGTACCGGTCTGGATGAATTTGTCAGCAACAGATTTGAAATAAATAAAATTTTCCGGGTTATCGACGGAAATGTATTCAAAAACAACGATGAAAAGTAACGCTTCGCGGACTTTTTATTGTCATGAATTAGGAGGAGCAGAATGAGTACAGAATACGGAGCAGATCAGATCCAGATCCTGGAGGGATTGGAAGCGGTGAGAAAACGGCCGGGAATGTATATCGGCAGCACTTCTTCCCGCGGTCTTCATCATCTGGTGTATGAAATCGTGGACAATTCGGTGGACGAAGCGCTGGCTGGATTTTGCGACCATATTGATGTGACCATCAACGCCGATAATTCGGTAACCGTAATCGATAATGGCCGGGGAATTCCTGTTGGAATCAATCACAAGGCGGGGATTCCCGCCGTGGAAGTGGTATTTACGGTACTCCACGCCGGAGGAAAATTCGGCGGCGGGGGATATAAGGTATCCGGCGGTCTCCACGGAGTGGGCGCTTCCGTGGTAAACGCCCTGTCCGAGTGGCTGGAGGTTACCATTTACCATGAGGGTAAGATGTACCGGCAGCGGTATGAGAGAGGTAAGACTATTTACAAGCTGAAGGTGGTGGGCGACTGCGAGCCGGACAGAACGGGTACCATGGTCACCTTCCTTCCGGATAAGGAGATTTTTGAGGAGACCATTTTCGATTACGATATTCTGAAACAGCGTTTCCGGGAGATGGCTTTCCTCACCAGGGGACTGAAGATTTCCCTTCACGACCTGCGGCCGGAGAAACCGGTGGACAGAGAATTTCACTATGAAGGCGGAATCAAGGAATTTGTCACCTACCTGAACCGGAGCAAGACGGCCCTGTATCCGGAAATCATCTACTGTGAAGGAGAAAAGGACGGCGTGGCGGTGGAAGTGGCCATGCAGCACAATGACTCCTACACGGAGAATACGTATGGATTTGTAAACAATATCACCACACCGGAGGGCGGAACCCATGTGATGGGATTCCGCAATGCCCTGACGAAGACCTTCAACGACTACGCAAAAAAGAACAAGCTGCTGAAGGATACGGAGAAACTGGCCGGCGAGGATATCCGGGAGGGTCTGACCGCCATCATCAGCGTCAAGATCGAGGAGCCCCAGTTTGAGGGACAGACCAAGCAGAAGCTGGGCAACAGCGAGGCCAGAAGCGCGGTGGACAGCGTGGTCAGCAGCCAGCTGGAGATTTTCCTGGAGCAGAATCCCACCGTGGCCAAGATCGTGGTGGAGAAATCCGTGCTGGCTCAGAGGGCCAGGGACGCGGCCAGAAAGGCCAGGGATCTCACCAGAAGAAAATCGGCGCTGGAGGGAATGTCTCTGCCCGGAAAGCTGGCAGACTGCACGGACAAGGATCCGAAAAACTGTGAGATCTACATCGTAGAGGGAGATTCCGCCGGCGGCTCCGCCAAGACGGCCAGAAGCCGGGCCACCCAGGCGATCCTGCCTCTGCGTGGAAAAATCCTGAATGTGGAGAAGGCCAGACTGGACAAGATTTACGGAAACGCGGAGATCAAGGCCATGATCACAGCCTTCGGAACAGGTATTCACGATGATTTCGATATCACCAAGCTGAGATACCACAAAATCATCATCATGACGGATGCCGATGTGGACGGCGCCCATATCGCCACCCTGATGCTCACCTTCCTGTACCGGTTCATGCCGGAGCTGATCCGTCAGGGATATGTGTATCTGGCGCAGCCGCCTCTTTATAAGATCGAGAAAAACAAGAAGGTATGGTACGCCTATTCGGATGCGGAGCTGAACCGGATTCTCACGGAGATCGGCCGGGACGGCAACAATAAGATTCAGCGTTACAAAGGACTGGGAGAGATGGACGCGGATCAGCTGTGGGAGACCACCATGGATCCGGCCCGCCGGGTGCTTCTGCGGGTGACCATGGACGAGGAGGCTTCCTCGGAGCTGGATCTGACCTTCACCACCCTGATGGGAGACAAGGTGGAGCCCAGAAGAGAATTTATCGAGGAAAATGCCCTGAACGTGAAAAACCTGGATATCTGATGTTATCCGGAACAGAAAAAATCCGGGAGTAATTCCGGATATGGGAGGTAGAGATGGAAGACAATATTTTTGATAAAGTCCATGACGTGGATCTGAAGAAAACCATGGAGGAATCGTATATCGATTACGCCATGAGCGTTATCGCGTCCCGGGCCCTTCCCGATGTGCGGGATGGTCTGAAACCGGTGCAGCGGCGTGTTCTCTTTTCCATGATCGAGCTGAACAACGGTCCGGATAAGCCTCACAGAAAATGTGCCCGTATCGTCGGTGATACCATGGGTAAATACCACCCCCACGGCGACAGCTCCATCTACGGAGCGCTGGTAAATCTGGCCCAGGAGTGGTCCACCCGTTATCCGCTGGTGGACGGCCACGGCAATTTCGGTTCCGTGGACGGCGACGGCGCGGCGGCCATGAGGTACACGGAGGCCAGGCTCAGCAAGATCTCCATGGAGATGCTGGCGGACATCAACAAGAACACGGTGGACTTTTCCCCGAACTTTGACGAGACGGAGAAGGAGCCGGAGGTGCTTCCGGCCAGATTCCCCAATCTGCTGGTGAACGGAACCTCCGGAATCGCCGTAGGTATGGCCACCAACATTCCCCCGCACAACCTGCGGGAGGTGATCCAGGCGGTGGTAAAAATCATAGACAATATCGTTGAGGAAAACCGGGAGACGGAGATGGATGAAATCCTGAAAATCGTCAAGGGACCGGATTTCCCCACAGGAGCCACCATTTTGGGCACCAGAGGCATTGAGGAGGCTTACCGCACCGGAAGAGGAAAGATCCGGGTGCGGGCGGTGAGCAATATCGAGACCCTTCCCAACGGAAAGAGCCGGATCACGGTGACGGAGCTGCCGTACATGGTCAACAAGGCCCGTCTGATTGAGAAAATCGCCGATCTGGTGAAGGAAAAGAAGATTGACGGCATCACGGATCTGGCCGACCACTCCAGCCGGGAAGGTATGTGCATCTGCATCGACCTGAGAAGAGACGTGAATGCCAATGTGATTCTGAATCAGCTGTACAAACATACGCAGCTGCAGGATACCTTCGGCGTGATCATGCTGGCGCTGGTGAACAATCAGCCCAAGGTCATGAACCTGATGGAGATCCTGAAATATTATCTGGCTCACCAGGAGGATGTGGTGACCAGAAGAACCCGGTACGATCTGAACAAGGCCCAGGAGCGGGCTCATATCCTGGAAGGATTGCTGAAGGCCCTGGATAACATCGACGAGGTGATCCGCATTATCCGGGGATCCGAGAATACCCAGGTGGCCAAGCAGCGCTTAATGGAGCGTTTTGAGCTCACCGACGCTCAGGCCCAGGCCATCGTGGACATGCGTCTGCGTACACTGACAGGTCTGGAACGGGAGAAGCTGGAGGGCGAATATAAGGAACTGATGGAGCGGATCCGCAAGCTGCAGGCAATTCTGGCAGACCGGAATATGCTGCTTCGGGTAATCCGTCAGGAAATTCTGGAGATTGCCGAAAAATACGGCGATGACAGAAGAACCTCCATCGGGTTCGATGAATTTGATATTTCCATGGAGGACATGATCCCCAACGAAAATACGGTGATCACCATGACCAACCTGGGTTATATCAAACGAATGACCGTGGACAATTTCCGCAGCCAGAACCGGGGCGGCAAAGGTATCAAGGGCATGCAGACTATTGAGGATGATTACATCGAGGAGCTTCTGATGACCACCACCCACCATTTCCTGATGTTCTTCACCAACATGGGAAAGGTGTACCGCCTGAAAGCCTACGAGATTCCGGAGGCGGGAAGGACGGCAAGAGGCACCGCCATCATCAATCTGCTGCAGCTGCAGCCGGGAGAGAAGATCACGGCGGTGATCCCCATCAATGAATACCGGAAAGGGGAGTATCTCTTCATGGCCACCAAGAAGGGCCTGGTGAAGAAGACCCCCATCACCGATTACGAGAATGTGAGAAAGACCGGTCTGGCAGCCATTTCCCTGAGGGATGAGGATGAGCTGATTGAGGTGAAATTCACCGATAACCGGAAGGATATTATCCTTGTGACCAAATTCGGCCAGTGTATCCGTTTCCATGAAACCGACGTGAGAACCACAGGAAGGGTTTCCATGGGAGTAAGAGGCATCAATCTGGGTGATGACGACGAGGTGATCGGCATGCAGCTGAACACCCAGGGCGATTACCTGCTGATCGTTTCGGAGAAAGGTCTGGGCAAACGGACTTCCGTGGGTGAATTTACCGTTCAGAACCGGGGCGGCAAAGGCGTAAAATGCTACAAGATCACGGAGAAAACCGGAAATGTGGTGGGCGTGAAGGCAGTCAATGACGACAATGAGATCATGCTGATCACAACGGAGGGAATCGTAATCCGGATTTCCTGCTCGGATATTTCCATTCTGGGAAGAATCACCTCCGGCGTCAAACTGATGGATCTGGATGAAAATATTTCCGTGGCCAGCATTGCCAAGGTGAGAGAAAAGACTGAGAACACTGAAGAAGAGAGCGAAGAAGAAAAAGAACAGTAAACCGGCGAAGGTTCTGTTGTCATGAAGTATGCGGAAAACAGGCAGCATTAAGGCTGACGGCCGGTGCTGCCTGTTTTCGCGATAAAAAGCAGTCTGCCGGCCCCGGGCAAAAAAATGCGGCTGTCCGGCAGGAAAAGGAGAGATACCCATGGGAGAAATCAGGACGATTCCCGTCAGCCAGGTGACGGAATCCATTAAGGAGATGTGCATACAGGCAAATTATTTTCTGTCGGAGGATATGGAGGCGTGTTTTCAGAGCGCCGTGGAAAGGGAAACCTCTGAACTGGGATGCAGAGTGCTCCGGCAGCTTCAGGAGAATCTGAAAATCGCCGGGGAGGATCAGATCCCCATCTGTCAGGATACGGGAATGGCAGTGGTGTTTCTGGAAGTGGGACAGGATGTACACTTTGTGGACGGAGATCTGGAGACCGCAGTGAACGAGGGCATCCGTCAGGGCTATCAGGAGGGATACCTGAGAAAATCCGTGGTGAAGGATCCGCTGATCCGGGAGAATACCAGGGATAACACTCCGGGGATTCTCCATTGTTCCATTGTTCCCGGAAACCAGGTGAAAATTACGGTGGCGCCGAAAGGGTTCGGAAGTGAAAATATGAGCCGGATTTTCATGCTGAAACCGGCGGAAGGGATAGAAGGTGTAAAAGAGGCGGTGCTTACCGCTGTGAGAGAAGCAGGCCCCAATGCCTGTCCGCCCATGGTGGTGGGAGTAGGCATCGGCGGCACCTTTGAAAAATGCGCGCTTCTGGCCAAACAGGCGCTGACCAGGGATGTGACGGAACACTCTCCCGTTCCCTATGTGAGAGATCTGGAGGAGGAGCTGCTGGAAAAGATCAATGCCTCCGGCATCGGTCCCGGCGGTCTCGGCGGAAAAATCACTGCCCTGGCGGTGAATATCAACACCTATCCCACCCATAGCGCGGGCCTTCCCGGGGCGGTCAATATCTGCTGCCATGTGAATGGAACAGTTCAGGAGGTTGAAGATGGAAAAAAAGATTCACGCGCCTCTCGTCAGTGAGGAGATCAAAGAGCTGCGGGCCGGAGACTACGTTTATATTACGGGAACCGTTTACACTGCCAGAGATGCCGCCCACAAGCGGATGGAAGAAGCCTTAAACCAGGGAAGTCCCCTTCCGCTGGATCTGAAGGATAATGTCATTTACTATATGGGACCTTCGCCGGCCCGGCAGGGGCGTCCCATTGGTTCCGCGGGACCCACCACTGCCAGCCGTATGGATAAGTATACCCCACGGCTGCTGGATCTGGGACTGAAAGGAATGATCGGAAAGGGAAAACGGACACCGGAAGTGGCGGAGGCCATTGTGAGAAATCAGGCAGTGTATTTTGCCGCTGTGGGCGGCGCCGGCGCGCTGCTTTCCAAGTGTATCGTGGAATCCCAGATGATTGCCTATGAGGATCTGGGAACGGAAGCGATAAGAAAACTCACGGTAAAAGATTTTCCGGCGGTGGTGGTCATCGATTCCCTTGGGAATAATCTATACGAACAGGTCATGGAGCAAAGAGGAACAAAAGAATGAAGAGAATATTGCTGATGGTATTCAGAAATCTCCTTCTGGTGCCGTATGCGTGGATCCGGCTGTGTTATGTGGCGGCCCATGCGGAAAAATACACAAAAGAAGAACGGTATCGGCTTCTTCAGTATATCGACAGACATGCCAACCGTGGGGGGAGAATTCTCATTGATGTGCATGGAGCAGAAAATATTCCTGAAAAAGACGGATTTATCTTTTTTCCCAATCATCAGGGACTGTATGATGTTCTGGCGATCGTTGAAGCCTGCCCGCGACCGTTTTCCGTGGTAATGAAGAAAGAAGTCGCCAATATTCCGTTCCTGAAGCAGGTTTTCGCCTGTATGGGGGCCCAGGCTTTGGACCGGGCCGATGTCCGCCAGGGCCTCAAGGTGATTGCTCAGGTGGCGGAAGAAGTGAAAAGCGGAAATAATTATCTGATTTTCGCGGAGGGAACCAGAAGTAAGATGCAGAACCGCCTTCTGGATTTTAAAGGAGGAAGCTTCAAAAGCGCGGTAAAGGCAAAATGCCCCATCGTTCCCATTGCGCTGATTGATTCCTATAAAGCCTTTGATACCAATTCCATAAAGAAACTGACGGTACAGGTTCATTTTCTGAAACCCATTCCCTATGAAGAATATCAGGGGATGAAGACCGTGGAAATTGCGGAGATGGTAAAGACAAGAATTGAGGCTGCTATCGCGGAAAATGAACGGGTCTCCTGAAAATATGTCAGAGCTTCTATATATAGTGATAAAGACGAATGGAAAAACTATATATAGAAGCAAATTTCGTGAAGTTCAAAAAAATGAAAAATAGCAAAAAAATCGTTGACAAATACAGACTCGTTTAGTATAATAAATTTTGCTCATGAGTTCACTGTGTGAATTCGTGTGAGGAGAAGTACTCAAGTGGCTGAAGAGGCGCCCCTGCTAAGGGTGTAGACGGTTCACGCCGTGCGAGGGTTCAAATCCCTCCTTCTCCGCTCGGTTGATAAAAAAACCGAAAAAAGTTCTTGACAGACATGGAAAGATGTGGTAATCTAATATGGCTGTCGCAAAAAGAACAAAAACAACTGATAAAAAAGTTGAAAAAAAGTTCTTGACAAGCTCAAAACGATGTGATAAAATATCGGAGCTGTCAAAAAAGACAGAGAACCATGATAACTGAACAGTGAAACACATTCCTCGAAAGTTCTTTA
>ERZ1643249.1240-NODE-1240-length-25951-cov-8.602564_pt1 | contig 25951 bp, 27 predicted proteins | sample MGYA00579263_ERZ1643249 | MGnify/ENA primary metagenome ERZ1643249 (study PRJEB29033, sample SAMEA4952264) | chicken gut metagenome | biome: Broiler Chicken; feature: Gastrointestinal Tract; material: Caecum | place: Ireland | collected 2018 | study: Broiler...
TACATATCTTTGTGTTTGAAAATACTTTTACCCCTTATAATCTAGTACATAGCGAATAAAATTAAAAATAAAGGAAAGGCTATTTTTAATTATCACTATTTTTATTCATAAAATTCAAAATAGAAACATATTTAGTAAAAGAAATTTCTAAATTATAATTTGGTAAATATATTTTATCTTGATTATTATTATACAATAAAGCCAACAAAACATAATTTTTATTTTTAACAATAATTTTATGAGGTTCTTCTAAACTTAAATTAGTTTTATCTATCTTTATAAGATGTCCTGAAATAAAATCAATGTTCAAATTTCCAGTACTTACTTTCATTTTAATTTTATCTTTTATTTCACAAGGAAAACTTAATTTTTCAACGGTCGTTTTCATATAATTTCATTCCTCCTTAAACTATGAAAAAAACCCATAATATCAAATATTATGAGTTCTCTATTTAAAGGTCACACTAGAGTGCGACTCTAACCTGCAATGGTGCGTATTCTATGAGCGGATCAACTGCAAATACTAATTTATATACTAACTATGTATTTACTGGTACAGCCAAGTTAACTGTTAAATTTACCAAAGCCAATGAAAATATTAAAATGGAGCTTTATAAAGTAGGACTAATTGATTCAAAATTTGAAACAATTACAGTCTCAAGACTTACTGCAGATGATTTAGCAAATGGTAAAACTAGAACTGTAAACTTTGTTGGTTTAAACCCTGGTTCAAAATATTATATTAAAATTCTAGCTCCAGCTCATTTTAGTGCGAAAGTCAGTAATTAGCAATTAAGGCTATTATACATAGCCTTAATTTATTATTTGGAGGAATTATGAAAAAAATAAAAAAGAAAAGTTTTATATTTTATTCATTAGCAATATTTTTAGTACTAATGGATATACTAATAACTAAATTTATAGAAATATCAGAACTAATAACAATAATTTTATTAGTACTATCGTGTTTGTTTATATATATTGGCAGTTATTTTTATTCAAAATACTCTAGTAATAAAAAGATATTAAAATATAATTTATATTTATTTTTTGCAATGTATTTGATGCTTTTATTTTACTTTTTGTTTTTAAATCCTTGGTGGAATAGAAACAGTATACAGGTAGAAATTAATTTAACACCTTTTTCAACTATAAAAGAGTACATTGCTGATTTTGATAGTATAATGGAAAACAAACCTATTTTAAATTTATTAGGTAATTTTATATGTTTAATGCCTCTTTCATTTTTTCTTAAATATATATTTAAAAAACAAAATAATATATTTATATTTTTAATTACTTTACTACTTTGTTCATTTGGAATTGAAATTATGCAATATATAACAAAAAGCGGAAGCTTTGATATTGATGATATAATACTTAATAGTAGTGGTGCATTTTTATTTTATTTAATATTGAAAATTAAAAGTGTGGATTTATTAGTTAGAAATATTTTGTTTTTCGAACACAATAAAATAAGTAAGAAATCATTTATATTAATTATATGTTTTGTAGTTTTTGTTATAGTATTATTTATATCTATATACAAATATAGGCAAAAATTATTTGATCAAAGAATGATTGAATATGAAGAAATTAATCATCCAACAATTACTTTTGAACATAATGATAAATGTGGTAATAACAATTTGTTTTATGAAGATGAAGCCTATAAATATTATTTTACCTGTTATAATAGCAATAATTTTTATGCAATAGTTAATGGTAAAGATAAACTTTCTATTAAAGATTTATTAGACAATTCTAAATATAACACTGATATTGATACTGTTTTAGAAATTATGGATTATGACCATATTGATTATAAGAAAGAAGAAAAGTATCCACATTTTAACATCGAAATAGAAAATCATGATAACTATAATATCACTGCTCCTAATACTACTAATTCAGATATTGCCAAATTAATTATTAAAGATAAATCAGAAAATAATATAAATTTAAATTATGAAGTTAGTATAATTCCTAAAAAAAGTGGTACTAAAATAATAAATATAGAATTTGAATTAGCCGATGATAATGGTAATATAAAAAGAAAAATAATTAAAAAAATAGAAATTACTATTGATGAAAATCTTTCAGTAAAATATAAAATAGTTGAGTAATTAAAAATTTAGATTAAAATAAATCTAAATTCACTTTAAAATATTTTTAATATTTTATTTAGGAATATCATTAATTACATCACATCTTTTGTTAATTGCTTTAAAATGACTTTTATATAATGAAATTCCTTTTTTATAACCAAAAAGTAAATAATATAACATCAATAATAGGCTGTACTTTATTCCATACACAAAAACTATTTTATGTTTAATATACCATGAATCTAACAATAATTTTTCACTATTGCTAAACTTATTATAATTTCCATAACAATTTCGAATACATCTAAATATCACATATCTAGTGTACATATTATAATTTATCTTGGGTGTTATAAAGTCAAATAACTTTATAGCAACGGTTAATAAATCATTATAATTTTTAAAGGATTTAGAGGACATTATAGAATTATTATGTTTTCGATAAAAATATCTTATTTTAGTACTATAAAATATAGAATTATATAAATTGAAAACTTTAGTAACCCACTCTTCATCTTCATGAAGAATTCCATAAGTAAAAAATAATTTATTATCAAGTAAAAATTGTCGCCTTGTTATTAATCTCCATGCTCTACCACAAATATTATTATCAATAAGTTTTTTCTCTGTAGCTTTAGTAGGCTGTTTATCTAATTTTGAAAAATTAAAATTTTCGATAAGATATTTATCTTCCTTTTCAAAATATTTTACAGTATTAATTAAAATAACGTCATAACTATTATTACTACTAATTATATTTTCTAAATCATTCAAGTATGATTGTTCAATCCAATCATCACCATCAACAAATACAATATATTTTCCCATAGCCTTTTTTATACCAGTATTTCGAGAATTAGATAAACCGTGATGTTCATTTAAAACAATTGTAATATTTCTTATACCTTTTATAATTTCATTACAAATATTTATAGTAGAATCAGAAGAACCATCATCAACAATAATCAACTCAATTTTTGAATTGAGTTGAGGAATAATTGTTTCTAAACATTTTTTTATATATTGTTCATTATTATAAACCGTAACTATAACAGAAATTAAGATTTCATTATTATTCATAAGTTACAAATCAATTTCTAATAATCTTTCTGATATTGTTTTAGCGTTTTTCATTAAATAACGGCATATATTCGTTCTTTCTTTTCCAAAACGAAGTAAATCGAGATTACCATTTTTTAAATATTCTTTATAGCCATATGTACTTGATAATACTTGTACTAAATATACATAAGGTAAATATTTTAAATCATCTTTGTTAAGTTTTGAGTATTTTAAATATTCTTTTACATACATAACTAAATGGTCGATGTTAAATTCACCGTTTTTACAATCTTTATCTATATAATTATATGATCTAGCAATCTCCCATACTATTGGCATTTCGCCAGCATTAACAAAGTCAATAATAGCTTTTATTTTACCGTTGTCATCATAAATAAACTGCAAAACATTATAATCACCATGTGTTTTCTTTATTGTTACATTAGTAGCCTTTTTGAAAGTACCCTCTCGTTTGACTTCTTTTAACATTTCTATTTTATCTTTTAAGTCTTTCACTATTTCAGAGCCATGGTCTTTATCTTTTTCCGCTAATGGTATTAAATTTTCGTGTTTCGCAATACTCTTATCAATAATTTCATCTGATGTATATTTCTCAATATTACAGCCAAACATATCATCATAAGGATAATCCTCTAACGCATTAACAATAATACCTAAATATTTTGCAGATTCTAACATCTGCTCTACATTTCCACTATAATTACCTTGAGTATGTCCTTCAATAAACTTTTGAATAATTACTGTTTTATCATTATATTCAAAATATTGTTTTCCATCTAAACATGTTACATATTCTGGTACTGATAATCCTTTGCTTCTTAAAAAATTAATAATATTAATTTCTTTAAGAATAGTTTTGCCACTAAATTTTGATTGAAATTCCTTCAAAATATATTTTTCACCATTATCAGATGTTAATTTATATATATTAGCACTACCACCATTTACAACCTTTATATCATTAACTTTCATCCCATAATGTTTTTCAACTTCTGATTTTATTGTATCTTCCGTAAATTCTGTTTTTTCTACCATTTCTTTTTCCTCCTTATATAAATAAAACTATTATTTTTTGATTAAATAAGACTTTTTAGAATTAAAATCTTCTACTTTTTCTGTTGTCTCTTTTATCATATAACCTACTTCTTCAACAGAATGAGCATCAGAAGCTATCGTATAAGTAATTCCATACTCATTCATTTTTTCTAACATATACTCTAACGCATCATCTCCCCATCTAGATCTATCACTAGTATTAATTTCAATAATAATCCCTTTCTCTTTAACTTTATTTAACACAATATCAATTAAATCTAAACAATCTTTCCAATCATATTTTAAAAGCATATGTCCGATAATATCAAATCTACAAGTATCAATCATTTGTATAACTGCTTTTAAATAATCTCTACCATTATTAAATCTATAATGATGTACCGCAGATATTACATAATCAAATCCAACATCAGTTAATTTGTTGTTATTTTCATTAAATTCTTTATCATAAGAAAAGTCTAACTCTATTCCATAAAATATTTGCAAATTTGGATATTCTTTCCTAGCTTTTTCGATATTTTCTTTAAATTTAAGTATTTTTTCAGGCGTATCAAGTTTTGCAAAATGGTGCTTCGATAACCTAGGTCCATGATCCACAAACAACACTTTATTTAATTCCAATTCTAGACACTGCTCTATATACAATTTAAGTTTTGAATAATCATCTATTGCGTTTCTAACATGTATGTGCATATCTTCCATAACATCGTACCTCCACTATATTTATTATAACATAAATCCATATTTTTTTAACTATCATTGCCTTTTTGGTGCATTTTCTTTTTCAATACCATCTATTAAATCACTAACTGTATCGTAAACTCCCAATGATTCATATTTTGCAGCGTCTTTTGCGTTTTTAATAGCAAAACCATTAAAAGCTTCTATCATACTTAAATCATTATATCCATCACCAATAGTATATATTTTATCTTTTGGAATATTTTCTAATGTGGCTACAAATTGAATTGCTTTAACTTTATCGTTTCGTCTGTCAAATAAATGTGCATTTAATGAATCTGATGGATCATGATAAAAAGCAAACAACTTATTATGTCTTAAATGCTCAACAAAAATACGTTTAGATTTTTCATCTTTATACCTAATATTATATTCAACAACATTTTCGCTGCTAACATTGCTATAAGGATCCTTCCCTATCATTTCATCAAACAACTTATAATAATCTTTTATTTTTAATATATCTTGTTTTGAAATAGTATTATAATATAACAATTCAAAGTTATTATTAAACAAAACATTTGCATCAGCACAACTAATATAATTTGCCTTTAAATCAAATTCAATAAATTCTTTATGGATTGATTCAAAGACTCTCCCAGTTGCCATCATAAAAATATTTCCTTTGTCAATAAACCTTTGCACAGCAAAATTATTCTTTTTTAAATCATCTAAAAGTGTCGGTTTCATTTTATATGTACCATCATAATCACTTACTAAAAAATTTTTTACCATTTTATTATCCCCTTTTAATATTTAATAATATCAATTAATTTTCTCTTATGACTTCTTAATTGATTTACATTACTTTCACTATATTTACTTACTGAAATATATGAGTTTAAAATATCTTCTATATTTAAATTTTCTTCCAAAATTTTATCAAAAAGATTATTCCTCCATATTTTATCAACACCATTTAGCTCATGGCCACCTACTATCGTTAAATTTTTTCTATTAATAATTAATGGATCAATAAGATACTTTGACTCTCTTGGAGTACTCAATATAATTATATCTTTGAGTGAAGAACTTTGTTCAATCATTTCTTGAATAATACTTGATGAACCAGTCGTATCAATATAAGTTACATAAGAATCGTCAATCTTTTTCACAAAATTCACTTTAGTGTTAAATTTATCTTCTAAAGATTCTATATCTACTTCGATATTTCTTACAAAAACACTAATGTTTTTATAACCAGATTTTAACAAAGATAATAAGCAAGTAAACCCTATATTACCAAATCCTAATATTAAAATATTATCCTTTACCTTAAATCGTTCAAATACAAGTCTTGAAATTAGTTCAAATCTTGAAACGGCAATATTACATAATGAATAAGTATTGGCTTTAAATTCCAAAACATGATCATTTAACTCACTTTCTAAAACGCCGTGATCAACATCTAATATATATTGCTTACCCAAAACAGGCTCGCTTATTCCCATATATCCATGTTTAGAATACTGTTCAGTTCCCCTACTAATAATACTATATTTCGTTTTCACCATCATAATATTTCACCTATTTATTTTCTTTTACGCGATTAATATATAAATCATAATATTCTTCTAATATTCCTGAATTTCTTATCCAATCGTCCACAACATTTAATGAGACACCTGACATTAATTCGTTAGCATGAATTACTGAATTACATGCAGTAACTAATGTACCAGCCTTAAATATATCATTAGATTTATTGGGAATCGCTTCAGAATAATATAAGTTAACAGAGCGACCATTACCAAGTACAATAATATTTTTATTGTCGATTGAATATATTGTACCTAATTTTGGAACATAAACAGAGTTGTCCTTATAATTATCAAACACTTTCAAATCAGCGGTTGCTCCAGCTGTAATATATGTTTTTTCAGAAAGATAAGGAAAAATCTCTTTTGTAATACTATAATAACCAGAAGCACCTATAATGATAAATGGATGTTCATGTTTAACTGCATCAACGATATTTCTATAAGTGTTGAATCCTCTTTCACCAGCAACAATTAACCTCATAGTATCTGTATCTACGACCGAAACACGAACTCCAAAACTTCTTAATCTTTCGGCAAGTATTTCACCCATGTCTCCATAGCCACATAATATTGCAGATCTTCCAACCAATTTTTCTCCACCCAGTAACTCTGTAATTCTAATAAATAAAGAATTTGATATTTCGGGATATACTAAATTTCTTTTTAATTTAGTTTTGGCAACATTTAAAACAGGATAATCAATTTTACTCAACTTATTAATTCGCCTTAAACCCATTTCCGTTAATTCAATAACAGAAATAATATTATTAAAATGAACTTTATTTAGAATTTTAGTAATAATTGCACCATCATCTAAAATTATTATTTTCTTGTCTTTTCTTTTATTAATAAAATCACTCACCATTTTTGTTCCAACTGCCATTAATTTATCATCATCAAGTGAAGAATTATCTAAAACATCCACATTAAATCCCATTTTTTTAAATGTTGCAGTAATTTCAAATCGATGTGCAGTACTATCTCCTTTATCTAAAGCAAGTATATCATTAGGTTGAACTCCGAGCGTAACAAAACCAGATAATAAACCAATATTTTCTTCCAAGAAATGATCTCTCCAAATTATAGCAACATTTTTTAATATACCTTTATTTTTTTCAGAGTAATCCTTTGTTATTTTCATATCATTTAATATCGTTAAAATTTCATTGTTGCTATATTCCAAACATTTCTCGCTAACTATTTTAGATACTAATTTATATAAATCATCTTTAATCGACTTATTAATTAATAATTCATAACAAATACTTTTTAAAGGAATTGAAAATGTTCTTATGGAATTATCAATCTTTTTAATTTCTATTACTAAAAAATCATCCATTCCATAAACTGTAATCTCATCTTCTTTAAAAACAACAGTTAAACTATGCTTTTCTAATTCTTGAATAATAGTTTGTATATCATCATATAAATAATACATTATATATACCTCCTAATAAATTTGTCTTTTTGTTTTATTTCTATCTATAACATTGCCTTTAATACTATTTAACAAAGATACATGCTTAATTAAATTGTCGTAGTCATAATTTGGATATAAATTATTAATATTTAATACATCATCAAACGTAAAGTCCCTATCTTTTCCATATTTTAATAATAATTCATGCATATTTTCAGCTGATATTTGTTGAATTTCAAAATCATCAGATAAATTTAAAGCTGTATAATTTAAAGATTTTAATGGCGCAATATATATCCAAGATTTATCAATAAATTGACAAAATTGAAGAGGATTACATCTCACTTTATCAGCCTTTATATTAAAATCATTATTATTTACAAGCAATGATTTGTGAAAAGTAATATCATATGTCATAGAATAAACCATAGCTTGCCCATTTTCAACACCAACAAAACAAACATCATTTGCTAAAGGCAAGTAATTTCCATTTACAGTTTTTTCAAAAAACATAGTTGATTTACCAGAACCTTTACCGCCAAAAAATAAATCTGCTTTACCATCATCTAAATTTACGATTGCAGAAGCATGAATTGGAAAATAATTTTTTTCTAACAATTTTCTTACAATTAATTCATTTAAAGTACGAATTACTATATTGGAATCATACTTATTAGCAAAAATACATATCTTGCCTTGATTTATGGCTACAAAATAATCTTCAGAATATCTATTTGGAAAAAAATAGCTTAATGTCCATCCATCAATATTTTTACTAATCGCTGAAGCAGATCTATATGGAAATTTTTTGTCTTGTAAATCAAAAGATGGTAAAATATTTTTTAAATAATTATATTGAGATAAATTATAATTAATAATATAATCAGAATTATAATCAGATTGCTTTTCAGAAATTGTTTGAGGGAAATAATTCTCAATTTCAGATGTATCAATCTCATTACTCAATTCGACTCTCAATAAATTTGTATAATTAAAAATCTTACTATTTTCCATGCTATCACTCCCTATGTATTTTTTTACGTATTTCTTTCATATTTTTAGAAAATAAATCTTTTTTATCTTTAGAAGATAACATTGGTAAATGGGATTCAATCGAAACACAAATATCAAACGGTTTATTTAACATTTGATTTAAAACATCAACAATATCTAACTTTCCATTTGTAATAATAGTATAATTATTGTCATAATCTCTTAAATGTACATATTTAATGATATTAGAATATTTATTAAAATCTTTTAAATATTGTTCTTTACCATTACATGAAAAATAATTTTCAACATCATACAAAACAAATAAATTCTTCATTTTTATTTTATTTTGTAAATTAACAAAATAATCAAAAGATGTAAATTGAGTACCTTTTTCATTTTCCATAAATAAATCTATACTATTTTTTTGAGCAACTTTACATAAATGTATCAAAATATTATCTGTTATATCACTAAAAATACGTAACTTATTAGTATTAAACATTTTTGCAATTTTTATATATTTATCAAAAATCAAATATATATCTTCTTCGGAAAATCGATATTTTGGTTTACCTATCGGTGTATCAATCATAGATACAAAAATTTTATTTTGCTTTAATAATTGTAATATTGTATTTAGCTCTATTTTGCTTAATTCAAAAAGAAACTTATTGTCGATTTTTCTAAATTCAATAAAATTTACTTTGTTTTTTCTTAAACATTTTAACTGTTCCGTTAAAGTGTTACCAATCTCATCATTGATTGCACTAAATATTACCATATCAAATTACTACTCTTTCTCAAACAGATTTCTCAAAGACTCTACAACAATTTGAGTCGTTTTTGCCCAACTATATTTATTACTAATATCATTATTAACATCAAATACAAGTTTCTTATTCTGCTTAATGGCTTTTTCCATACTTTTTAATAAAGATTCATCATTATTAAAATCAAATGATATTCTTGCCTCTTCAGGTAAAAGTTCATTAACTATTTCAGAATTCGGGGTAATAACTTTTATTCCTTTTTGAGATAGTGTTACAGAGTTTGAAGGAAAAAATCCATATTTAAAATTCTCATAATTTAAATCATATAAATTAATAAAAACATTTGTCTTTTCACATATTTTATCCCAGCTACTAGCTCCAACAAATTTATCATATCTAATAATATTAGCATTATTAATATTTAAATGAATATCAATATTTTTTGCTTGTTGTCCAGCAATTAATAAATATGTATTATCATTATGGATCTGATTAAAATAATCGATTATCTTTTGAATTTGCTTGTATGGTGCAACATTACCTACAAATGTAATTAAAAAAGCATTATCAGGTAAAAAGCTCAAATCTATAGTCTCTTTATCAAACCAACCATCTAAAGTGTTTATACCAATTGAATGCATAATAGAATCAACGTTAAAATTATTTTTTAATGACTGCTTCATATTGTTTGTTAGTGTGAATAAACAGTCGGCTAAAGATAAGAATTGCCTTAGAACAAATTCATCAACTTCAGTTATTTTTCTATCTATTGGTAAAAAATTATGAATTGTCCACGCGATTTTATACCCTAATATTTTCAAATTTTTTACATTATTAATAAATTCAACACCACTATTCATATCATTCGAATCATAATATCTTTTTAAACGATGAAAATATAACACATGACAATTATATGTAGATTTTTCAGTAGGCAATGCGGGATTAATTTCATATTTTATGTCATCATATTTATCTAATTCTATACATAAACTGTGAATAAAAGGGCTTGGATGATTTATTCCAGCATGTAATATAGTTATTTTTATCATTGTAACTCACTCCCCATTAACTTAAAAACATCTTTAGCCAGTTCTTTCTCACTACCTATATAATTATGATTAGCTCCTTTTACAACATATAATGATGAATTAATTATTTTTCTATCAATTAAATCATTAATTATTTCAACATACTTATGTTCTTGTTCACCATATACCAGTATTTTAGGAATTTTAATATTATTAAACTCATTAAAGTTCTTGCTTCCAAGAGAAAAAATAGGGAAATTATCGACTGAAGGATTAGTCATAAAATCTATAAAATTTTCATAGGTTTGATAAAAGAAACCACAAAACATTAATTGTTTTCCATTTCCCTCTTGTATATTCTTTTGTGCAGTATTTATTAATTCAGTATAATTATGCCTTTTTCTATTTCTACCGACACAATCTATTGGCGAAATTAAAACAATTTTTTTCAAATAATTATCATATTTATGCACCCTATTTAAATAATAAATCATTTTATTACTTCCATAGCTATGACTAACCACATAAATTTCTGAATAACCAAGGGAGACTATTTCATCCATCCACGCATTAATATCCAATGTACAATCAGTAAATTTTTCAAAAGCTGCACCAGTTAAAATAGGATATTTTTCACCGAGTCTAGGTTGGCTATTAAACATTTGCATTGAACTTCTAATATGTGAACAAAGAAAATCATAATTATTATTTGTAAATACTTCAGCCAATAAATCAATAAAATCACACTCAATATAGTTACCTTCTAATCCGGGTATAAATAAAACACACTTTTTTGTCTTTACTTTAGAAGTAAAAAGAAAACCTTTTAAATTAATATTATCTTCAGTCCTAATTGACAATCTTCTCATTTTAACACACCACCCATTATTAAGTTCGTTAATGTAATTTTATCCAACTTACCACTTGATAATTTTGGTAAATCACTACTTTTTATGAGTATAATATTTTCTAATGGAATATCATATTTAGTATAAGATTTTATTACTTCTTGAATTTCTAGCTTTAATTCATGTGTGTTTAATGGCTTTAATACTTCTTGTACAAAATATATAGAATCATCATTATCCGGTAAAGTAATAAATGTATTTATACCAACATTTGTTTTTGATAATGTATTTGAAATAGTATCGCAAATTAACGAAGAAGCAAAATTTTTACCTCTAATTACGATAACATCTTTAATTCTTCCACATAAATATAAACAGTCATTATGAATAAAACCTAGATCACCAGTATGAAAATATTTAGGAAATTCTTGATTGTTATTTAAATATCCAGAACATAATGATTTATCATTTAAAACAACTTCGCCTATTTCATCGTCATTATTATAATAATCACCATTTTTTGAAGATATTAACACATTGTTTTTATCAATTTGACCTAAATTTACGATTTCAATTCCGTATTTATCTTCTTTCATCTTTCCTTCAATCAAAAGTTTCCTATCAACTTTAATGGATAGAGGTTGACCAAAATCACTTTTATATTCAGATACTAATCCACTATTCTCTGACATACCATAGCTTGGCGAAAATACATTAAATTTTAAATTATATTTTTTATATTTATTATAAAAAGTCCTAACTGAATTTAACTTGACACTTTCACCACCAATTGAAAGATTTTGTAAACTAGATAAATCTATATTATCACCTATATTATCTATAAGCGACAATTGATTTAAAGCAAAATTAATAATTGAAGTATGAGTTATTCTATATTTGAAAATAGACTCAATCCAAAGATAACAATTATCATAATAATCGTGAGGTTTCATTAGATATGATGTAGCTCCAAAATACAAAGGTATAAAAACAATTGAAGTTAACCCATATATATGAGATATTGGTAACCAATTTAAGAATTTCGAATTTTTATTTACTTCCCATAAATTATTATCAAATAAAATATTTGAAAACATTTTATCTATACTAATTTTTACACATTTTGGAATAGCTGTTGAACCAGATGTTGAAAGTACAAAATCAAAATTATCAATTTTATCATTACATTCAAAAATTAAATCATTTGGACATATATTATTCAAATTAATAACATTATCTATATTTAATTCACTTTTCACTTTTTCATATAAAATATTATCTAAAAAAACATAATTTATTTTATTAAAATTATTTAATAAAACGTTTATTTCATCAACATATTTATCAATCTCAATATTGTCTGTATTGTATGATTTTATAATAGGTATTATATTTGCATAAAAACAAGAAAACAAATTAATTATAGAATCTATATTATTAGACATATATAGAATTACTTTCGTATTTTGATAACCATTTTGAATTAATTGCTCTCCCAATTTATACACTTTTTTATAAAATTCACCATAAGTAATTGATTTATGTACATCGGTTTTACTTAATTCAACAAAAGCTATATCAAATTGATGAGAAACATTATCATCTAACTGTTTTTTTAACACATTGATAAATTTATTTTTCATTTTCATTCCTCCAAAAATAATCAATCAGCTGACTATCATTCATGCTTGAATTAAATGCTTTCATAGTATCTTGATAAATCAATCGTTTTTGTTTCAAATCATTAACTTGTCCTATAATTTTAGCAGGATTTCCGCCTACAATACTGCCTTCTGGAACATCTTTTGTAACTACAGATCCAGCAGCAACTATGGCATTTGGTCCAATTTTAGTATTATACATAATTGTTGAATTTGCCCCAATAAAAACATTATCAAAAACTTCAATTGTTCCTAAAAATATTTTGTATTTTTTACTATTTACTTGATTATTAAATACAGTTGAGATTAAATCGTGTGTACAAAAATATACATGTGCTGCTACAACCACATTATTGTGAATAGAAATTAATTCAGAATTTGATGGAACCTTTGATGGATGCCATTCATTATTTTCGCCAAACTGATAAAAAACTTGTTCTTCTTTTAAAATTTTTGCTCTTTTTTTACCACTTTTAGTCATTTTTAATCGAAAATTTACAAATTTCTTTTTATATTTATTTACTCGTTTCATAATATTTTTCCTTTGCTTCAATTGTTTTCATTAAATTAGAAAATGATACAATTCTTGATTTATATTTATCATTATATTTATTTAAAGAAAAACAATAATAATAATCTTTTAAACAACTAAGCATATTATCATCACTTGAAAATTCTTTGTGATATATTATACTATTTTTATCCTCAAAACATATATTTCCTTTATGTAACACATTTAAATCTTTGTCATATATTAAATAATTTGCTTCTAAAGACTTTCCATCATCAAATTCAATATTTATTCTTTTAATTGTTGTAAAATACATCAAATTACTTTTTAAAACAACATTTTTTTCATCTTTTTTCCAAACAATTTGTCCATAACCATGATTCTTTAATACTTTACCGTCTTTAATCATATCTTTAACATTTAATGAAATAATTCTAAAATCTTTATTTAAATTTAAAAAATAATCAGCAATATAAAGTTCATGTGGGAATTCAACCTCAAAAACACTAGTTGTATAATTTTTAACCATTCCCCTATTATTAAAACTATCTATTATACGATTTTTTGAAAAATCTATAGTTAATGTTTTTATCGACAAATTATTTTCAGTCATTATTTCTTTTATTTCTTTTGTTATATCAGAATATAAATAATTTTGTACCATACATATATTTAAGCCAGAAAACTTGTTTTTAAGCTCGTTTCGACTAATAACAAAGGGTTTCTCTACAATAATATTTACCAAACCACTTGATTTACATTCTTCAATTATTGAATGAAATATAGGACAAGGAGTACAAATATCAACAATTACATCATCAGGCAAATAATTAGTATTATTCAAAAATTCTTTTAAAGTACTATAGACTTTTATACCACTATAATTAGTCTTATGAAAAGGATCCACAAAGAATAATAAATTAGGCTTTAAAAATTTTTTGTATGATAAATAATGCAATTTAGCAGCTTTACCTGTCCCAAAAATTACTATTTTTTTCATAACACTTTCACCTTCTTTTGACTTTTGATAATTTCTTAGTACTACTTAAATGATTTTGTATTATATCAGCATAATTACCTTCCTGGATAATCTGTAATGTTTCTTTTGGAACAAGAGTAGATATTTGTGATAATTTATTTTCAGAAATCAGACTTCTTACATAACTCGCACTAAATACATTTCCATTTTCATCAATAAATCTTGGTATTTCAAACAACTGTATTCCATACTTCGGTAATTCAGATTTTAATTCATCATTTAAATGTTTAGTAACCATATCACTCTTTTCCTCACCAACAAATCTGCATTTTATGTTTAACAATGGAGCAACAATTTTGCAAAAGAATTCTGTATCATCCAAACAGTCAACTTTAATATTTTTATCACTACTTTTACTACCGTATTCAGGAAATAACATAGCAGAACCCAAAAACTCTCCACTAGGCAACACAACAACATTTTTCAAGGATTTACAACTTTCTTTTGCCATTTTTAATCTATCTTCAAATTTAAAAATTGACCTATCTTCTTGTACTACAAAAACATACAGTGTATCTACATCTTTTGAAGCATATTTTATTAAATTTAAGTGACCATTAGTAAATGGATTACAGTTCATTACAATTCCACCGTTGACACCACTCTTACTATACTGCTTAAGAAATTCTATATACTTGGAAACATATTTATTTCCTTCATATAAATTTTTTTCGTATTTAGGAATTATAAGCTCATTAGACAAAGGCAATGGACACTTTAATTTTTCTTTAGTGATTTCAAATAAATAATGGCTAATTTTTCTATTCGCAATATGATTACAATGCATAGGAATATCTAAAAAATAATCTTTTAAACTTTCATCATTGAACACTTTATATAAGCAGTATGTCTTATCTATAGCTATTTTTTCAACTAATTCTCGTTCTTCTTCGACATAAAATATTATATTTAAGTCAGATGGAAAAATACCTTTATAATTAATATTTCTAATTGTCTCTATCAAATTGCCGGATCTAATTCCATAATTAACTGCGTTTATTTTTAAGTTATTATCATTTAATTTTCTTTGAAAATAACTTGGAATAGTATTAAAATCATCAACCATTTGGCCAAAAACTATACAATTACCATAAAAATTTACATTTTTTATTGAATCTGGAATGCAATTCGTAGTTGCTCGTTTACCATTTATTACATGAAAATTATTATTAACAAAACTTTGTTGTGATAATAAACCATTAACCATCATAATTGTAGCAGGAAAACAAATGTCATCTATCATTTGTTTGTTATAATAATCACCCAAAAATCTTTTCTTTAATGCTACCATTTCAGACGTTTCATCTTGTAAAAAAGATTTATAATTACGTCCTGACATCATACGTTTTTTTTCTTCTTTTGTTAATTTTAAATGTTTATCTGTTGTTGGTACTTCTATGAATATAAAATTATCATAATATTTATCCAAATAACTGTTTTTAAATTTTTCTATCTCTATCAAATCACAAATCTCGGACAATCTATAATAATTATTATTACCAATTAATTTTTTTCTAATTTCAATACTCATATTATTTGTATCAATAACAGAACACTCATTATAATTAGCTCCAATTTGTAAAAAATCATCATTATTAACAATTTCAATATTTATATTAGTACCATATTTTCTAATATAATAATAAACGTCAAGAGCATACTCACCAGTAACAACAATTTTTTTATCTAAATGTTTTTTTAAATATTCAATGAAATAACTATTATCCTTATACAAGGTTGCCCATCTATTTTTTGTCATTGTATAATCATATCTCTTCTTATAGTTTTTATTCTTTTCAACAGCAACCAATTTATTATGATCTAAAATACAATTATATGAATAATTTTCATCGTTGTTTCCTTTATCATTTTGTAAAATATGAAGAAATTGCAAACAATTACCATAATTTATTCTAGCTACAAATTCATCATCACTTAAAATAATAATCGTAACATTTTCATTTTTAGTAAAAATTTGAATAGATTTTTGAATAATTTCATCTTTAGAATCTTGTTTCAAATCAAATATATAGTAATCATTCATTTTTATCCTTTAAGAAATTGACAATTTTATCGTTTAATTTTTCTCTTGAATTATTTGCTTTAAAATTATGATCTGCACCATCAATTTCATATAAATTATAATTGAATTTATTACACAATTGTTTTACATCATCTAAAGATGCTACATTATCCGCTGTTCCGTGAATAAATAAAATATTTTTCTTATCAGCACAAGTTATATTTGATAAATTTCTCTCTAATTCATCCAAATCATCTAACAACTTTTTAGGCAATTTTCTTCCATACCCTACACAAAAATATTTATCTGTATTCTTAGGATTATTAAAAAAATCATGTGTCATTTTTACTTTATTATTTAATGGGAAACATTGAAAAATAACTTTATCAACTGATGGAGATTTCTGCTGTAAATATGCATATAAATATAATGAGCCTAAACTTTTTCCCATAAAACTAACTTTAACCCTATCATATTGCTTAACAACATATTTATATACATTATCAATTGTTTTTAAACAGTTCTTTACAGTGTAAGTAGTATATTTATTTTTTCTTTCTCCATGATATGGAAAATCAAAGGAAATAATTCCAATATTAGTATCCGCTATTTTTTCTTCTAATGGATGAAAAAAGTTTTTATTTCCACCTAATCCATGACATAATATAACAACCTCATCCATATGTTTTGGAATAACCTCACAAATTGGGGTACCATCTTTTAAGATTTTAGTATTAATATTCAAACAAATCAACTCCTTCTATATAACTATTTTATCATTAATCATAGAAATTAACTCATTCGAGTCTCCTCTAACAAGTAAAAAATCTATACCTAATTTTGAAAAGTTTACTAAAAACTTTTTAATATATATATTGTTTATTGGTAATACTATATCACCTCCCATTAATGGAATACTACTATGCCAATTAGCAAATGGAAAAATACGTTTGATAACATGTTTATAATTAATAACTTTATCTACTTTAATTTTACCCCCATCACATGCACCAATTAAATATATAACTTTCCTAATATTCACCGCTGAATTACAGTCTTCATCCGGTAAAATTCTTTCTTTAGATTCATATTTTAAATAACAAGAACCTTTTTTTAAATATAATTCTTGATTTTGAATTGCTAACCAACTAAAATCAGCAGAATTTATTTTATAACCACGTTTTCCCGCTATCAAAGATAAATTAGTCTTGCCAGCTCCAAACGTGCCTAAAATTAATACCCCATAGCCATTTTTACTAATAACTGACGAATGCAATACTATGTTATCCTCATTGTTGATTAAATTTGATATTATATTCATAACAATCGGATACAAATCAGTAGTGTCCAAATTTATATTTAAAATTTCTTTGTTATTTAAAATTAATCGTAGTATAGACTTATTAATAATAAGTAAATTATTCTCTTGTTCAATATCAACTACTTTAAAAGTGATAAGCCATTTATTTATTCGCTGATATATTTCTGTATCATCACATATTACTGTTAAAATATTATTTCCAATAATATAATTATGTTTCAAAATATATCCCCCCTTTATGTATTACTTACTTCGTAACTGCTTTATCGCTAATTTTTATTTTATTGATACTATTTGAGTCTTTCCATTTAAGCGATTTCGAATTTTTTAAATTAATTAAAGTATTTTTATGGTATAAATCCAAATATGCTTTATATTCTGAACTAGCATTATAAAAATTATTTTTTTCTACTCTTTCAACATAATTTTTATAATCCTCTTTTAAAAATTTATAATGTCTTAATACTGAATTAAAATTACAAAGATAATTGTACTTAAAAGGATAAATTGTATGAGCCGTATAAACAAATGTGTTTTTAGTCATAAACATTAATGATTTCTTTGATAAAACTGGTAAACATTGAAATTTGGTATTATCAAAAATTCTTTTTCTGACTCCGCCAACAATATAATTTGCTTCTGATGTTTTCTTTATATAATATCCCAAGTTATCAAAATAACAACATTTTTTTTCATAATTGTCTTTGCTCGAAACACTAAAAATATTACTATCAGAATACATATCCAACATCATTGATGGTTCTATTAGCACATGATTACTTTTTAAAGTTTTTACATATTTATCGATTTTAATATTCTCCATATTTTTATATGTAAAAAGCTCATCAGAATCAACGACTAAATACCATTTATCATAACCAAATATTGCAATAATCATATTTATCCAAACAATTTTATTAATAGTTGTATAATCATGAGTTCCTACAAAAACTTCAACGTCAGATTGTTTGAGTAAATATTCCCTAGTTCCATCATTAGAATTATCGTCAAAAATAGCAAATGCTTTTATACCAATTTTTCTATAATAATCTAACCATCTTTCAATCCTTCCTAATTCATTTTTCACAACACAAACAACAATTAAATTATTATTTTTTAAATTCTTATCTGTGATTTGTTTTAATTGCTCGCTACAAAAATGTTCACAAGTTATTATTCCTTTTCTACCTGAAAATGCAATTTTATTCAATAAATTTCTCGTATCTTCTAAAGAATCAAATTTAGTATATAGAGGTTTATAACATTCTATTTGTGCTTTTATGTTCTTGTAATCATCATAATAAAATATAGACCAATGTTCCAAAATAAACGACCTTATAAATATCGGCAAAAATTTCAACATTTTCTTTAAATTATACTTAATTTTTTTCATAACTACCTACCTATCGAAAAATACAGCATACCTTTCATATTTTCTAATTTATAGCAATTTCTTCCATCATATATTCTTGGCTCTTTCATAAGCTTTTTATATTTGGACACATCATAATTTACTATGCTTGACCACTCTGTCATTATCATTACAGCATCAGCATCTCTAATCGTATCATCTATCGAATCATAAAACTGAAGATTACAATCATTATTTATATCGAATTTTTTAAGATTCTTTTTGAAATTATTAATTCCAATGGGATCATATGCTTTAACATTAACTCCTGAACATAATAATTTTTTTATATTAATAATTGAAGGTGCATCACGTAAATCATCAGTATTTGGTTTAAATGTTAATCCCAATACTGCAATTGTTTTATCATTTAAATCAACTAAATCCTTTTTCAACTGATTAAATAAAATCAATTTTTGAGCTTCATTTACTTCAATACAAGCCTTAATCGTTTTTAATTCGATACCATTTATAACACTTAACCAATGTAATGCTTTTGTATCTTTTGGAAAGCATGATCCTCCATAGCCTATTCCAGCTTTTAAGAAATTTTTACCAATTCTTGGATCCAATCCCATTCCTTTTGAAACTTCTTCAATATCAGCTCCTAACGACTTACATAAATTAGCAATTTCATTAATGTAAGAAATTTTCAATGCTAAAAAATCATTAGAAGCATATTTAATCATTTCAGCACTCTTTCTCGACGTCAACAAATAAGGAACATTATATGGCTCATTCATTAATGGTTCATATAATTTATACATCATACTAGCTGCATATTTATTATCCGTACCAACTACAATTCTTGAAGCAAACAAAGTATCATTAATAGCTGTCCCTTGTGATAAAAATTCAGGATTACTTACTACATACACCTTTATACCTTTTTTAACTTCGTTATTTAATTTTCTTTCAATATCATCATTAGTTCCAATAGGTACTGTTGATTTTAAAACAACAATACAATCTTTTTCTAACGATTCAGCTATCTGCTCACAAACTAAATAAACATAATCCAAATTGGCAGACCCATCTTGTCTTTCAGGCGTGCCAACACCAATGATAATTATATCGCTCATTGCATATGCTTGCTTATAATTCGTAGTATAATTTATCCTATTTTTGTTTTCTAACATAAGTTTTTCCAAACCTGGTTCATAAATAGGCGAAATTCCATTTTGTAACATTTTTACCTTTTTTTCATCAACATCGACACAAGTTACTGTATGTCCAATATGAGACAAGGCTATGCCGGTTACCAAACCAACATAGCCTATTCCAGAAACCGTTACCTTCATATAAATACACCCCTAAATCATTTAATTGTTCCATATTTTACCATAAAGTTAATTATAAAACAATATAAAATACATTTTTAATTATCTTTTCTTTATATTATTAACAATTTTATTCAATCTTGATAATTCTTTTCTTTGATTTTTTACTGTCTGTCGTAAATTAGCAAGTTCTTCTTTCTTAATAACAATAAAAGAATCTATTTCATTACTATTAGTTTTCTCGCCAAAACATACAACCAATATGATAAAAGAAACACTAGTTACTCCAATTAAAATCAAAGCAATAATGGCTAACGTAGGAAATTCTTTTGCAATCGGTTCAAATGGAACATGAAAACTATATATTGCCATTAATAAATAAAGTAATGCACATAAAGCTAAACTAATCATTGTAAAGTATAATAAAATTTTCTCTACAATTTTAAGAATTTTTTCTTTCATATTATATCCCCTTTTCATATCATAATTTATTTTATTAGTGACAAAATATAATTATAATCAGATTTATTAAAATCAAGGTTTGAAGTATGAAATAATAAATAACCATATAAAGTCTCATTATCAATAATTTTATATACTAAATTATATCCTCTAACAATTTCATGATTACTAAATTGCAACCTTCTAACACTATACAATTTTGATCTTTTATAATTATCATTTGACATTGTTATAACGTTTTCTAATGAATTATACGAAGTAAGTTCATTTAAATTTGGATATATAAGTTTTTCTAAATAATACTTGCCAAATTCTTTTCCAACAGAATAAATAACATTAAACTGACTACCTAATAATAACACATCAACATTATCATAAATTCTAGTTTGCAAATTCCACAAAATTTTATCAATTATGCCAATTTTATTTCTAGGTTGATAACTTAATTCGCTTATATTTAAATTATGAGTAACTTCTTCAAAATTCTCTGTCAATTCTTCAAAAAAAATTATCCATATATTTATAATAGCTTCTCCTAATCTAGCCTCATTATATTCACCAAGTATTTTATACTTACCAACATCACAACAGACATTAGAAAGTACTGATATTAAATTATTTCTATTAGCATAAAATAAAGATTTCATCAATTCAAAATTCAATTCAACATTTATATTATTATCTAAATTTAAACTAAATGAATTTAGTATATTTCCAATATATGGTCTCATTATCTGTAAATTATTATAGAATCTTAAAACAAGAAGTTTTTTATAAAAAATTGTATTTGATAACTTATGATTTCTTATTTCATTTATAACAATATCGTCATTTAAAATTCTATCAAAAAACAATTCAATCTCATTATGATGCATAAAATTAAATTCTTTATTTATTAATTTAAACACTCCTTGTTTTATTTCATCATTTTCAAAAGAATTATCACATTTATCATAAAGTTGTACATTATTCATTCATTTTTCATTCCTTCCTTAATAAGATTAAAATTTATACAACATACAACATACAACATACAACATACTACTAATTTCATACACTAAACTACTTACTTTCATTTTTTAGTTGAACACTCATAGTTCTAATGTACTTTCTCAATTCGACATTTCGTAGACAATCACGATAGAAAAGTTCATCCGGTTGAAGATTAAAAACCGCTGCAATAATAATTGCTGTTTTATAAGATGGACTTACATATCCTTGCACTAAATCCATAATATAGCTTTTAGATAAGCCACATATTCTCGCCAAATCCTCACAAGTGTACTTCTTTTCAATCATTGACTGCTTTAATAATTTGTAATTATATTTCATATTTTAAATTTAAGTTTTACTTATACTCCTTTCATTTATTATAAAAAACATGCGTCTAATGAGGTGTCGACGTTCATAAAATAAAAAAGTACAATAAATGCAATGTAAATAACAAAGTAAAAATGTTTTACTAAAGTATTTATATACATATATCACTAGTAACATTATAACACGTTTACATATACATTTTATCTCTAGTATCAAATAATTATTAAATATTTAAAGGTGGTGGATATTGTATGCTAAATCCAGATAGAAAATATATAGCTATTAACGTAAGAGCAATACGTGAAGCAAAGAAATGGTCACAGGAAACTTTAGCTTTTGAATCAAACACTACCAGAAGAATAATTAGCGATATAGAACTTTGTAAACGAAATTATAGAATTGATACTATTTCCAGAGTTGCGAAAGCTCTAGGACAAAATTTATCCACTATTTCAAAACCCCCAAAACAATAATTAAACATCAAAGTACTTTATGTACTTTTTTATTTACTAATATTTTAATTCATACAATCCGTTTTGGCAAATACTTACTATCAACCACTTAAAATATGATTAGGTGGTGTTATGAGAAAAGCAAGGCTTTATGATTTACGAGTTGATTTTGACTATAAACAAAAAGATATTGCTGATTATTTACATGTAAAAACAGACACCTATAGTAAATGGGAACGTCAAATAAATGACATGCCTTTACAAAAAATAAATGAATTATCTAAACTCTATAAGGTATGTTTAGATTATTTATTAGGCCTATCCAATCAAAAAAATAGAAACATATCTCAAAATAATATTAATATGACTCTATTACAAAAAAGATTAAAGCAATTAAGAACAAAGAAAAAATTATCCCAAAAATACTTAAGTGAAAAATTAGGTTTCCCTCAAACAACATATAGTAATTATGAACGTGGCTCAAGAATAATTACAGTTCAAAAACTATTGATGATTTGTGAATTTTATAATATATCCTTTGATTATATAACTGGAAAAAGTAATGATTCTATTCAAACAAGATAACAACATCTTGTTTTTTTTATTTAAAGAGAAGCTCTCATTTATCATTAATAATAAAATTGTTTTACTTTTTATCATTTTTTTCAATTTTGTTGTTTAATTCATATAATAAATTTTTATAATGCTCTTTTATTATTTCAGGAATAAAAGAATCTACAATCACTTTATCGCCATGAAAATAAGCTAACAATTGTGGCAATAAATATTTAAAAAATTCATTCAATATTTAGCCCCCTTTCAAATAAAAAAATCGAGATATTTATATCCCAATTTTTAATATTTTATATTTATTTTTTTCGAATTTTATAGTTTTTTCTTGCGGTATAACTTGAGTAACTTCATCTGTATTAAGTTTAGTAATATCAAATAACTTTCCATCAATAGTTGTTTCTTCAACATGATAAAAATTGCGAAGGTTTTTTATATATTCTTTAGTATCAGCCTCTTTTTGAATATTAGATAAAATAATATTTCTTTCGTCTAAAGTTAATACCATGTCAAAACAGTCATTACGAAACATATATCCAATGTTTTCTATTTCATTTTTATTAAATACTATATTTTTAATAGAAACCTCTTTATTCTTATCCACAGACACTATAATTTCATCAATATATTTATTAATAATATATTGTTTTTGCTCTTGTGAAAGTTTTGCCCATAAGTTATTCTTTTTAACATATTCTCCTTTAATCTTTAATTTTTCTATTTCTTTCAAGCCAAAAAATATCCTAGCATTATCCTTATAGTTTTCAGTACCTCTTAATGATATTAAATCAGTTATTTTTTTATCTATAATTTTGAGTTCTTGCTTTAAAGATTGAAATTCCTTAACAAAATCAGTTTCTTCAACAACTTCATCTATAAATGCTTTCTTTATTCTATTAATCTTTCTATTTAAATCATCTCTAACTTTTTCATACTTTTTTATTTCTAACTCTGTATCACTTGTTAATGATGCCTTAAAAGAATTATCAATAATTAAGAAAAAATCTAACATATCATTTAAAAATTTCATTAATTTTTCCTCTATCTTCTTTTCACTTATCCTAACCTTACAGCAATTACATTTGTAATAAACGTGTTTTTCCCCTGTTTTACTTGTACTAGACTCTCCACCCATAATTTTATGACACTTTGAACATGCTATTTTTTGCATAAAAATATAAGTCCTTTTTCTTCTATAATTTTTTTGGTTTTTTTGTTTCCTTTCTTGCACCATTTCAAAAACAGTTTTATCAATAATTGTTGGAATAGCATTTTCAAATACTTGAACATTAACACCTTTACGCTTCCCATATTCGACAGTTCCAATATATAGTTTATTTGATAAAATTGAATCAACAGTTGTTGTTGCCCAATGTCTATTCAAAACGTTTTCATCATTAAATTTTTCACAAATTGAGCATACTGAACTTCCCTCTAAATACATATTAAATATTTTTTTAATTACTTCTGCCTCAACTTCGTTAATACATACTTTCTTATCTTTTCCAACTTTCATAAATCCTAGTGGTGGTTTACCAGGCAAATGACCTTTTTTAAATGCTCCGGCTAAACCAAATTTTGTTCTCTCACTAGTTCTTTCTATTTCTAATTGAGCAAGAATCGTAATCATTCTCATAAAAAATTTACCATTAGCATTACTGGTATTTATTTCTTCAGCAACACTTTCTAAAGAACAATTATATTCTTCCAATAAATTACATATTGTTTCCAAATCTCTAATAGAACGAGTTAATCTATCTAATTTATATACAACTATTTTATTTATTTTACCATCTTTCATATCTTGCATCATTTCTTGAAATTTTGGACGATTAGTATTTTTTGCAGAAACACCTTCTTCACGATATACTTTATAAATTTTATATCCCTTAAAAGCGCATAACTGTTTTAATCTTTCTTCTTGTTCATCTAAACTATGTCCAAATCTTGATTGATCTGGAGTACTTACTCTTGGATATACTCCTGCTACAACTACTTTATCATTTAAAAAATTCATTTTACCAACTCCTTTATGCACCAAAAAACACAAGGCGTTTTCCTTGTGTTTAAAAAATTCTTATACAGACATAACCTAATTATTTCGGTGGTTTTCCCACCGTAACATAATTATACTACTTCCAGTAGAAAAGGTCAGTAGGATTTTTACATGCATAATTAGTTGAAAAAACTATTTAATGAAAAGTAAGAAAAACCTAGTTACATTAAAGAAAAATTTTAAAACTAAACTTTTAAATAAAATTAAAAATAAAGGAAAGGCTATTTTTAATTATCACTATTTTTATTCAT
>ERZ1643249.1241-NODE-1241-length-25947-cov-4.791982_pt1 | contig 25947 bp, 22 predicted proteins | sample MGYA00579263_ERZ1643249 | MGnify/ENA primary metagenome ERZ1643249 (study PRJEB29033, sample SAMEA4952264) | chicken gut metagenome | biome: Broiler Chicken; feature: Gastrointestinal Tract; material: Caecum | place: Ireland | collected 2018 | study: Broiler...
ATAAAGCAAAAGGATGAAACGGAGAGATTTTTATATGAAAGTGCGCAAGGCGATTATCCCGGCAGCCGGACTTGGAACACGTGTGCTTCCGGCAACTAAAGCTATGCCGAAAGAAATGCTTCCTATTGTGGATAAACCGGCAATTCAGTTTATTGTAGAAGAAGCGGTTAAGAGTGGTATTGAAGATATCTGTATTATTACCAATCGTGGAAAAGGTATCATTGAAGATCATTTTGATCGTGCTCCAGAACTTGAAGAACGTTTGCTTGCATCTGGTAAACAGGCGATGTATGATGAAATTGTAAATATTGCAAATCTCGCAAATATCCCCTTTAGTCGTCAGCAAGAAACCAAAGGCTTAGGGCACGCAGTGTATTGTGCTCGTTCCTTTGTGGGTGAAGAACCGTTTGCCGTTTTATATGGTGACGACGTTATTGTTGGAGATAATCCTGTTTGTGGGCAGTTAATCCGCGCATATGAGGAATACGGATTGGGATGCGTGGGCATGAAAGAGGTCGCAGCGCAAGATATTTTTAAATATTCCTCTATGAAAATAGAACCGCTGCATGATAATTTATATCGTGTTACAGATATGATTGAAAAGCCGACAAATGAAAATGAAGTGTTTTCTCTTTTCTCTATCTTAGGCCGCTGTGTCCTGCCATCTAAAATTTTTTCTATCTTAGAAACCCTTCCAAAGGGAGCCGGAGGGGAATACCAGCTGACAGATGCGATGAAAATTCTTGCCCAGCAGGAAGGGATAATTGGCGTTGACTTTGTAGGTACGCGCTATGATATGGGCAATAAGCTTGGAGTATTGAAAGCAGGTAGGAATGCACCATCCGGAAATTGGTGCTGCGTTCCGTGCTTATCTTTCGGATATATCAAAAACATTATAAGCCTAAGAGATGAAGAATAGATGACGAATCTTTTTAGACAGATAGGCGTTTTATTGACAAAAGGCTTGTCAGAAAATGTTTTCTCATCGTAATTTATTCTTCTTTAATGCAATAAACGGTCGTCCTGCGGTGTATCCGCAGGACGACCGTTTATTCTTATCTCATGAATGAGACGAAAATGTGTTTTTAAGCTTTATCGACAGATCCGAAAAGTTCCATTTTTTCCTTAACGGTTGCTTTGATAGCTTCAAAACCGGGGGCAAGAAGTTTTCTTGGGTCGAATCCTTTGCCTTCTAAATCCTTACCAGCTTCAATGTACTTTCTAGTAGCATCTGCAAAGGCGAGCTGGCATTCTGTATTGACATTGATTTTTGCAACGCCCAGAGAAATGGCCTTTTTAATCATGTCGTCAGGAATACCGGTACCGCCGTGCAAAACAAGCGGCATATCTCCGGTTTTCTGCTGAACTGCAGCGAGTGTTTCAAAACTCAGGCCCTTCCAGTTAGCAGGATATTTTCCGTGGATATTTCCAATCCCCGCTGCCAGCATATCGACGCCTAAGTCTGCAATCATTTTGCACTCATTCGGATCGGCGCATTCACCAGCACCAATGACGCCGTCTTCCTCACCGCCGATTGAACCGACCTCAGCTTCGATAGACATTCCTTTTTCATGGCAAATGTTTACAAGTTCCTTTGTCTTTTCGACATTCTCTTCAATCGGATAATGAGAACCGTCAAACATGATAGAGGAAAAACCAGCCGCTATACATTTTTTAGCGCCTTCATATGTGCCGTGATCCAAATGCAGGGCAACTGGAACAGTGATACCAAGTTCTTCAATCATTGCGCTGACCATTCCGACAACCGTCTTGAATCCGGTCATATATTTGCCTGCGCCTTCAGAGACGCCAAGAATAACTGGAGAGTTCAACTCCTGTGCGGTTAAAAGAATAGCCTTTGTCCACTCAAGATTGTTAATGTTGAACTGGCCAACCGCATATTTCCCCGCTTTTGCTTTGACAAGCATGTCTTTTGCAGATACCAACATAAAAGAATGCCTCCTGTTTTAAGAATAATTTATGCAGAAAAATCCGACTTCCGAAGCTTATTCAACACGAATGTAGGTTATCTGCACAACTGCTTTTATTATAATATAAACCTATTAGGAATGCAAATGTTTCACATGAAGAAAGTGTTAAAAAAGCAACAGCTTCTTTTGTGTAAACATCATTTTTAGAATATATTCTGACCAAAAGAAAATAAATTTTTATTTTGATCAGATTGAGGCTGTGAGCATCGGCATTTCTCCTATATTCTTTACATTGACATGCCTTTGGAAAACAGATAGAATATATAAAATAAGGGGGAAGAGCCATGAGGGTTTATTTGAAAAAATATCGCAACGCTATTGTCTATGCTTTAACGATTGTATTTTCATTAGTATATATCATACTTGGAAATAGAATTGCTTCCCGTAATTTTTATTTTGGAAGTGTTTCGACATTAGAATATTCTGCAAGGGTATTACGTGTAGTGGATATTCAAGAAGAAAACTATACGTTAAGCGGAACAGATAATCAAATTACAAATGAAATTATTACTTTTGAAGCAATGGTGACAAGTGGGTCTTTAAAGGGAATCACGGTAACTGCGACGCAGCAGCGGGATTCTATTATTGCAGTTATGCCGGAACGCGTCGAAGCTGGTGATGAAATTGTGCTCACTTACGCATCAGATTCTGAATTGGATGAAGACGGAAATGTTGTGGAAAACGGAAACTATATTTGGACTTTCTCAAATTACAACCGACTTCCTGCACTTTTATGGATCGGTGCTTTATTCTTTCTCTTGTTAATCCTGTTTGGAAAGAAAAAAGGGATAAATACAATTGTTTCTCTTATTTTTACTTGTCTTGCAATTTTTGTAGTTTTCGTTCCTTCTATTTTATCCGGATATAATATTTATGCTTCTTCTGTTATTACGTGTATCTTTATTATTGTAGTAACCTTGTTAATCGTTGTTGGCATTACAAGAAAAGGAGTATGCGCCGCAGTTGGATGTGCCGGCGGTATTGCGGTAGCAGCCATTTTCACTGTGGCTATGAGCAAAATTCTGCAGCTTACAGGATTAACAGATGAACAGTCCCTGTATATCACAATGCTGGACTCAGCAAATATCGATTTAAAAGCATTGCTATTTGGCGCAGTGTTGGTTGGCGCTGTGGGCGCTGTTTTAGATATCGCGATGTCACTTGCTTCGGCGCTTGCCGAGGTTTCCGATCAGATGAAAGATGAGAAAAAATTCAAAAAATTGTTCCGATCCGGTATGACGATTGGTCAAGATATTATGGGAACTCAAATGAACACGTTAATTATGGCGTATATAGGAAGTTCCCTTTCTGTTGTAATACTGCTTGTGGCAAGCCAAACGTCCCTTTTATCATTGATGAATCAAGAGATGATTGTAGAGGAACTTATGCAAGCGCTGATAGGAAGTTTTGGGATTTTATTTACAATCCCACTTACTTCTTTATTCGCAGCATTTCTTTATTCACGAAAGACGAAAATTGATGTTAACGAAGAAACGCCAGTGAAACAAAAGAAGAAAAAAGAAATTCAGGCAAAAGAATCGTAATAGCGCGCGTAATGGAAGAGATATTGTTGGGCTATTCCAGCATTAGATCGAAATGCAGTTGGAAAACCATTGGGATAGTATTTTTTCATTACTTTTTTCATCCAAGTATCCATAGGGAAGCACATATGGCGTCCAAATCCAAAAAGAAGTACACACTCCGCTACTTTCGGACCGACTCCAATAATACGCAGCAATTCAGTACGTGCCTTTTCAATAGGTGCGGTGTATAAAGAGTTAAGACAAATATCCCCAGCAGCTACTCGTTTTGCAGCGTCAATTATGTAGCGATCTCGATACCCAAGAGAAAGTCCTGAAAAATCATTTGGTTTGCAGGCAGCAAGAATATCCGGTGTAGGAAATGCATACTTGTCCGGCGCAATTCTTTCTCCAAATCGTTCACACAGAAGACGGATCCCTTTTTTGATACGCGGGATATTGTTGTTTTGTGAAATTATGAAGGAAATAAGTGTTTCAAATCCATCTTGTCGTAAAATACGGATCCCCTCTGTTTGTAAAATTGCTTTTTCTAATATTGGATCAGTTCTAAAACTGGATTTAATTGCAGCATAATCGGTTTCTGCATCGAAATATGGCGCATAGATTTGTATAAAAGAGACAGCATCCATATCCCGAAAACGGATGGCGTCTTCCTCTTGCGTTAAGTGGAGGATACGACCCAATGCAACGCCTTCAAACGCATTTTCAGATACTTGCTCAAATCGAAAGCATTGGCCGCAGTTTAGTGTCAACGCCAGAGAACACTCAGCAGGCGATATTTCCCATAATATATCGTTCCCATCTGCTTTCCATTTCAACATAAGATGTACGCCCCCTTTTGTACAGGGTATCATATCAAAAATAACGGAGGTTCGTCAAGTATGAGAGAGTCTATCTATACAATTCCCTTAAACGACATTTTCGAAGTAGAAGATGGTTGCCCGTTGTGCCGGATGCGGCGTTTGCTTGAAAATAGATGTGTAGAATATATTATGGGAGCGGCAATGATGGAACCGGATGTACGGATAGAAACCAATCGATATGGGTTTTGCCAAGAACATTTTTCCGTCATGCTAAAACAAAAAAATCGTCTTTCGCTTGCATTGATGATAGAAACACATTTGGACGAGTTAATAGATCGATGCATTCCTTTTTCTCAAAAAAAGGGAGAAATATCTCCGGCAAAGACCTGTTTTGTATGCCGGGAAATAGAAAGTGCGATGAAAAAACTATTGGAAAATGCAGCAAGAACTGCGGCGAATGATGCTGCCTTTGCTTCTCTTTTGTCAAATCAGCCATATTATTGTTTTTCTCATTATGAGATGTTTTGCGATGTCCTACGCGGCTCACTTCCTAAAAAAAATGCTGGAAGACTTATTGCGCAGCTTACAGAGTGTGAACGGCAGTATTTTCAGTCATTACGAAAAGACGTACATGACTTTACCACTACGTTTGATTATCGCAGTACACAGGATTTAAGAAATGAAAGTCGAGTTAAAACAGCGGTGGAACGTGCGGTGCAGGCGTTAAAATAGTTTTATCACTACACGACTTTATCGCTTTTCTTTGATAAAGCAATTGCCTTTTTATAAAAAACAAGATATAATAACATATGATGACGCGGTTTTTTATTGATGTTTAGATAGGGGGAAATACAGGTGGAAATGAATACGATTATTGAAATTTATGATAAAGAACCGATTTTTAACGTATTATCACCTTCTATTATGCGTCCCAGCCGCGTCATTTATCTTGGCGCGCGTTTTATTACAAGAAAGCGACAGAAGGAAAAGCTGATACGGTATTTTTCTTTACGCAGTCCGGATACTTATATCTATTTTTACCCCGTTAACTTGTATAACTGCGAAAACGTTCGCAATATACTTCGAGAAATCTTAGAGCATTTTCCGGATGCAGTAATAGACATAACCGGTGGGAGCAGTACGCTGGTTTTTGCTGTCGGAATGTTTTGTGCGGAATATCAAATACCAGTTTTTGCATATAACCGTCGAACGAATTGTTTTTGCAATATTTTTCGTTGCAGCGAAATAGAAGGAATTCCGTGCAATCCTCAGTTTACAGTGGAACAAGTACTTTCAATGGCAGGCGGAATGCTGCTTCGCCACGGGCATATATCACCAAATGAAGTGGATGAAGGGCTTTTACAGAATGTTGACGAGGTTTTTTCAATATGCCATCGGAATAAGACACGTTGGAACGGGTTTGTACAGTATCTGCAAACTACTACTACCGGAGGAAGCGAGCGGCCGTTATTGGTTAGAGCCCCAAAAACTGTCCTTAATGCGTCTGGAAAAGCTCTTTTTTGTGATATGGACATGATGCGCCGCTTAGAAAAGATGGGTATGATCTTTGATCTTCAAGAAGATGGCCGATATATTAGATATCGATTCCGCAGCCGCCTTGTTCGGCAGTGCTTGAATGATATTGGAATCTGGCTTGAGTTGTACGTATATAAATCTGCTGTTGAGAGCGGGCTTTTTGATGATGTTCAAATTAGTGCAATTGTAGACTGGAATGGCGTTGCTGATGAAAAATGTAATACGATTAATGAAATTGATGTTATATTGACCTATGGAATAACGCCGGTGTTTATTTCATGTAAGTCCGGCACACCCACAACAACGGCGCTCAACGAACTTGAAACATTGACGCGATTGTTTGGAGGAAAATATGCACGTGGTATTTTGGTCACTTTAAGCGATGCGGAAGATATTTCTCCTGCAGTCAGCCAGCGTGCTGCGGATATGGGCATTCGGATCATACAGCATGCAAATTTTAAGGATGGCGGTATCGTGCGATGCCTGCTCGAAACAGTGATACAGGAACAAGACTAAAAGGTAAGGAGACATCTATGGGGATTCATCATTTATTCAAAAAGGGAAGGCCTGTTATTTCGTTTGAAATTTTCCCACCCAAACAGACCAGCACAATAGATACAATATATGATACGTTAGACGGCTTGTATGATTTAAAGCCTGATTTCATCAGTGTAACCTATAGTGCAGGCGGGAAAGGAGCTTCCGATCATGTAACCTGTGATATTGCTTCTATCATTCAAAATAAGTATCATATTACGCCGCTCGCACATTTGACGTGTGTAAATTCCACAAAAGAAGAGATTCTCCAGAATCTCAAACGGCTGCAAGAAAATCAGATTGAGAACATCTTAGCACTGCGTGGAGATATTCGACCGGATGTAGAGCCGAAACACGATTTTGAGCATGCAAGTGATTTGACATCTTTTATCAAGAAGCATGGCGATTTTTCCATTTCCGGCGCATGTTATCCTGAAGTACACTGCGAAAGCAACGATGCAGTTAGCGACATTTTGAATTTACGCAAAAAAGTGGATGCTGGTGCGGAACATTTAATTTCACAGCTTTTTTTCGATAACAATGCTTTCTATTCTTTTTTGGAGCGGGCGCGTATTGCGGGTATTTCAGTCCCAATCGAAGCTGGAATAATGCCGGTTGTCAATAAAAAGCAAATTGAGCGAATGGTATCCCTATGCGGCGCAAGCTTGCCGCAGAAGTTTGTGAAGATGATCAATCGTTACGACGGACATCCTGAAGCGCTTCGGGATGCAGGAATTGCATATGCTGTAAATCAGATTGTAGATTTGATTGCCAACGGAGTAGACGGCATTCATCTTTATACTATGAATAACCCATACACTGCACGTAAAATCTGCGAAAGCATCGCATCAATCCGGGATATATAGGGGATGGATGAAATACTATTAAGCCATTTGCCGGTAAGCGAAATTTTACGCTATCAAAACTGTTCGTCAGATGATCAAAAAATGCGCATTTTGGCCAAAAGCTGTGCAGAAGAGTTGTGCAAGACGGCGCGTCCGCGCACACTGCGGCATACTTTTCCTATTGCTCTGGAAGACAATAGTGTGATAATCGGAAAAAATGCATTGCTGCTTCCGGGACAGGATCTTATGCATGTATTAAAGGGCTGCACAAAAGCAGTGCTGTTTTGTGCAACACTTGGTACATCTGTTGATTTGTTGATTAGAAGAGAACAGCTTTGTGATATGACACGATCTGTAGTTTTAGACAGTTGTGCCTCAACTGCTATTGAAATTGTATGCGATCAGGTTGAAAAAGCTGTTCAGGAAGAATATCCAGAATCCTACCTTTCGGCGCGTTACTCTCCGGGGTACGGTGATCTACCCGTTTCGGTGCAGAAAGATTTTTTAGCATTGCTCGATGCCCCAAGAAAGATCGGCCTTTGCGCTACAGATACCAATATTTTAACACCAAGAAAATCGGTTACTGCAGTGATTGGACTTTCTGATCAACCACTCAAAAAGATAAAAAAGAACTGCGCAACCTGCTTGATAAGGGAACGGTGCGCATTCCGCAAAAAGGAGGAGCACTGTGGACTTTCACAAACTGATTGAACGGGATTTTGTACTGTTGGACGGTGCAATGGGCACCATGCTACAGCAAAAAGGGATGGCTCCTGGAACTATTCCAGAAACACTGAATATTACGCATCCCGATTGGATTCGGGATATTCACCGGCAGTATATTGACGCAGGGGCAGATATCATTTATAGTAATACTTTTGGAGCAAACAGAAAAAAGCTTGCCGATACGCCGTATACAGTATCTGAATTGATTGAATCGGCGGTTGCACTTGGCAAATCGGCTGCTAAAGGTACAGATACGCTTGTTGCATTAGATATTGGACCGGTTGGACAGCTTTTAGAACCAAATGGAAGTTTACGATTTGAAGAGGCCTATAATATTTTCGCGGAAATGATAGATGCAGGTGTACGGGCAGGAGCGGATCTGATCGTTTTAGAGACAATGACAGATCTTTATGAAATGCGTGCCGCTCTGCTTGCTGCAAAAGAACGAAGTACCTTACCTGTCGTTTGTACTATGACATTTGAAGAAAATGGCCGGACCTTCATTGGAACATCAATAGAATCTATGGCAATATCCTTGAGCGCATTAGGTGCGGATGCAGTAGGCATTAACTGTTCGCTTGGCCCTGCTGAAATTGCAGAATTGATACCTAAGTTGCTCGAATATTTACCTGTTTTAGCTGTTGCCAAGCCGAATGCTGGGCTTCCGATTCCGGAGAGCGGAGACTATGCGATCGGGCCGGAGGAATTTGCTATCCAGATGCAAAGAATTGCTGCTTCAGGAGTTAAATTACTGGGAGGTTGCTGCGGAACGACGCCTGACTATATTCGAGCGATACGCAATGCTGTAAATGGCATTACCTTTACACGCACTGCACCGTTAAAAGATTTCCGTGTGTGCAGCGCCACTAAAGTAGTGGATGCAAATCGTGTCCGTGTAATCGGTGAGCGGATCAATCCAACAGGGAAGAAACGGTTTAAGGAAGCACTGCTTCATCATGATATAGATTACATTTTAAAGCAGGGATTGGAACAGTGCCGTGCTGGTGCGGATATTTTGGATGTCAATGTGGGACATCCGGAAATAGATGAACCGGCAATGATGGTGACCGTTATAAAGGCGTTACAAAGCGTAGTGGAAGCGCCGTTGCAAATCGATTCTTCTGATAAAAAAACCATAGAGGCAGCTTTGCGTGTTTGCAATGGAAAACCGATTGTCAACTCTGTAAATGGGGAAGATGAAGTACTGGATTCTGTTCTGCCGCTTGTAAAAAAATATGGAGCAGCAGTAGTCGGGTTGACACTCGACCGAAGCGGTATTAAAAAAAGTGCCGAAGAGAGGTTTCTGATTGCTGAAAAAATCGTAAAACGCGCACTGTCCTATGGAATCCCAAAAGAAGATATTTGTATCGACTGTTTGACGTTGACTGCCTCAGCGGAACAAGAGGCAGCAATGGAAACGATACGTGCAGTATCAATGGTGAAGAAGCGCCTTGGCGTCAAGACAGTTTTAGGTGTGTCAAATATCTCCTTTGGCTTACCAAACCGCGCCCTTTTAAACCGCACTTTTTTGACACTTGCAATTGGGGCTGGACTTGATCTGCCCATTATGAATCCGAATAATGATGATATGATGGGAGCAATACGTGCCTATGCACTGCTTTCCTGTCAAGATTTGCATGCAGATGCGTATGTACAAGCTTATTCCAATGCAGAGGCCGCCCCAATACCTGTAGCCCAATCCAACAAAATGACACTGTTTGAAGCGGTAAAAAATGGTTTAAAGGATGAATCGGCAAAAATTGCTGCTTTTTTGCTTGAATCGTGCGAACCGATGGAAGTCATCAATACGATGTTGATACCGCCGCTTGATGAAGCGGGTGCTTTGTTTGAAAAAGGAAAACTTTTTTTACCACAGCTGATACAGTGTGCAACGGCGGCTCAGGCTGCCTTTGATGTGATTAAAACAAAAATTGCTGCTTCTGGCGGCGCCTCTGTCAGCAGAGGAAAAATTATTTTGGCTACAGTAAAGGGCGATATTCATGATATCGGGAAAAATATTGTAAAGGTTTTGCTTGAAAACTACGGTTTTACAGTAATCGATCTTGGGAAAGATGTAGATCCAGAACACATTGTAGATACGGCATTGAGATTGAGCGTACCACTTGTAGGCTTAAGTGCCCTAATGACCACAACACTTAAAAGTATGGCAGATACCATTGCGTTACTGCATGAACGCAATGTACCCTGTAAAGTCCTTTGCGGGGGCGCGGTGCTTACACCGGAATATGCCCGGCAGATCGGCGCGGATTTTTACGCAAAGGACGCAAAAGAATCGGTTGATATTGCAAAACAGGTATTCGGCGTTTCATAAGCATTAGAAAGGGGAGAAAAGCGTCGGTGTACCGTATTTTGATTGTGGAAGATGATCGAGGGATTGCACAGGCAATGAAAGTTCAGATAGAAGCGTGGGGGCTTGAAGCGGTTTGTGTTCAAAATTTTCGCAATGTTTTAGCTGAATTTGCTGTCAGTGAACCTCATTTGGTGTTGTTGGATATTTCATTGCCCTTTTTTAATGGGTATTATTGGTGCGGTGAAATACGGAAGATATCTAAAGTGCCGATTCTTTTTATTTCATCTGCATCCGATAATATGAATATGGTGATGGCAATGAACATGGGAGCGGATGATTTTATTGCAAAGCCATTCGATCAAAGTGTTTTTATTGCAAAAATACAGGCTATGCTACGTAGGGCATATGACTTTGGAAAGTCTGTTCCAATCTTTGAGCATCGGGGAGCCATCTTAAATACAGGAGACAGCACATTAAGCTTTCAGAACCAAAAAATATCTTTAACAAAAAATGAATACCGTATTTTGCTTGCTTTAATGGAGAATAAGGGGAAAATCGTAAGCCGCGAGCGTTTGATGGAACGTTTATGGGAAACAGACAGCTTTATAGATGAAAATACGTTGACAGTGAACGTAAACCGTCTACGAAAGAAGTTAGAGTCAATTGGCCTTCAATCATTTATTTCCACAAAGTTTGGCGTTGGGTATTTGATTGAATGAGGAGATAGGCATGCGTTTTTTTCTTTCTTATCTTAAACAACGGCGGACTGGATTGTTTGTTTTTTTTCTATTTTCCACAATATTTTTGTGTGTGTTTTTATTATACCATTTGCCAATCGGCGCTGTGCTTTACCCAACAGGTCTTTGTGTTTTGATTGGCATCTGTTTTTTGTTGTATGATATGCAGAAAGCCTATCACAAACATCAATGCCTGTCCCGGCTGCAAAAATTGTCTGCTTCTGTTATGGAAGGTTTTCCTCAATGCGATACGATAGATGACGCTGATTATCAGCAGATTATCCATATTCTGCGTGAAGAACAGAGAAAGATAGAGAATCAGATGAACATCCGATATACCGAAATGATAGATTACTATACTGTATGGGCGCATCAGATTAAAACTCCGATAGCTTCCATGCGTTTGAATCTGCAAAATGAGGATACGGCCTTTTCACGTATGGTGTCAGAGGATCTCTTTCGAATTGAACAATATGTAGAAATGGTATTGTGTTATTTGCGGCTGGACTCCAGCTCAACCGATTATTTAATACGGGAATATGATTTGGATAGTATTGTGAAGCAGTCGATTAAAAAATTTGCTTCGCAGTTTATTCGGCGAAAAATCCATCTTTATTACAATCCAATCCATACATTGGTGCTCACAGACGAAAAATGGCTTTTGTTTGTATTGGAACAGGTATTATCGAATGCTCTAAAATATACGGAATGCGGCTCTATTGCTATATTCCTTGAAGAACCACTGACTCTGTGTATCCGAGATACTGGAATAGGTATTGCGCCGGAAGATCTTCCGCGTATTTTTGAAAAAGGATATACGGGCTATAATGGAAGAAACGATAAAAAAGCAAGCGGCATCGGATTGTATCTATGTCGGCGCATCTGTAACAATTTGGGACATACTATTGCAGTGGAATCCTCTTTAGGAGAAGGAACAATCGTTCGATTGGATTTATTCCGTGAAAAATTGAAAACCGAATGAACTTCTTACGAAAGTGTAAGAAAAATAAGGGGAAATGTAAGTCGATTCGATGGCGATGCATTTCCCCTTTTTGCTACAATAAAACCATCAGAAATAAGGAGGTTTTTTTATGAGTATGCTGGAAGTCGGCGGTCTCAGAAAAATATATACCACTCGCTTTGGAGGAAATAAGGTTGAAGCGTTGCGTAATGTCTCGTTCACAGTTGAACAGGGAGAATATGTTGCAATTATGGGTGAGTCCGGCTCTGGAAAAACAACATTACTGAATATTTTAGCGGCACTTGATAAGCCTACCAGTGGATTTGTAGCATTGGACGGACGAGATCTTTCACAAATTAAAGAATCTGAGATTTCTGCATTCCGAAGGGATAATCTCGGCTTTGTATTTCAGGAATTTAATCTGCTCGATACCTTTACGCTCGAAGATAATATTTATCTTCCTTTGGTACTTGCTGGAAAACGTTATCCTGAAATGAAAAAGGCACTTGTACCAATTGCGGCGCAGCTTGGCATTTCAGAGCTTTTGAAAAAATATCCTTACGAGGTTTCTGGCGGACAGAAACAGCGCGCTGCTGTAGCCCGCGCCTTAATTACACGGCCTCGTTTGATTCTCGCAGATGAACCCACTGGCGCTTTGGACTCCAAAGCTACGGATGAATTATTGCATCTGTTTGGACAGATCAACCAGAATGGACAGACTATCCTGATGGTAACACATTCCGTCAAAGCGGCAAGCCATGCCGGACGCGTTTTATTTATAAAAGATGGGGAAGTTTTTCATCAGATTTATCGCGGAAACAATACAAACGAAGAGCTGTATCAGAAAATATCAGATACACTTACCATGCTTGCAACAGGCGGTGACAGACAATGAAAAGGGGATTTTACGCAAAACTTGCTTTTACGGGGATCCGAAAGAACAAACGGTTGTATGTCCCTTATATTTTAACCTGTATCGGCATGGTGATGATGTTCTACATTGTAGCGTTTTTAAGTTATAGCCCTGTTTTAACAGGAATCCCGGGCGGCGATACACTGCAAATGATCTTATCACTCGGTACCGGTGTAGTTGGTGTTTTTGCATTGATATTTCTGTTTTACACCAATTCTTTTTTAATGCGCAGAAGAAAAAAGGAATTTGGGCTCTATAATATTCTTGGTATGGGAAAAGGAAATTTGGCTCGCGTACTGTTATGGGAAAGCTTAATGATTGCTGCCGTGGCTTTAGGCGGAGGGTTGTTAGCAGGCATTGCACTTTCAAAAATCGCTGAGTTAGGAATGGTCAATCTTCTGCAGGGGGAAGTAGGATTCTCTTTAACTCTAGAACCGGAAGCTATTTTACAAGCGCTTTTGCTGTTTGGTGTTATATTTCTTTTGATATTGTTGAATACGTTACGTCAAATCCATCTTTCTAATCCAATTGCATTATTACACAGCGAAAATGTTGGAGAGAAGCCGCCGAAAGCAAATTGGATTCTTGCATTGATGGGAGCCATTATTTTAGCAGCGGCTTATTATCTGGCGGTTACAATTGAAAGTCCGGTAGAAACCTTGCTTTGGTTTTTTGTTGCGGTTATTATGGTGATTATCGCAACATATATGTTGTTTGTAGCTGGATCTGTGGTGATTTGTAAGGTTCTACAAAAGAAAAAGGGATATTATTATAAGACCAGTCATTTTGTTTCTGTTTCTTCGATGGTGTATAGAATGAAACGAAACGGAGCAGGGCTTGCTTCAATATGCATTCTTTGTACCATGGTTTTGGTCATGCTTTCTTCCACGGTTTGCCTTTATATTGGTACGGAGGACAGCATTCGAAGCCGTTATCCAAGGAATATCAACTTGGATGTTACGGTAGAAGACCTAAATGATATGGATTCTAAAAAAATGGATACGATCAGAACGCTTTCAGAAAAAGTCGTATCGGAAAATGGACAATCTACAAACAATATATTGGATTATCAAGTAGCAGCGTTTGCCGGATACATGAAAAATGGCATCATTGAAACAGATAGTTCACATCTTGTGGATTTTCAATTGGATTACTACTCTGACGTATGGCAAGTTTTCCTTGTTCCGCTCTCCGACTATAACCGCCTAATGGGGGAAGATGAAACGCTTAATCCGGATGAGGTCCTTATTTATACGACAAAATCTACAGAATATCAATATAATACGATTGCTTTTGGAGATCGTGAGCCGTTGAAAGTAAAAAAAGTGGTTCCCACTTTCGCTGATAACGGTGTTGATGCCATGCAGGTTATCCCTTCTCTCTATATTTTTATATCAGATTTTAATGCCACAGTGGAACCGCTTTTGTCTATCACGGATTTAAGAGATCAGCAGCTTATTGAAATGCACTGGTTTTATGGGTTTGATTTGTCTGGAAACGATGCAATACAAATTGCGATACAAGATCAACTGGAAGCGGCAATTGGTCAGACTGGACTTTTAACAGATAATTTCCATATTAACTGCGAAGGTGCGGCAAAAGAACGTTCGGGATTTTACGGGCTTTATGGAGGGCTCTTTTTCTTGGGTATTTTGCTTGGGACGGTTTTCCTTTTTGCAGCGGTGTTGATTATGTACTATAAGCAGATTTCAGAAGGTTACGAAGATCAATCACGATTCGCAATCATGCAAAAAGTCGGGATGACAAAAAGAGAAATTAAAAAAAGTATAAATTCTCAAATATTAACTGTCTTCTTTCTTCCTCTTATCACAAGCGGGGTTCATCTTGCCTTCGCTTTCCCAATGATTTATAAACTATTAGCTTTGTTCAGCCTAACGAATCTTGAGCTTCTTATTTTGGTTACGATCTGCTGTTACCTTATTTTTGCATTATTCTATGTTTTAGTATACCGTATCACATCGAAAGCATACTATTCGATTGTTAGCGGGGCAAGGGAAGGGAAAATATAGAAAGTGGTTTATTTTCTTAATGCGGAGAAGACTTGCTGAGGATAAGGATGAATAGCTGTAAATGCGTTGTGCAAAATAACTTAATGTGAGGAAAAGCCTTATTATGGATAATATAATGCTTTGCAAACGACAGAATAGAACAGGAAAACCGATACACTCTGTATCGAAGTGGATCGGGCGGCTTGTCACTTGGATTGGTTTAATCATTGTCGGGATTCTTGCTATACCAGCAGGTGTTTTATGCCTTTTGATTTTTGCTACAAGATCTCTTGTGGATTGGATTGTTTCACTTCTCAATAAGAATCGCAAAGATATTTTGTAGCTGGAATAAAATTCATATTGATAAAGAGAAGCCGGAAAAACCGGCAATAGGGGGATTATCCATAGATGAAAGAAGGATGCAGCAAATTTTTTGCTGCATCCTTCTTCCTTGTAAAACAGAATTGATCATTTTTATAATGCGTTTTTTCTTAAAAAAGTATCATGGCTTTATTCCTATTTTATGACGTAATATGTGAAAGCATTAGCAGTTTTTAATCAATCCGAATTGATTTCTCTTTTCATTTTTTTAAAACGATGTTATAATAAAAATACAACCGAACTATTCAAAAAGGACTATTTTCATCACGGGATACAAATCCTTTGGAATGGAAGAGGCAGATTTATGGCGTGAACTTGGAGGGTTTGAAATGGATCAATATTATGAAATGAATGTAGCAGGGTTAACACGTCAGTTACCGCTTTGTAAGGTATCAGACGATCTTTACATTGGTGCATTTGTCATATTTGGCGATGTTGAACTTACCGTCAATTCGGCCAGAGAGCTTTTAAAAGTAGCTCCAGAGCATGATATAATGATTACAGCAGAATCAAAAGGCATTCCGTTGGTTTATGAGATGGCACGGCAATCCGGGGAAAACAATTATCTGATTGCACGGAAGGCGCCTAAATTGTATATGAAAAATATTGTTTCGACGGAAGTGACTTCTATAACAACAGCAAAAAAGCAGATGCTGTATATCGACAGTGATGATGTCAAATTAATGGAAGGAAAACGTGTCTTGATCATTGATGATGTAATCAGTACGGGCGAAAGTCTTCGTGCAGTCGAAAAGCTTGTCAAACAGTCCGGCGGCACGGTGGCAGGGCGTATGGCCATCCTGGCTGAAGGTGACGCGAAATATCGCGACGATATTCAGTACCTCGCTTATTTGCCGTTGTTTAATTCAGACGGCACGCCAAAAGAAGCGTAATACATAATATAGAGGGACAGAATCCGAATTTTTTCGGATTCTGTCCTTTGGTCTATAAGCAGACACGTAGTATATGCGGTTAATTTACAAAAAATTATTTTCTCCTCTATTAAAATATGATAGACTAAATATAAAATTTTATTAATTAAATAGAAAGAGGCGAAAACAGTCGTATGGAATTAAATCGAAAAACGATGATACGAATTGCCTTATTAATTTTGTTTGGAATTGTGGTTTTCTGGCTGTTTGAAAACTTTGATCAGGCAAAAGCTGTTTTTTTCTGGCTGTTTTCACTTATAACCCCTTTGCTGATTGGCGGATGTATCGCATTTATTCTAAATGTGCCAATGCGGGCGATCGAGCGGCACTTATGGCCGCACGCAAAACAAAAATCTTTAAAAAAACTCAAAAGACCTTGTGCGATTATTTTAACCCTTTTCTGCTTTGCGGCAGTATTGGCTATTTTGGTTGTCTTAATTGTTCCGGAGTTAATCCGCACGGCATCTTCTTTTACTGTGCAAATTCCAAGTTTTTTGGAAAGATTAGAGTTGTTTTTTAATGAGCTCAGTAAAAAAATACCACAAATAAACGGTCAGAATATTATACCAGATTTAAATATTGAAAAAACACTCGAAACGTTTTTTTCTGCTCTGGGAGGATCGGTTTCTTTTTTCGCTACAAGTATTGTACAATTGGTATCCGGACTGTTTGGCGGTGCGGCAAATGCTGTCTTTGGCTTGGCATTTTCTTTTTACTTGCTTGCCCAAAAAGAAACGCTGTCGGGGCAAATCCAACGGGTTTTTATTGCTTTTAATAAAGAGAAGGCCATGGAACGTATGCTATATATCGGACGTTTAGCCAACCGGACGTTTTCCAATTTTTTGACTGGACAATGTTTGGAAGCCTTGATTCTCGGGACACTTTTTTTTATCTCTATGAGTCTGTTCCGCATGCCATTTGCTTTGTTAATTTCTGTTTTAATCACGGTTACAGCACTCATTCCGATTGTTGGTGCGTTTATTGGATGTATCGTCGGGGCCTTGCTTATTTTAGTGCAAAATCCAATACAAGCAATATGGTTTGTTATTATGTTTTTGATCCTCCAACAGATTGAAGGAAATCTGATTTACCCGCATGTAGTGGGGACTTCCGTCGGATTGCCTGGTCTTTGGGTTTTATTTGCTGTTACAGTAGGCGGGGAAATCGGCGGCATTTTTGGCATGTTTGTAAGTGTTCCGATTTGTTCGGTTTTGTACGCATTGGGCAAAGAAGAAGTGCGCCGTCGGCTCATACAAAAGAAAAAGAAAACAGACGAAGAGGAAACAACAGCAGAAGCAGGAAAAATGCCTGCCCAAAGCACGGATAAACCTGATATTATCAGCCGAAAAAATTCATGAGCAAAAATCAAAAGAGATAGTTGATTTATGCTGTTTTTCACGAAAAAGCTAATTGCATTATATTTTATGACAAGCGGGATTTTTCTCGCTTGTTTTTTATTTTTTCGATTCTATCCGTATTTAAAAGGATTTTTCGACATTATAGTTGACAATGATATAGGAAAGCGGATATACTACTTAATAGTATTAATTATTAAAAAAGGAGGTAGCCGCTTTGAAAGGACAGGGTGATTCACTGCTGGAAGTGCTGCATGCTTTTTTTGATACGCCTCTTTTTGAAGAGGTTTCTAATTTGTTTCAGGGAGAAAACCGCATTCTACATTATTTATATCAGGAAAAGCGCAATGATGTTACACCTTCAGAATTGAGCGAACAATTGCATGTAACAAGAGCCCGTGTGACGGCAGCAGTCAAAGAGCTGTTGAAGAAAGGCTATGTTTGCTCGATACGTCCAAGTAACGACCGGCGGCGCGTATATCTATCGTTGACACCATGTGGAAAAGGCTATATTCTAAGCCGGATTCAATCAGTACAATCATGTACAGAAACATTGCAAAAGGGGCTTGGCGAGACAGATATGACGGAAATTGTCCGGTTAATGGTTCGAGCCTTTCGTATATTTGAAACTGCAACAGTTTGAGCATAGGAGAAGGGGTAAAATGAAAGTGTTAATTTTGTCCTGCAATACTGGACAGGGGCATAATACAGCAGGACAGGCCTTGACAGAATATTTAAGCGAGCGTGGCATTTTGTGTGAGATGAAAGATGCACTTCTATTTGCCGGAGAGCATGTTTCACGGTTTGTTTCCGGAACATATGTAAATGTTACTACAAAAGCGCCTCAGCTTTTTCATTTTTTATACTGGGCGGGAAGTGGTATTAGTTCAAGCAAGGTAAAATCTATTATTTATTATGTAAATAAAAGTTATGCTTCGGCCCTTGGCGAGTATATTGAAAAGAACCACTTTGATGTAGTTTTGGTACCGCATCTTTTTCCAGCAGAAGCATTGACCAGTTTGCGAAGAAAAGGTAAACTATCTGCCCGATGCTATGCCATTGCAACCGATTATACCTGTATTCCGTTTTGGGAAGAAACAGAGCTTGATGGCTATTTTATTCCACACGAAGATCTTTGCGACGAATTTCATAAAAAAGGTATACCTTATGAGAAATTGCATGCCACAGGGATCCCGGTATCAAAACGTTTTTTAAATCCAATCGATAGGGATGAAATTCGAAGAGCACTTGCGATACCGGAATTAGGCAAAATGCTTCTTGTTATGAGCGGAAGTATGGGATTCGGATCAGTAGCTTCTATAACAGAAGAACTTATTGAGCATTGCAGCGAAAAAGATCGCATTTTTGTATTGGGCGGATCTAACGAGCCATTAAAGCGAGAACTGCGCAAGAAATTTGGAAATGACATGCGTGTTAAGATCATGGATTTTACTGATCAGGTTCCGGCGTATATGGGGGCTTGTGATGTGTTGTTTACAAAACCGGGTGGATTGACGAGTACAGAGGCAGCCGTTCGAAATGTGCCGATGATACATACACCGCCAATACCGGGATGTGAAACAGCTAATGCGGCCTTTTTTTCCTCTCGCGGCCTATCCTTGTGTGCAAAAACAGAAAAAGATGCAGCGGACTGTGCCCAAAGACTACTTACTGATGCCAATTTGGGCAATGCAATGAAATTGGCGCAGAAAAAAGTAATTCATACAGATGCAGGTGATCGGATTTGTGATTTTATTCTCAAGGGGTGATTGTGATGATGCGTGGCATTCTTTTCGTTTTATTGGGGCTGGTTTCAGGCAGTGTTATGTATGCATGGGTCTTCCCAAAATGGTTTTGTCATGTAGACATTGCCAAGTGCAGTGATGACGGAAATCCAGGGACAGCGAATGCATTGAAGTTTGGCGGTCTTTCTGTGGGGATACTATCGTTGTTATTTGAGCTTGCCAAAGGTGCTGTCCCCGTACTAATGGCCAAATACCTAATACCATTGAATTCTTTTTGGATGGCGTTAATTGTAGCGGCTCCCGTTGCCGGCCATGCATTTGCCCCTTGGGGCGGCGGCAAGGCAATTGCAGTTTCATTTGGAGTGCTTTTAGGTTTGTTGCCGCAATCCAAAGCATTGTTGTTTCTGGTGATCCCATATGTTTTCTTTTCAGCAATCCTGATTTTACGTCCGCATGCATTACGGTCAATTGTGTCTTTTATCTCTTTTTTCATATTGACTTTATTGTTTGAAAAAAATCTGCCGATCATTGCTGCTGCTCTTTTTATTACGGGAATTGTTACGGTTCGACATCTTTCTTCTTTACATAAGTGTATTCCCGAAGGACAAATTTTTGGTAAACGTATTTTTTAAAAATATGATAAAGTACATCTTTATGTGTTTAACAGGGTTAAGATACGATGGATCGACATTCTGAAAAACAATCTTTTCAAAATATGAAAACAGCATAGAATGAGGGAATTATTTGACGAGAAAGCATTTGATAGGGGAAAGCCGTAATAGTTATAATTGTATCTTATCTATAAAAGAAAATGCGAAGCTGTATTCTCAGCAGCTTCAGGTTTTGCTTGCTAACAATAAGGATTTGGAATATGATGTACTTATGCGAAAGTCTTTTTATTGTTATCTTAAACGGGAACAACAGAAAGTTATGCATGGTACAGACAGCTTTTATGGCATCCTTTCTCTTTGGTCAGAAGCAAAAAAGTATGGTTATCATAATACGATTATTTTTTCTTTTATAGCACAAGATAAAGCATTCAATATTTTGGATCCTTCAATGGCCTTTTCAGCATTTTGTAAAATGGTCTGTAACGCACTTTATTTTTGTGAGAGTCTATGTGGTTTTCTGTCAGAGTAAATTCCATCATAAATTTTTTATTTTTTAAAGAAATCGGTCGTCCGATTCCATTCGTTGTATTTTAACCATCAAAAAGTCAAGGCATTAGTAAAAGCAGGACAGATCAACGTCTGTCCTGCTTGTTTTGTTACTTGTAAAATTTTTGCTCCTATTTTTAATTTTCCGTAGTTTCGATTAAGAGTACGGCCGTTTGCCTACTTTTCATCGTTATAGTAATCTGCGTCCCTTGACTTAAGAAAGAGGAGCCGTCGGTAAGTAAAGAAACCGATGAAATTTTCTCTCTTTTTAAACGGAAAATGCATCTTGCTTCTTCTTGCGTCCAATTTTCAAAAATTAAAATGTAAGAAGACTGATTTTGAAGCAGGCGATGAAAGACAGGTTGACTGCTGGTGTGGAGTTCAAATGGGGAATCAACCTGTTCTTGAGCGAAATGGACAATTTGCTCATAGAAACAGGGGAGATGATGCTGAAAAAAACCTAAGCTAGCAACCGAATTTACAAAGCATGTTTTTCCTTTTTCATACTGATTGTGTAAAACTGCAGGCCGACCGTCAAAAAAATGGCTTATAATCTCAGCCTGTACATTTTCAAGATCGGCGCTGCAATAATAAGGGATATTGGGGTCAGCTTTCTGGGGATTGTATCCTTGAAATTCGACGACTTCTGTACCAAAAATTTGATAGGAAAGATCGAGTTGGCGATGTAAAGCACCTTCACTATTTTTCCATCCAAAAGGAGCTTCTGCCCAAACCGCCCCTCCATTTTCAACATAAGTGCGGATATGTTGCTGTATGTCGATATCCATGGCATAAGAAAATGGGAAATATACTACCTGATATTGGTTCAATTCTCCATTGCGAATACCGCTTTCGTCAATAAAGGCAACTGGAATATGAGCGTAGGAAAGTGCATGATAGATACCACACAACGACTGTATAAGTGATTCCTGCCGCCGATAGAGCGGGCTGCCTTCAATTAAAGAAAGGACTTCTACCGCCTGATTATAAAATATTGCAACTTGTGGACGTTCTGGCTTAGCCTGAGAAAGCAGATCGCTATATTTTTCCAAAAGACAGCTGATTTTATGTGAAGCAGCGAGACGTTTGGAGATTTTATGATTTACAGAAACCATTCCCCATTCGCCGCATTCCTGTCCTGTTGTTCGTGGATGCCACATCCAGTATACAACAGCCTTTGCACCTGCTCCAAATGCATCCCATAGCCAAGCTGTTATATCTTCAGGAGAGGGCGTAAAAGGCTGGATTCCTGTTGATACAGTAGGGCCGGACTGTAATTCTGTTACCCAAAAACTTTTTCCTTTCGCTGCACTGCGGATTAAATCAACACAAAATGAAAACGCAAGCCCATATTCTTCTTGAGAAAACCATGAAAACTTCCATGCAGGATGGATGGAAGCCCCTAAAATATCCGAAACCTCTCCTTCTTTAAAATAATCCTGCCCTACAGGTGATAAATTCCCATAAAAACCCTTAGGATTGATATGTGTCGGTGAAACAGAGTCCACCTTACGAATTTCGTTCTGGATCCAGCAAAGCTGCGAAACCAAATTATCTTTTAAAAAAGCATGCCAATCGGTAAAAGCTGAAAAACATTGCCAGTACTCCGGTGTGTCAGGGAGAGCAATGCTGATATTATGAAAATCCGAAAATTTAGAGAACCATTTCTGATTTAAATGATCTATGGTTTTATATTTATTAAAAAGCCATTTTTGAAAAAGAGATATTGTTTCAGCATTTTGATTGATCAGAAGTTCAGGTTCATTCATTAAAATCCAAGCATAATGAGCTGGGTGTTGATGATAGCGCGAAACGACATGGGAGATATATTTTGCGGCTGCCCTTTTTAGATCTAAACGATTTAAGTCCGCATAATGATGATAATATAATTTGCTTTCAAACCAATGAGGCGGATCTTCAGCAGTAAGTGTAGATACAATTTTTAATTGATAGGTGGCCGCTAAATTATAGATTTCATCATACCTCTCAAAATGCCATTCTTCCGGCCGGGGTTCAACATGCTCCCAAAGAATAAAAAGCCGTACCAGCCGAATGCCGTTTTGATGCATTAATGCAAAGTGCCTGCGACAATCTTCGATGGTATCATCTGTATTAATGAAAAACTGTGTGCCAATGCGCGGCACTATATTTTGTTCTACCGGATTATTCATTTCAACATCCTCCCTTGAAGATTTACTCTATTGTATCATTGTAATATAAACGAATATATATGTCAATACATATTCAGTTATTGAGCAGCCATACGCCAAAATTCAAATACCCAGCAAACGTTATCCAAAGAAAATATGGAACAAAAAGAAGCCCTGAAATGAAATATTCCCGAAAAAATAGGATCATTGTAATGAATGCTAAAATCCATAATATCAAAAGCCACAAAAATGCAACCAAATAAAACCCAAAAGTAAAAAACCAAAGAGGCCACAAAATATTTACGATAAGCTGGACCAAATATAAGCGTAAAGAAAAGCTGCAATAGGAAGAGTTTTCTTCAAAGATTAATCCGGCTGCTCCGCCGATCAGAAGATATAAAAAAGTCCAGACAATCGGAAATAAGAAGGCAGGCGGTGAAGCAGGCGGCTTTAGCAAATGATTGAATTGTTGCAAAGCAGGAAATGCAAGGAGTGAAGATAGCCCTCCGGCGAGCAATGTTAAAAAAGCGCCAAGCAATGGAACTTTCCATCTTTTAATCGAGAGCATATAAAGTCATCTACCTTTACACTAAAATATAGATATAGATCTTTCGTTAGAATATGTTAGGAATCGATGTTTCATGCGCTAACAGTATCCTATAGAAAATACTTGCTAAAATAACGGGAATGAATTATGATAAAAGAAAAAAAGAGAGGGCAATGTTTATGAATACGTATCAGATTGATTGGAAACAGTATGCTGCGATTGCACGTCAAGCGGTTGCAGAAGGATGTGTGCTATTAAAAAATGATAATAATGCACTTCCTTTAAAAAAGGGAGAGTGTGTTTCGGTTTTTGGCCGTATCCAATTTGATTACTATAAAAGCGGAACCGGATCCGGCGGCGCGGTCAACACCCGTTATGTGACCGGTATATTGGATGCATTGAAACAATGTCCGGACATTAAGGTAAATGAAAAATTGGAATCAGTATATCGCGAATGGGTAGAGACGCACCCTTTTGATAAAGGAAACGGTTGGGCACAAGAACCGTGGTGTCAAGAAGAAATGTCTGTTTCTGAAACACTGGCTAAAGAAGCCGCAGCGCAATCGGATGCCGCTGTTGTCATCATCGGACGAACCGCTGGAGAGGATAAAGATAATACGGCAAAAGAAGGAAGCTATCTACTAACATCACAGGAAGAAAATCTACTTAAAACGGTATGCACGGCCTTTTCGCGTGTCATTGTATTGTTAAACGTAGGAAATATCATTGACATGAAATGGGTAAAAAAATATAACCCTGCAGCAGTACTCTATGTTTGGCAAGGCGGACAAGAAGGCGGCTCGGGTGTAGTAGATATTTTGACCGGTGAGATCTCTCCCAGTGGTAAGTTAAGTGATACAATTGCCTATGATATTATGGATTATCCGTCTACCGATGGGTTTGGCGATCCTCAGAGGGCAATCTATCATGAAGATATTTATGTCGGATATCGATATTTTGAAACATTTTCTAGAGACAAAGTGCTTTATCCGTTTGGGTTTGGGCTCTCATATACAGATTTTAAGATAGAATGCATAGAATTTTCTGTAAAGGAAAGTGACTTTACAGAAAAAGTTCTTGTAACAAACATAGGAAATGCGCCCGGCAAGGAAGTCATCCAGATATACGCCGAAGCGCCTCAAGGGGTATTAGGGAAGGCCGCAAGAAGCCTTTGTGCTTTCGCTAAGACAAAAAATCTGCAACCAGGCCAAAGTGAAACATTAGAATTTGTTGTGCCGTTTTCACGCCTTTCTTCTTACGATGATTCCGGTATCACAGGTTTTCGATCTGCCTATGTATTGGAGCCCGGCCGTTATACAATTTATACGGGGAATTCCATACGCAATGCAGCAATAAGCGGTACGTTTTCGATATCAGAGACGAAGGTGTTAGAACAACTTACAGAAGCTTGCTCACCCGTTACTCCATTTGATAGGATTCATCCTGTTTCTACACCAGTAGGATATCGTGTTTCATATGAGCCCGTATCTCTCCGCACCTACAGTATGAAAGCGCGAAGCACTTCGGATATGCCGATTTCTCTTCCGTTTATGGGAGATCAGGGATGGAAGCTGGGTGATGTATTGGATGGGAAAACAACGCTTGATACATTTTTATCCCAGATTCCAGATGAAGACTTGATTTGTTTGGTCAGAGGCGAGGGGATGAATTCTCCGAAGGTTACGCCGGGTACTGGGGCGGCTTTTGGCGGTGTTACTGATGGTTTACTGCATTTCGGTATTCCTGTTGCATGCTGCTCGGATGGCCCTTCCGGCATCCGTATGGACTGTGGTGCTATAGCTTTCAGCCTACCAAACGGGACTCTTTTAGCATGTACTTTTAACGAAGCGCTGAACGAGGAACTGTTTGCGATGCAGGGACTTGAATTGAGAAAAAATCGGATCGATACTTTATTAGGGCCGGGCCTTAATATCCACCGCAACCCGTTGAACGGACGTAATTTTGAGTATTTTTCTGAAGATCCTTTACTGACAGGGAAGATAGCGGCTGCCCAGCTTCGTGGTATGCAGCGTTATGGAACAACAGGCACAATTAAACATTTCGCTTGTAACAATCAGGAGTTCCATCGAACTGAAATTGACTCCATTGTATCCGAACGTGCTCTGCGTGAAATCTATTTAAAGGCGTTTGAAATCGCTGTAAAAGAGGGTGACGCTTATTTTATTATGACAACATACGGTGCATTAAACGGGTTGTGGACAGCCGGAAACTACGACCTGCTCACTGTTATATTGCGGAAAGAGTGGGGGTTTAACGGTGCGGTTATGACTGACTGGTGGGCAAAGATTAACGATGAAGGTGAACCGGCTTCGCGTACAAATACTGCTGCTATGATCCGTGCCCAAAATGATTTGTACATGGTAGTATCGGATTCTGCTTCAAACAGTGGGGACGACAATTTACCCGAGTCTCTTTTACAAGGAAACGTGACGCGGGCACAGCTTGTACGGGCAGCTAAAAATATCTGCAAGGCAATATTGCGTTCACCAGTTATGGCACGCAGCTTAGGAAGAATCAGTGATGAGGAGCGACAAGCAGAAGAAAGCTGCTGCTTTGAAGATCAAATTGATTTTGATATCGAATATCAAAGCATTGATGAAGAAAGGCCTTTGGATTTGTCACACCTAAATACTCAGAAGGGCACATCTGCTTTGTTCGGCATTACATATCGGACAAACGGCATATATTCTATTATGATGCGTGTCAGAGCAGAAGGCGGAGAAATGGCGCAAATTCCAATGTCTGTTTT
>ERZ1643249.1244-NODE-1244-length-25894-cov-102.712128_pt1 | contig 25894 bp, 32 predicted proteins | sample MGYA00579263_ERZ1643249 | MGnify/ENA primary metagenome ERZ1643249 (study PRJEB29033, sample SAMEA4952264) | chicken gut metagenome | biome: Broiler Chicken; feature: Gastrointestinal Tract; material: Caecum | place: Ireland | collected 2018 | study: Broiler...
CGTAGGGAAAGATGTGGCGGAAGCATTGGGGTATTCTGATACAAGCAGCGCAGTAAGCAAAAATGTAGACGCTGACGAAAAAACCACATTGCTTTTAGAGCAAGATGGTTCTAACTACAAAAGTAAAACAACATTGATTAATGAAAGTGGTTTGTATAGTCTAATTTTGTCAAGCAAACTGCCGACAGCTAAAAAGTTTAGAAAGTGGGTTACTTCGGAAGTTCTGCCATCAATCCGCAAAACTGGTCAATATTCAGCCACTAAAAGCATATCACCCACAACAGAGGAAGCTGTTTTATGGATAACATTTGTAGGCAAGGAATTAGGATTGAATGATTCATCTAAACTCTTACTTATGAAGCAATGGGGAGAAAGAAAAGGGTTGCCGACTCCAGACTATGTAAGTTCTAAGGATGTCTTGCTGTCTGCCTCCGAATTGTTGAAAAGAAACAATGTGAGTGTAAGCGCAAGGGTATTCAATGTGGCCATGATAGAAAAAGGCTTTTTGGAAAAGTGTACTCGCCCTTCAAGCAAAGGACAGAAAGTCTTCAATCACCTAACTACTAAAGGTCTTGCCTACGGAGAAAATCAAGTTTCACCAAGTAATCCAAAAGAAACACAACCATTATATTATAAAGGCAAATTTAGTCAACTACTCACGGAAGTAGGTTTGCGATAAAAAAAGTTCATTTTATGATTGGATATTGTTTTTAATTTGATTATCTTTGCAATGTAGAAGCCGAAAGTCAGCCGGGAACTCTTAAAAAAAATGGGAGTTTTCGGCTTATCTTATACTCACCAGTATCTTTTTAGTTCACTTTTTCAATCTTTTCTTTATCAGTTCATAACAAAATGCTATATTTGTATTTAAAAATAAAAACGTTTTTAGAATGGACTGGACAACTATATTAAATTATATTATCGGAGGGGGTGGATTGCTAACGTTCGCGCTTTCTGCATATAAAGCGAGGCCAGAAAAAGTTTCTTTCGAAATAAAAAATCTTAGAGAGTTAGTCGAAGAAATAAAGACTAATGCAAAAGAAGAAAAAATAGAATATGAAGAAAAGATGTCTAAATTAGAGCGGAAAGTAGACGAATTAGAGCTTAAAGATGAAATAAAATCAAGGGCTATAGCTCAATACTTAAGATGCTCTTATCCTCCAACAGATAAAGAATGTCCAGTCGCAGTTTTTATTAATCGTTCTGAGGATATTATAAAACGTAAGACAAAAGAACTAAAAGATAAAAGAGAAGCAAATGAGCAATAACATTTTACTGACAGTATACACTTATGTAGATGGAGTTTCTGATACTCCGTTTCCTAATGCGGAAAATCCGTTAAAAATCAAATATACCTATAATGCTCAACGAATGGGGGGCAGCTCTTTAACGGCTACTGCGATGTATCCGACTTGCCTTGATGATCTATGGGTAAGTGGAAAACAATACGTGGATTTCAAGGGGGAACGATATTTCATTGTAAAAACGCCATCTTCCTCAAAGAGCAACGATGATGTTAGATACAAACATGAATTAGAATTCTTATCCGGCAGAAGTGTGTTGGATAATGTGTATGTGTATGATGTAGTTACTGGTGATGCAGGAAATACAGATCGTTATGTAAGCAATAGCACAAAAGTTCTTTTTTATGGCGACATTCAGGAGTTTGTCGCAAGACTTAACTTCTCTCTTGAATATAGTAATTTAGCATATCGCATTGTCATAGATGAAGGTATTACTTCCGAAGCAAAACAAGTTTCTTTAGAAAATATGTTCTTTAGCAATGCTTTGCAGGAAATATTCAATATCTTTGAATTGCCTTTCTACTTCGTCGGAACAACAATTCATGTTGGATTCACAAATAATGCAATCACGCATACATTCAAATACGGAAAAGATTTTGAACTTTTGTCTGTAAGCAAAACTAATGCTAATTATAAAATAACCAATAGAGTTACTGGTACAGGTAGTTCCGATAATATTCAATTCTATTATCCGAATCCGAGCAACGATAGAAAGGCGATAGAAGAAGCAGGAGGGACATGGATTACTCCTTCACAGGTATTAATGCCGCCAATATATAGGCAGACTAATGGAGCAGAGCGTTTTTATAATGCCTTGAATAACAAATATATTAATCCCGATACAGGTGATTATTATACCTTTGAAAATCTTTATCTACCGACAAATCCCAAAGAGCAAATAGTCGATTTTTCTTATATTAAGCCAAGCATTAAAAATGCCTTAAATAAAGCTGGTGTAAGAATGGATATGATTAAAGCAATCGCCTTTGATCAGAACGACGATGATTCAATAAACAAAGACACTGGTGAATATGTTCACTCTTACTTTTATGTTAAACTGAATAAGTTTGATGGAGACTTTGGTTTTAACTTATTTGATCAAGCTTTAGTCGGCAGCGATGCAACCATCTCGATGACAAGTGGAGCTTGTGGGGCTTGTAATTTCCAAATTGGAGTAACAGAAATTACACAAGACGGGAAACAAGTATTCAGGAATCCTGTTCAGGTTGATAATCGAGGAGACATTGTTCCAGGTGATTATGCGCAAAAGGTTAATGTAAACAACCTGCAACCACAGCAGCAAAATACAATGACCAATGAAGTGTGGATTGCCCTCAAAAAGGATAATACTACATTTGGTATTGTAATGCCTAATGCAGGTAATAATATAAAACCAAGTGTCGGAGATAGCTTTGTCTTTTTGAATATTGATATGCCACAAGCCTATATAACGAAGGCTGAAAAGGAATTAGAAGAAGCTATCATTAAATATATGGCAAATAATAATAGAGAAAAGTTTACCTTCTCTATTAAATTGAGTCGTATTTTTTTAGCCGAGAATCCGAGCATTGGGAATCTGTTAAACGAGAATGCGCGTATAGATTTAGAATATAATGGGCAGTTCCATCAATTGTATGTTTCTAACTATACACTTAAGGTTGATGAAAATGTATTGCCCGAAATTTCAATTCAGTTAACAGACACTCTGACTATTGGCAAGAATTCTCTTCAAACTGCTATTGATGGAGTAAAACAAGATATAATGAACTCTATCGGAAGTGTGGATTTCCTAAAACAAGGATTGAAATACTTTTTGAGAAAAGATACCAGTGATTACGCAAGAGACTTCATTACTTTTTTGCGTGGATTAAAAGTTGGTTCTTATACCGAAGGAGGCAATAGCGGAGGTATTTTCGCTGTTGATGCAAATGGAAAAACTTACATCGAAACAGACATGTTGAAGGTGCGCGCAAAAGCGTATTTTGAGACATTGGAAATAATCAACACGAATAGTATCGGAGGTAGACAGATAATCACTCCTGGCGGAAGTATAACCTGTAATAAAGTTGTTGAAGGAGATACTTATTACCGTTGTTATTTCGTGAACGATGCAGATAACACACCAATTGAAAACAGGTTTAAGGTAGATGACCAAGCTCTATCGCAAGACTTCAACATCAAAGAAGGTATTTATGAAAATGTATCAAATCATTATTATTGGAGAAAGGTTGTAGCCATTGGTGATGATTATATTGATTTGTCTAAGACGGATGCTGATGTAAGCAGTGATGTGCCCAAAGCAGGGGACGTTATTTGTCAATTAGGTAACAAGACAGATAAAACTCGCCAAAATGCTATTATATTCTCTGCTGTAGACTTTTATTCTCCAAGTATTACTTTATACGCAGGCATTGATAGCTATTCTTACGTAAACAAGGAATATGTCTCTTATGGCGTTGATAAAACGACAAACGAAGCGTTTTTTAATGTTTATGGACGAATGTATGTAGGAGACCGAAATAAAACCTCTTACATGCAATATAGTGAAAAGGACGGTTTGCAAATTAAGGGGAAATTGCAAGTTGGGACAACTATTGGATCTGGGCAAACAGTAGAAGACGCATTAGAACAAACCAAGAATGATGCTATAGCTGGCGCAAAAGAGAATTTAGATGACTTTGCAACGATAGTCAATGGGAGTTTAAAAGATTTACAAGATCAAATAGACGGAGCTATTGAGACTTGGTTTTACGATCCAGTTCCGACGTTAACAAATCAACCTGCCGCAAATTGGACTACTGATAAAGATAAAAACACCCATTTAGGAGACTTGTATTATGATAGTAATGGGAAAGCCTACAGATTTCAATTAACAGGTACAACATATGAATGGAAAGTACTTACAGACAGTGATATTACTAAAGCTTTAGCAGATGCCAAGAAAGCGCAAGATACAGCCGATAGTAAACGGAAAATCTTTGTACGGCAACCATTAGATACTGAGACTTACGAAGTCGGAGATCTTTGGGTGAATGCCACTTTTAGTACTACTTATTCTAATGATGTCCTTCGATGCAAAACAGCTAAAGCGGCAGGAACACCTTTTTCTATCAACCATTGGGAAAAGGCTTCTAAATATACTGATGATCAAGCAGCTTTAGAAGCACAAAGATTAGCTAAAGCGGCACAAGCAGATGTCGATCAAGCTAAGCGAGATATAAATGGATTAGATGGAGAAGTAGACGGATTGCGCAACTTCACAGATCAAGCTTTTAAAGACGGAGTAATTGATAGAAGCGAAGCTACTGCAATAGCCAAATATCTCAATAATATCGAAACTTCGCAGAAAGATGTAAGCCAAAGTTTCGCAAAAGTGTATAATAATCCTTTGTTATCAGGAATAGCTAAGACAAACCTTAACAATGCGAATATAGCCTTTAATACTTCTGCAACAGATTTGATTTCAACGATTAGATCAGCTATTGCAGACGGGATAACCACAAATTCGGAGAAAGCAGCAGTTGATGATAAATATTCAGTATTTAATACTAAATATGGAGATTACATAGCATATTTAAATGAGGCCAATAAGTTTATCCAAGATCAAATTAAAACTACAGCCGACAATGCCTTACAAAAAGCCGTTGATTTAAACTATCTCAAACAAGCTTTTAAAGAAGAGACTACGATCACTAATGGCGTCGTTCAAACTTCTATCTTAGCATTAGGATACACCGATGGCAGCTCTTATAAAATAATGAGTGGATCGAATGGTATATATGATTCTTCTAAAACAGGAGGAGGCATTGCGTCTTGGTGGGGCGGTTCAATGAAAGACCGTAATGATTACACTTCCCAGAATATGCCTGCGGATGTGGCTAAAGGGCTTGTTCGGTTTGATGGTACAGGATATTTTGCTAATGGCAATTTATGGTGGGATAATAATGGTAAGCTTCATGCAGATCCTTTATCCTTCTTTGTTGGTCCAGAAAACGTTGGTGATTTATTATCAATATTTCAAATTGTAAAATCTGGGACTTCCATAAATTATGTAGTTCCTCGCTATCCATTTCAAAAGTTATCAATTTCAAGTTACTTGGAATTAGGTAATGGTTATCGTATAAAGGTGGATGAAGCCAATAATGCGATATACGTTGAAAAAGACGGGGGGGGTATTGTCAACTTCTATGCGACTGGTGGTATTACCGCTTTAGGTGTTGGGACTAAATCCCCACAGACTATATTAGACGCTCTTCCTATTGATACCAATACATTAAGTAAAGAAGGTGGTAAATTAACAGTGATTGGCGGAGGAAGTGGCGGCAATACAGGGGCTATTTCTCTAAATGGACAGAGATACGATTCGGTAGATGGTGTTATTACCTTGCCTAATTTAAAACTTGCAGAACCTACTATATTTAATTTAAATAATTCAAATGGCAATGTAGAAGTTAGAACTCCCGGTAGAACTGGTTATTACGAATTTTGGGATATTGGTTCTAAATGGGCCTCTCTTGTTGGTAAAAGCTTTATAGTTTCTGGTGGTACTTCTTCTCAATTCCTCAAGGCCGATGGTTCAGTTGATAGTAATGTGTATCTTACACAGGCTTCAACAGATTCTAGATATGTTCTTAAGACAGGGGATACTATGACTGGAAATCTTTATGTACCATTTATATCAACAGCTGTTAATCCAGAAGATCAAGGTGATTATTTTTATTCTTCAGATGATAATTTTATAAGAAGATCAACATGGACTGCAGCTCTTAGTCATTTAAGCAACAAGCAATTAACTTTAGACTTATCAAATTTAGATTCTAATACATGGTATCCTTGTATAATTGGTGCACCTTCTTATGGAGGAACTCCTTTAAGAATTACTATATTTAATGGACTTAGAGGAAATAAACCTACGTGGGCTTCACACCAATCTGGATTTTCTTTATTGCTAGACTATTATGTGATAGGTTCTGGTTGGGGAACAATTCCTATTGCTGCAAAATTAAATTGGTACGCTGGTTCTTACGGTGGAGAAACTGCTTTTGGAGGAAGACAACAAAATACTATGGGTTCTACTGAAATAATCTATTTAAGAGGCGGAGGTATATATTATTATAGAACTACAAATAATCAAAAAATACAGGTACAACCAGATGGATATTCTTGGGCTTATGGATCTTATACATATAATGCTCCTGTCAAAAATTCACAGGATAATTCTCCTATGGAGAAAACATTTAATTATGTATATTGGGCACCTGATAATCTAAGATTTACAAGAAATATTTTTGGAAGACCTTTTAATGGCACTTCGGATGTTACTGGTCAAGCAGTAACAACTGGATTAATAGCAGGAAGTTTAAGAATTGAAGCAGATGGAGAAACTGGTGAAATAAATAGAACTGGAGGATATAATATACATTTACAATATAGAGGCAAAGGAAATGTAACTCTATGTAATAATGGATATAATACGCTTGTTGGAGGAAAAATAATAGTAGATAGGAACAGATATTCTTTTGACGCAATACCATCTATATCATTAGCAATTGGGGATACAGACACTGGTTTTAATTGGGTTTCAGATGGAGTTATATGTTTTAAATCTAATGCTAAAGATGTAGGTTTTTGGGGATATACTGATGGAAGACTATATAATACTTATTTCAGAGAGCCAACAGGAAATGACTATTCTCAATTAGGTATAATGGTCAACGGTAATGGTACTGCTAATACTATTAAACCTGGGATCGGTTTTCACCAACCCGGAGTATTTGCAGGATCTATAAGAATGAATGATGGTTCTACATTTGGACTCTATGCTGGGGGAGGTAGTAGTTTAGCAAACCTTAGTTTGAATGGCTGGTATACAAATTTCGGTTATATAGATGGTGACGGAATACACCTTACATCAGGTTGGCTTAGGACTGTTGGAGCAACTGGTTGGTATTCTGAGAGTTATGGCGGTGGTATTTATATGACTGATTCAACTTATGTTAGAGTTTACAATAATAAAAGTTTCTATGTAAGTGGTAACATATTAGCGACAGGCGGTATTACCGCAAAGACTACTTCCGATATGCGATTAAAAAATAGAGTTGGCCAGATAGATTATGCAAAAAAATTGTTGTCTTTGGGATTGGTGTTTGATTATATCTATAACGACATAGCTCAATCACGAATTGGTAAAATGGTAGATGATAAAAGACATATTGGTTTAAGCTATCAAGCTGTGTCTAAGGTATTGCCTGCTATATGTGGTAAAGACGACGATGGATATGGCTATATCAATTACATAAGCCCTGATTTTATTTCTTTGATCGCTGGTGCAACTCAGTTAAATACATTAGGTATTAAGGAATTGTGCAAGAAAACTAATAGTATTGAAGATGAAATAAAGAAATTGAAAAAAGAGAACGAGCTCTTAAAGAAAGAGATTAATAAGTTGAAAAGGGAGTATAGATAAGTCTATGCTCCTTTGGAGGTTAAGAGATAAATTCTTATTTTTGCATTGAAACAATAACTATTTAAAAAAATAACGAAGATGAAAAATTTATTTAAAGCTTACAAAGAGTGGAGAGACAGAAAGTTTATTGAACGAATTGACCGAGTTTACTTCAAAAAGGATAAAGACGAAAATCTTTATGTAAAAGGCAATGTCGTTGTTGAAGGAAATATTTCATGTTATAGAAATACTTCCGAAGCAAACGAGGTAGAAGGATTCAAAACCAGACGTTCTGTTAGCAAAAAGAAGTCGAAATGAGCAATAGTAACGGAAAGATTACTGCGCCAGTAAGTATAGATAATGACATAGCACCAGTGTTAGGTGCTCCAGCAAATTCTAATTTAGGTCAATTATGTACTTATAGCACTATAAATCCTTATAGTAAATTCAAGCCTGTAAAATCTTCTATACCTTTTGTTTCTAACAATCCTAAACAGAGTTATTGGTATAGAAGCGAAGTTTTTTCTACTGAGCCTTGTGGTTTAAAATTAACTATTTATGATGTTGATAGTGGGAATCTTGACAGAAGCGATTCTTTAGAATCTGTTTTTGAAGTATGGAAAGAAAAATATCAACCGCCAGTTGGTTATCCTTGCAGAGCTTTAGACTTTGATGGATATAATCATAAAGCCCCATATTTTATACAAGTATCTATGCCAATAGCTCAAGCAGATGGGTCTATATATGTTGGTGCTAATGAAAGTAATGAACAATTAAACGTTTTCTTTGATTGTCATCTTTCATTAAACCCTTTACAATTAGATAATATATCTATTATTGATATAGAATCATGCTTTTTAACTTCATCTAAACCAGTCCCAATAGACAGTATGGGTATATTAGGATTAATGGTTACAAGTAGATATGGACCGAATTCTGCTGGCTATATGAAAAGTGTAAGCATGAAAAATGGAATGCTACCATATATAACACTCAATGTCAAACCAGAAGACGAATTAGAGGCTTATAGTTATTTCACTTCAGACCCTAATATTAATAAAGCGGTAATACCATTTTTAACCAATGTTGAAATACCTAAATGGACAATGCTTTCAAAATTAAAGGGGCAAGGCATAAAAGTCATATTCCTTTCTAAAGACATGAAAAATTATTATAAATTATACAAAATTAAAAAAGGAAGTAGCATTGTTGATAAAACAGATTATGTTATTAGAGTTTATAAATATGGCTCTAATTTCTCAATTCCATTTAGTCCTTTAGAAAATCCAGTAGTTTACAATGGAGCATCGTCTCTATGTCGAATAGAAATGGAAATAATTTTAGTTAGCAGTAGGGTGAATCCAAATTCAATTCCGCTTATTGGCTATCAATTAACAACCCCATCTAATGCAACAGTTTCTAAAAGTAGTGGAGAAGCAAGTCCATCTGGAGGGACTTGGACTAAAGTTAATTATAATGGAGCTAATAGAGACTGTTATAGATGGTCATCCTATAACATAACAGACATGTTTAGAACTCCTAATGGAGAATATCAACCATATACAGGAGTAATACCATCATTTAAATGGACTAATCCATCATATAACGTAGAAGGAACTTTCTATTTATATCTTCAATCTTAAAAAAATATGGAAAAAGTTAGCTTAATAATCAAAGGAAATCTCATTGCTAAATCATTGATTAACAGAGAGAGAGAGAGAGAGAGAGAGAGTATAAAAATAATTTAGACAACCAAACAAAAAGTGAATTATTTTGCGGTTGTTCTAAAGAATTTATAGATAGCTTCGACACGAACGATGCCATTATGATAGAAGGTGACTTAAAGATACAAACCTTCTGTTATAGTGGTATTGTTTTAGTTACAGGTGGAATCTGTTGTAATGCGGAGGAGGTGCTATGAGTATATCAAATGGGAAAATCATAGCTCCAATAGGCCTCGAAGATCCATATCAAATATTAGGAATATCTTCGCCAAGTGGTGATTACAATCTTGGATATATAACTGGTGCGGCTGCTAAAGACAGAATAAATGTTCTTAGTAAATATAAGCCTGTTAGATACCCTCAACCTTTCACAGATGATTATCCTAATTGGTGGAAAGCTGCAAATGGGAATTGCGGAATAGTTCTTCCTGCGACTGGAAGTTCATCTGCATTACCGCCAATTGGTCAACCAATGGCTCGATGGGGATGGGAATATCCAACAGGAGGAGATTCTGAACCTTTTAGGATTACGGATTGGATTGGATATAATCATAATGCACCCACTATTTTTAGCATGCACCCTGACCCGGCAGTTTATCCTAGCGCACAATTTAGGTGTTCTATTCTATTAAAACAAAACGCTGAGATTTCTTTGAATGAAATAAACTTTATCAGAACTGCTTATATCGGTTGTATTGTCCGGCACCAGGCAAACGGAGAACTTCGATTCAGGACTTTGAATAAATCCGTGATGGAGATGATGGCGCAAGAATATATAGTTACCCTTGATATTCCTGCATGGCCCGATGGTAAGGTGGATGTTTATATGGTTGCTTCTGCGGCCGAAGCTTCTGTTCAATCTTATAGCAGCATAAATACGACTATATATTCTCTTAATCAAAGTGATTTAGAAACAGCATATATGGTTAAAACAATTGCTAAACCTGTACCGAACAGCTTTAGTTTCGATTATAAGGTCGTTAATGACTTTGCGAATGAATATCATTTGGAATGTACATTTACGTCTATTAAAGGAGCATGGGAGAAAGCCCGATTCTCAGTTATGCTTGAATCAGAGCCAGTAGGTGCTTTCCTCGGTGGTATGGGTGAGTCTTTATCGCCTGCCCCGATTGGAGAAATGCTGTCACAGGGAGAGTCGTACACGTTCAACTCTCAATCATTTACTCGTGTACAGACTTCTCAAAATAACTATGTAAACTATACAGCACGCTATTTGGGAGATGATTATAAGTCAGGTTCTATTTTATTCCGAGCAAAATAAAAAGATAGCCCTTTTTATCACATTAGCAAAGGGAAAATCGTTTTTTAACTTCCATGTGTGTAACTTGATATATAATTGCCTTTGATATATACGAAAAAAGCAGTATCTTAGCAGCGAAATATTAAAAATATCAAGATGACAACACCAGTTACAGTAACAGTAGAAAATGGAGATTTGGTTAGCGTTAAGCGAACTAATGCCGCAGTAAATAGCGAAACTCTTAAATTAGTAGGTTCAATATTAGTTGTAGCAACTAATAAGGTTCTCGAATTTAGTGGAAATGTTCAATTAAAAGATTCACAAAACGTAATCGGAACTTTTCATTATAATAATAATGATGGTACAATAACTGCACCTGCACCTGCGGGAATGTATGAATCAGTAGTGCGTATTACAAACGAAGCGTATGCCGATAAACAAGTTGAGGCAACTGAGGCTTTGCTTGCGGGAATTAAAAAATGGAGTGAAGGAACAATTAATACATTGTGTGAGTAATGGAAAATACAGAGACTAAAAAAAGCGAGAATAAACTCGATAAAATAAAAAATAGTGAGATAGTTAAAAAGACATCATTGATCAAGGCTTTATTGATCGCGCATCAAGGGAAAGAACTTCCGCGCGAATTGAAGACTAAAGTTATGATGACTCGCATTTACTACAATGGATTTTATAAAAAATTCGAGGATGCCGTTAAAGAAGCTACAGAAGGATTGAAACCAGAGGGATTTGATAAAGAAAAAGAGGAAGTAAGTAAACTTCAAGAGAAAATCCAAAAACAATGCAAAGACCTATCTTCTCTTACAGAGGAAATGCTAAAGAACATCTTGACTGATGAAGAATTTGATAAGCATCAGGCATTTATGGAGATGTACAATAAGCATTGGAGAGATGTAGCGGATTTTAAATCTAAGAAGCTGAATGAAGAGGTCGAAGTAGAACAAAAGACTTTTACGCAGAAAGAATATGAAGATTTAGTGAATGTAAATGTAGCTGATAACTATACTATCGAGCAGGTATTAACCGATTTTCAGGGAATGTCTATTACAACTGAAAAACAAATATCAACTACTGATTTTCTTGAAATGATATACGAGAACTTTGTTTGTTAATTGTCATGTAAGTTTGTTTTTAATTTTCAGGTATTAGTTGTTTTTCAAGGGGAAGTTTTCTTCCCCTTGTTTTGTTTCTATCTCCTTTTCAAGTTTTTCTTCTGACGTTCTTCTTTCAATTTATCTTTGACCGCAAGAATATCAGAACGCTTAAATCCAATCTTATGGTTATTGAAACTTTGATTCTTAATACCATATTTATCCATCAATTTCTTGAATCCTGCTCGATTATTACCCATGCACAATATTTTCATTGCGCCATCATAAGTAACATAATCTTTCGGATTAACATATTCTGAATTCATCTTGTCTATTGTATTAAGTGCTCCCGCCAATTCGTCTTCGTTACAGTCAGCGCTAAATATATCAAAGATTCTTCCAAAGATAGTACTAAATAAAAGTTTCCTAATAGGAGAGAGTGCATCTACTTCTTCTTTTATAATATCGTATATGTCACTCTTAATCTTATTGATTCTGTTTGAATTTGTAAGTTTCACATTGTTTTCTTTTACTTCTTTCAGATTAGCCATAATTTTTATGTTTTAGTTTTACTTATCAAAATATTTTTGGTATTTAAATACATCTTCTGAAAATAAATCGGAAGAGTATATTTCTTCTTCTTTGCATTGCCCGCAAGCTATAGCAATATTTTTAGCTTCTTTCCGATCTACAAAGCGTCCATAGGAAGTCATAAAACCTTGTACGATTTCACGAATATTTGTCGATTTATCCCATTGAACATTGAGAGATTGTTTTTTATCTTCTTCTTGTTCATAATACACATTTGTAGGCAGAACAGACATTATATATGGATGCCTAAATCCACAAAGAACAAATCCTGATTCGATACCATAAACTTCCATAAATGGATATTTTATTCCGTTATTATAATGTATTGCAGCACAAGCAATGTACTCCTTTGTATTATCTATCATTTTACTTCTTATTATTAAACATCTTTCTAATCCCATCTAATCCCTTTTGCAATACTACTGTTTTTATGTTGATGCAAGTATCTCCATTAGGTTTGCTAAACTTGCTCTCAACGCATCTAAACCAACCAAGTTCCTTGATTATTGCCTCCCTGATTTACAGTTACTAATTCCGTTGCGGGAATTCCCGTTTTGGCTGATAATGAACTAATTAGCTCGTTGGTTTGTTTTGTTGATAAAAAGTCATTGCAGCGCTTTCCAAACGGCTTCGCCATTTGTGTTGCATTTACCATTACACTATCTCCTTTTTGAAAAGTGATAGGACTCCCATTATATTGGAAGATTTGATTGTTAGATAATCTTTCCATGTGATACTTGTTGTTTTTAAAGTTTTTAATTAGTTGTTTTCTACATATTGGTAACATTTGGTAGTGTTCATTCCAGATAACCTATAATTCACTTCCCTAATATATCCATGTTCAACGAGCCTATTAACGGCATTGTATATTTTCTTTGTAGAAAGGAAAGGAATTAATTCTTTTAGTTTTGCTATTGCAATAAATCCAGTATATTTCTCTCGTTTTACCATGCAGCCTTTAAACGATTCTTGATACATTTTAGTACATAGTATCAATCGCATATAATAGTAGACGGCTGCGGCTTCTAAACCAACTTTAGAAGCCATTTCTTCATCAATACAAATCATGCAGCCTATCTACTTTTTGAGTTTAAATTCTTCGTATCGTTGCTTGATATTCTTTAGCCGACGAACTTTTCTAAAATGATTAATACCTAAATGCACCGTAACAATAATACTAATAGCCCATGTAACTGATACAATAAGCAAATATACCTCTGCCGTAGGCATAATATTGAATGTATTGTCAATACAAGTAATAGTATCGGTAAACATAAGATTAAGTGGTATAGCTCTTGCATACTTGCAATGATATTTACCTTCGTCACAAGCAAGCCTATACAAACAATAATCTAATAAGATAACATAGCCATCAAATGTTATTAATACTCCACTCCATGCAAAACAAAATACGATTAACAGATAAATAGCTAATCCAAAGATAGTCGCTCTAACTATTAATTTTTCCATTATTCCATTTTTTTAAGTATAATAATCTCATTTCATTCACTAAATGTTCAAATGATTTTATATAACCCATATTTATAGCAAAAGCTAAAGATTTTTGTAAATCATCTAATTCTTTTAATTGGTCTTGTGTGGCTTTATTTCGCAACAACGTTTCATGTATATTAAATACTATATAATTTAACCCTTTTGCTATAACTCTATAATCAACATTACTAAAAACAGATGCAGCAACACATAACTCGTTATATCTATCTCCTGCCTCAATCCTATTGATGATCAAGTTATCGGTTAACCACATTACTACAGTTGCATATATTTCCGGATTAAGTTCTAACGCCAATAATACCCAAATATAAGGATTACACATCGTGCTTTTATTTTCTCTTGCTCCACAAGTTTTATATGCTCCGTATTTCTTCATAACTTTTACAAGAGAGCTTTCTTTTACTTCTTCCATAAAAGCCGGAAATGCGGTTTTTATAAACCCTTGTTTTTCAAGTATATAATAAATTCTTTCAGCAGATCCAATATTCGATAAAATATGTTCTATTCTTCTATCAGACCACCCTTTCTCAATTCTTGCTCGTGTATAAGCTTCTTGCAGATCTGTCACAGACAAGAATTGACTTTTAGTATCTTGCCTAATTGTAACTCCAAATAATTCCCTGTCTTTTGACTTCATTGTAACTGTTGTTTTCATTCTATATTATATTAAATTATATACAAATATAACGCTATTTTTTATAAAATGAAATATTATGGCGTTGTTTTTTATAGGACAAAATAAAATATGTTATTCCTTTTAAAGAATATAATATATTATCCAAATATAAACAAGAAACTAACCTTTTTTATTATATTATAAATTATAAAAGAAATAACATATTATGTAATCAGGATTTATTCTTCTTGGAATTGACTACGAATACAATTTTCTCTGTAAATAATCCGGGCGCTTTAGACCTTAGTTGCGGCTTGACTGGGGGCTTTCTCCCACTCTCCGTTACCTTCGTACTCGCCTTTATCTGTACCTTTTTCTTTGCCATAGCCTAATTCGATTAATGTCATTATTGAATAAGAAGCCAAGTCCATTAATGTATCCGCTATAGATTCGTCATTAACTTTTTGATTCTTTTTAGTTGTTAAAGAGATAATGCGATTCAATTTGTCGCTCATTCGCGTAATGGAGGATATAATCCCAAGTTTTTTAAATGTTTCGCCAAATGAATCGCCATAATCACTGTTTTTTCTTTCATAAAGAGATGCAAGAGAATTTGCAATTGATTTGAACTGCGCAACTTTATCTATGCTCTTTGTTTCAAAATCCTCTGGGAACTCTATCATCCCAAACGGCTTAGCATAGCTACTCTCCCATGCAATAGGTTTTGCACTACCTACTACATGAACACAATTACTGTTATTCTCCTCTTTCATTTTCTCCTTCTTTTAAAACTTCTTGTTTAAATCTCTCTGCCGCCAAAATATTCTTTCTAAACTCTTCGTCTTCAATTGGAGTTTCTTCTTGAAGAGGAGCGTCTAATTTGCTTTGGAAGAATTCTATTTGCTTTTTAGTTATATATGTCGCTAAATCAATCCAATATTCGTCATTTGTAAAGCAAATAAGAGGATTTAGTATAATAGAGAAAGTTCCAGATAACAGCAAATCATAATTCTCTTTTTCTTGTTCGGTTAAGAGGTCATAATTCCCTTTCAGTTCAATAAGAGACTTCAAATGCCCATAAAGGGAATGCAACCACGGTCTTACATACATTCTAAAACCATTTGCGCTTACTATTATCCCAGATTTTGTTTCGTACAGTTTAAAACTTTCAAAATCAAGTTCTTTTATAGTCTCAGAACAAGGCACATGTATCAATGTAGGTTCAACACATAATTGTTCCTTTATTGATAAGATGTCATTGATTAATTTCTCGCCATAATGTGCGTTATCGCAAAGCCCTTTCAGCTTTGCGATCTTAACGCGTAGTTCTTTGTTCAATTCTTCTTTAGTTTTAGTTTCCATCATTTTCAGTTTTAGGTTTGCGTCCTCTTCTTTTGGGTGATTCGTCTAATGTTTCAGTATCAACTTCGGAGGCAGCAGATTTATCTATGACTTTGCTTTCTGTAGGATTTTCAGGATCTTCTACGCCTAACATGTAATCAGCAATAGTTTTTCTTCCGTTGAACCTACTAATTTTCTCTTTAATACAGATATTCAACAAACGTTTTTTCAGCGTATCGTTGTCAAGTCCGATTAGGCTATCTCGTTCTACGCGCTCTCTTTGGCTGATAAAGTTAATAATATCCTCTTTGGTTTCAACAGCCGGAGTGTCAGAAGCACTAAGGCTTAAATAGGGATAAATAGCCACTACACTATGTGGAATACCTTTGTTAGGAGATTCTTTCTTTACATTGACTTCCTCCCATGAAAAGAAATCGTGTTCTGCGATAACATAATCCTCACAACCAGATTTACGTTTCAGTTTTACAATTGCCTGTGCCCATACTTTAGAGCCATCATATTCATCGGGAAGTTCCGATATTTTTGCATAAAGCAACATGTCTATCAAAGATTCATCTTCTCTCGTTACCATGATTTTTTTATTTTAAATTACAAATTCGATACAAATATAACTTTTTTAAGTCGTATTTACAACCGAGTAGGATTATTAATTGCGACTCAACAACTTATTAACAAAGAACACTTGTCCAGCACCAGTCACTTTTGGAGTTTTATTTATGGTGATATGTCCATCACTGTGAGTTATAGCTGTTTCCTTAATCTCAAATAATTTCATCTCCATGCTTTTTTGAGTTGGCATATTAAAATCAGATCCTTTTCTTTTTATTAGATAACCATTATCTCTTAACCAAGAAAACATCCTGTTCTGCCCCATTTCTACTCCATTTTGCTTGATAATTTTAGCCAAATCTCCAATTAGGATAGAAGTTTTGGAAGTAGTCACCGCTTCACTGAACAGAACTTTAGGTTTATCAAGCTCAATCTTAGCCTCAGCCTCAATTCTTTTCTTTTGTTCCTCTTTCAAATTTTGTAACAGACCAATCATAAAGTCTGGATTAGAAATAGCCTGTTCCAACACATTGTCTGTCATATATGCGCCATGCTTGCGAATCGAAGGTAATACTTCGTTGCATACCCAATCTTGAAACTTTTCTGCATTAGGAAGCTTAGATTTCATTGTTAATCTATATACTTCCCCTTCTTTTCCGTACTTTATAGGTTGCACACCACTTTGAGTAGGGGTTTCCAAAACGGTAACCCCCTTGCAATGGTCTATAACAGCCTTTGCCGGATTTGAATAACCGAGAGATTTCGCCACATCAGCCAAACAAAATAAAGGCTCACCGTCAACTACTGCTACTCTAACCTTTCCGAACTCTAAACTTTCAAATACTTTAATCTCTGACATAAAAATTGATTTTTAATGTTAATGATGTTATTTATTTATTTTCCCAAGATGTTGGGAAAGCCAAAATCAGCCAAGTAGCGGTTGATTGTCTCCCATCTTACATACTCCACTCCATTTTTGTTTTGTGTAAACCCTAATCCTCTTGCAATATCTTCTACATTTAGATATGCTACTTCATTTTTAATGTAACCTCTTACGTTACTTACTGTGATAATTTCTTTTCCCATTTATAATCTATATTAAATTATGCTACAAGTCGAAAGTTTGTATTTTCGATAGACTTATCTGTCATATATGAGCCATTCTTGCGAATCGAAGGTATTACTTCATCTGCTATTTTTGCTTGAAATTTTTCTGCCACTTCATTTTTAGCCTTCATCACAAGGCGGTAGAATATATTCTCTGGGATATAAGAGTCTTTCGCCCACTTGTGGTCGAAACCAATTTCTTCGAGAAAGCCGAACACTCTTTCCCATCTAACGGATGTGTATTCTTTCCCATTCTTTGCCTCAGTTTTTATAAACCCAAGTCCATAAGCTACATTCTCTAAACGTAGATACGCAATTCCTTTTTCTTCGTAACATTCTACTCCACTAATGTTCATAATTTCATTCATAAATTAATCTCTTTTTTTATTATTAATACTATTATTATTTGCTCAACAATGCGTTAAGACCGTTTCTAAATTCTGTATAAGCCTTTAACTCCTCATCATCTAAAACGACAAAGTGCATACCGTCTATTTTTACAGACTTTAAATTTCCTGCTTTCATGAGTTTCAATATCCAAGCATGACTACAACGCATGTACTCTGCGTAATTTTTAACCTTAATAAGATTTTCTAATTTCATATTACATGTTTTTTTTGATTTGACTCTGCAAAGATAATAGAATAAATTCATATATTAAACAAGAACCCTGTTCTTTTTTCAACTTTAACATTTGGTCATAAAAAAGCGGCAAGAACTAAGTCTCACCGCCCAAAACAATTATGAACAAAATTTAAACTAAAGATTTCTGTTACCAGATTTTATATCCTGCGCCAATATTATATACGGGCTTGTTTCCAAAAACTCCTATACCACCATTTAAATAAAATCCTCTTGGGAATGTAATACCAACGTTTAAAGTTGGTATATAGTTCTTATCGAAGTAAGAAACTTGTCCATAAAGATACCCTTGTGTTTTTTTAGGGGGATATATGGTTTTCGTTTCCGTATTTGTTATGGTCTTATATTCCGTTTTATTAAAGACGTTTATTTTATCCAATGAAGGATTATATCCCGATACCCAAGCTTCATATCTACCATCTTCTTTATAATATTTCTGTTCTATTGGAAGTATTATTTTAGAAGAATCAGAGGTGTATATGTAAATAGTATCAACAATCTTTTTTTCTTTAAATATTGGAGATACTAATTCAAGAGTATCGTATTTTACTACCCAAACCGTATCTGTTTGAAAAACCGTAGTAGGCTTCTCTAATGGTTTATTAAAATACGGGACAATTGCTATTACCACTAATAATATGATGATAATATATGCAAGAGCATTACAACGCTTTAATTTCATCACATGCTTTTGTTACTTCATCATAAATACGACGCAAGCTAATCGCATAACTAACATTTCTTGCATTTAAGGTAAAAGCCGAAATTTTATATTCATCAGAACTCAAGAAATCCATTTCTTTTGAAACAGTTTTACCTATTCTTTCAAGACTCAACAGCTCCTGACACTTTTCTTCCCCATTAAACCAATCAGTAAAATCCTTAAAAGTTCTATTATATTCTCCTGATCTGTAAATAAGTCCGTCTCCGTCATTCATTACATTAAGAGCTATCAAATAACCAATAGCTTTTGATACAACATCTTTAGGATAATAATTTTCTTTAAAATGTTTTTTTACGTCTTCAAAATTCTTCATTTCTTGTTAGTTTTTAATAGTCGTAAGACCGTTGATATTAGTAAATTTAAATGTTGCTAAAATATATGGGGAATTTCCATGCAGATAATCAGAAGATGGCTCTACTTTATCAGAGAGAATAATCTCTGCTTGTCTTTTTCTGATAGTATCCCAATACAATATTTTCTTCCCAAGAACATAATTATAAAAGTTATCGAAAGTATCACGACGATTGACTCCTATAAATGCAAATACGAACTCAATATCTGTAGCATCTACCGTTGGAATATCGGGTATGTAGTAATTGCTTCCATTGCTTTCAGGAAATACTTCTGAATAAATTCTTGGCTTACCCTTAGTGGATAGTCCTTTGCATGACACATACTTCATACCAGGAAAATCCACCTCTAAGTTTTTAACGGGTTGCGTTGTAGGCTTCCCTATCTCTTGCATATAAAAAACGGGATCACTCATTGTCTTTCGGCATTATTCGTTCAACTATAACGCGACTATTAATAACATCCCCTGTGATTAAAGGAGAGCCGCCATATATATAAATAAAACATCTGCTATTTGCTCCAATGCTTATGTCTATTCTGCTATCACCCGCAATAAAGATTTTGCAAAAATGGTTGGGCTTTATTTTGAGATCTGTATTACTATCTAATATACACAAAAGAGTAGTAGAAACCTCAAAGTTGTCGTCGTTGTATTCACACAACATAGCCCCAGTGTATCCATGCCCTTTATCATTTTTATATTCGCAAATATATTTCCCATTTACATAGGCTTTAAATTTCTTTGCAAAATATTCAGGGGATACACCCCATCCCTCGGCAACAGAAGCCGCCATAAATTCTGCTCCGTTTGCATCGCAAGCAATTTCAAATAACTCTCTATTGCTTTTTTCAGAAGTCCATTTGTCAGTATATCCTTGACAAAGGCCTCTTTCGATAGCGTTTTTTTTAAATTGTTCTAAATCAATCATAATAAGTTGTTTTATAGCGCAAATATAGTAAAAATTACTGTAATACAAACATTTTCTTTTTAAAAAGGGCAACTTTCATCTCCACTTGCGAATGGCAGTCCATTATCCTTATTTTGATTAATATCTCTCGGTTCTTGATTATGCCATGATTCGGATTGAGGATATGTAAAAGAGTATGGTTTAGGTGCTTCTTCCCATCCATAATGTATATCTTCATTTTCTTCATTTTTGAATCTTCGGCTTGGTATATCATAGTGCATTCCCACCAAATAATCCACTACGCCATACATTCGGTTTTTAGCCACCTCTATTACGTTTCCAAATCCCGTATATCTGGCAACCTTATCCTTCCCTAAAAACTCTCCTCCACGTTTAATGAAATCATTATTAACTCGATGGATTATAAATACATTGTCAACAGCATTTGTTAAATCGGCTGTTCCACTAATTGATTCCTTTCTTAGAAATTCAACTTGTTTACGAGGATGACAGACAAGAATTAAATGGATTTGATTCTTTTTAGAAAACTCGCATATTTTCAAAATTAGCTCTTTTTGCTTATTGTTTTTATCTCCATCAAATAAATCAATATCAAGAGAGAATAAGTTATCAAGAATCAAGAGCTTTACACCATTATCAACCATTTCTTTCATATCGTTAAAAAGTTGCGCAAACTTAGACCCATATTCATTGTTATACAAGAAAAACTTGCCGTCAAGCCAATTATCTATTTTTTCAGCAGCAGCAGGCATAACATCATACTTTCCAGCGCCAGGTATTCGTTCAACTAAATTCCTACTGCCTGCGGCAACCATTTGTATCCAAGTTTTTAGAATATCTGGACGTAATTCTCCACTCCATAATGCGGCCTTATATCCTTGATTTACTACATTGAGAATTAATGTGTTTAACCATGATGATTTTCCACTGGAATTACTCCCAGATAAAATAGATACTTCTCCAAGATTTAATCCAACCATAGCTCGATCCAAGACATGAAAACCTGTTTTTAGGCTTATGATTTCTGTCAGATTTATCTTTTTAATATCCTTCATGCTAAACCATTTCTTGCCTAACTCTTCCGTCTCCTCCTTAATTTTTATTTCTTTTTTTGGAGGATTTGGATAGTTATTATTCCCATATTGGATATTATTTCTTGGAGTAACATCATACGCATTAGGCTCGTATTTTAAGCGCAAATCCCTCCAAGTATATTGGCTGCATGAATTATGGAAACAAGTAAAACCTATCCCGTCTTTAGATACAAAAATAGCCGAATCAGGATGTTTATGCGAAGAATCAAATGGACATTCGTCTAATATAATTTTTCTCGTTCCATCACCAAGCAAGGTATCTTTATATACTTTTATTCCATGCTTGCTGATAAAGTTATCAATATCAAATTGTTCCCTATTACCGTTATTAAATCGAACTATTGGTTCTATTTTCGGAATATAATCAGCGAGTCTTTTGAATAAAGATATATCATTCTCTTTAATTTCTTGCGGTACGACTAATATTTTGCTAATTCGATGTGGCCTATTAGGCGTATTGCCTCCCTTTCTCGAATACGTGCCATAGAGCTTTGTTATTCTCGCTGGATTAAATACTTTCACATCAACATCAACATGGTCATCAGTAAACTTGGAAGATAAGTACTTCAAAAAATCCCTGATAATAGTTGTATTTTCATCGGTATTATCCAAATCCACCTTATACATCAAATGGTATCCATTACCAGATTCGCAAACGATTGGATAATTAAACCCATTTGCCTTTAAAAAGGTTCTGGCTGCATTTGCTGTCTTGCGAGAATATTCTTTTTCTTCATCAGTACTTGCTACATCCTTTACGCCACCTTCTCGTATTGGATCAAAGTCAACAAGCACCCAACGTCTTTTTTGAATATCAGCGTCCTTTATAGCAGGTGCTCCTTTCACCATAGTGTTAAACTGAGGCAAGCCATCTAAAGCGTTTTTTAGCTCGTTAAAGGTAAAATAGATATTATACCTATCATCGAATCTTTGAATTGATTCTACGGCTTTATTCGCGTCTCTAAACACGCCTGAATAGATGTCATTCTTGTTTAGTGGATTAAAAAGTCGTATTTCGAATAATTCTCCATCATTTCTGAATAGAGTAAGGCTCTTTTTTATTTCTTCGTTATTCATGGTTCAATGGTTTTCTTTTCCACTCTTTTTTTTCTAAATTCCAACTATAATAAACACCTTGACAGTATACTGTTGCTCCATTAGGGCGTTCATTGGGCTTATATCCATCATATACTCCCCATTCAGGATTATTAGTTGTACAATAGGCATTGACATTATCATTCCAAAACAGTGATATACCATCACATGATGGAGTGTACGCCTCTTTATAAGCCTTGTCTCCCAAATTGATGATCATATCATAGTCTCTTTTAGCAGAAGGAGAATTATGCAACGCTCCTGATAGTATGGAATCAAAATTGCCTTTTGTATTACTTATAAGCCATATGAAACTAGCTTTCCACAATTTCCCACTATCTCCTCCCTTGTAGAAATCAGGCAACGACTCACAAAGCAATATAGCTTTTTTAATATCATCAACCGAATATCCATCCCTGATTCTTGAATTAATTGCTGACTTTATTTTCTCTGAAATAACATGGACTTTAGCAAACGATTTGGTGTTCTCATTCCAGAAATCAACTATTTCTTTATATATTTCTTTATTTTGTTTATTAGTAGAAGAGTTATTAGTATTATTATAGTCTTTTGGTTCGTATTTGACTACGACCCCCTCTTGTAGTTGACTACGACCCCCCTCTTGTAGTTGACTACGACCCCCCTCTTGTAGTTGAGTGTCATAATATGATGTGGTTGAATACTTAATTTTTTCATATAGACCAGTCAAGCGGAATGATGTAAATGTGCCTTGGCCTTGCGCCATTACTACTTTTTTTTCTAATATGCCTAATTCTACCATCTTATTTATTCTATCAGATAAAGCCTGTTTCTTTATATTCAATATTGGCAAATCTTCAAGAATAAGATTATATGTTATCCAATAATAAAGTTTATCGTCTATGATTTGCTTGGTAAATTTATCACGATGTATAATATCCGCAATTACCTGTATTATTAGTAAATCAGATACGTCCAATGCTATCTTTCTATCCTTTCCATTTTTGTCTTTAATTATTTTATAAATAGATAGCACAGCCTCTTGGTTGAAATCTAAAATGTTGTATTTCATAATTTCTGCATTTAATTAATAAAAAATACCTTTCCCCTGTTTTTTATCTGCATTTAAAAGAGAAGAGATGGGAAGGAATGCAGACCTCATTGTATGTTAGCTAATCCATACTTACCCATCTCTTGTTAGTACTGCAAAGATAGCACTTTATTTGTTATTCTCCATTTTCTCCTTTAATTTTTCTTCCGTCTCAGCCAATCTTTTCTTTAGTTCTATGACGACTTTAGACAGCGCGTAATCATTCACCCACTTAACATCGCCTATTTGCGTCAATATAGTCCCAAAATCTCGATTTAAATCATAAAGAATACTATCGGTACTCTGCGACAAGAAAGTGTCTAATTCCGCACTATATAAACCAAATGGAGTGTTGTATACAATATTGCCATTCTTCTCTTCTTCCAACACTAATTTCTTAATATCGTTATTCTCCATATTCAATCTTCTTTCTTTATTCCTCCAATAGTTTTAGCAGTGATTTTTTATACTCGTCTATTTCCTTAATAGCATCTTCTTGATTTGATTTTGCATCATTTATCATTAAATCTGCTACTCCCTCCATTATTTCATCCTTATGCTTATTCAGATATTTGATAAAGTATTTCTGCATCAAATCAGTATCCATATTTGCTATATCCGAAAATGTGTTTCCATTCCCATAATTGCCAGAAAAAGAAGAATAACAAAGATTATTTATATTCATACTCTGAAAACTCTCCTTTCTGTCAAATCCATCTGTATGCTTATCTATTCCACTATTACTATGGCTTTGAAACTCTTCTCTGATTTTAGGGAGAGTTTCTTTAATAAACTTTTTCAGTTTTCTACCAGTAGTGATTAAATTACTTAATTCTTTTGCTGTCATAATTAGTCTCCTTTCTCTTTAATTCGTTCCAGTACATTTTTGTTGGCTTTGAGGATTTCATCGAAAAGTGGTATTGGCATCCAATGAGTCACTTCTACTTCTCCAACATAAGTATAACCTAACACAAATATCCCCACTTTATTAACTTGCCCTACATTAATCTCACCTGTGTTTACATTCATATGTATTACTTTTTGCCCTAATCGTGGCATTTTTTTATCTACGCTTATCCAAAGGGATTGCTTTGCCTGCCATTCTGCACCGTTTTCAAAAGCAAGAGCAAGCATTTCCTTAATGTCTGAAATACCATTTGGGACTCCGCTTCTTCCGAATGAATTAATTACTGAGTCTGCATATTCCCTTTCAGTTTTTTGCAATGTTTTCTTCATTTCTTATTTCTTTTTTAATTGCATTTGTAATTCAGAAATCTCTTGAATTTGTCTTTCGATTACATTTAGTAAACTTTTATTTTCCTTTTGTAATCGAGAAATTTTTAAGTCGTAATCCTTAATACAATCATTCAGTTCATTTTTAGTCTTATCCTCAAAAGTATATACATTATTAGCGCTACTTGCACTACATTCTAATTTATGAACCCGAACTTTCAAAGACTCAATATCAGATTCGATCTTATCAGTCCCATGATTTAAACTACACTCTTGAGAATTGAAAAATTCGCGAATCAAGTTTTCGATGCTCTCTATCTTTGATTTACTTTTAAACAACTTCATGGCTTTTTGTTTTTTAGTTCTTCATCGGTTAGTTTTATGAAAATGGTTTTATCTATAGTAACGGTCTTAACTAAACCTTTTAAGATTCTCACTCGGATCATCTCTTTAGACAAATCCAACATTTTTGCATAAGTGCTAATTCTAACTAAATTTTCGTACATGTTACTTTCTTTTGTTTTTAATGGTTTTACTTATGAAATCAACTCCTTTTTGGTAGACAAGCGTCTTAATGTTCATACATGGCTCTCCATTTTTCATGTATATTTGCTCTATAACTCTAAAATATCCGCGATCAACATAGATTTGGAAAGGAACATTATTCGACATTAATATCTTTTCATTTCTTAAAAACTCAAAGAGATTATTTCGTCCCATTCCTTTAATACCTAAAACTTTAGCTACATCATTCATGGATATTGCAGTCTTGCTGTCGGCAACAGTATCGAAGAACTCTACTTTTGGCTTCTGCTCTTCCAATAGTTTCGCCTGTTCTTCTATTTTCTCTTGTTGGTCGGCAGCCAATCTCAAAGCTTCAGCAAATGTAGTAGGAACGTTGAATTTAGGCTGAACAGAAAAAGAGCCTGTTCTTCGGATACTTGGAAGGACTTCACTTGTTACCCACTTCTTGAACTTTTGTGCAGATTCAAGTTTGCACCCAAAGATAAGGGAATATAATCCGCTTTCGTTGATAATAACTACATTTTGCCTGCCACCTGGGGTCATCATTTCAGTAACCCCTTTATCTTCATCGCAAACATGATTAGCAACGGCATTTGCTAACGATTTCCCCATTCCGTACCCCAATGCTTTTGCCACATCTTTCCCTACA
>ERZ1643249.1248-NODE-1248-length-25876-cov-12.104605_pt1 | contig 25876 bp, 28 predicted proteins | sample MGYA00579263_ERZ1643249 | MGnify/ENA primary metagenome ERZ1643249 (study PRJEB29033, sample SAMEA4952264) | chicken gut metagenome | biome: Broiler Chicken; feature: Gastrointestinal Tract; material: Caecum | place: Ireland | collected 2018 | study: Broiler...
GTTGGTCCCATACTTGGTGCTACCGGTGGAACTGGGGGTTCATTTGCTGGTCCCACACTTGGTGATACCGGTGGTACTGGGGATTCCATTGCTGGTCCCATACTTGGTGATACCGGTGGTACTGGGGATTCCATTGCTGGTCCCACACTTGGTGGTACCGGTGGTACTGGGGATTCCATTGCTGGTCCCATACTTGGAGCTACCGGTGGAACTGAAGTTTCCATTGTTGGTCCCACACTTGGTGCAACCGGTGGAACTGGTGATTCCATTGCTGGCTCTATATTTGGAGTTACTGGTGGTATTGATGCACTTATATTTACTTGCGCACCCCCATCATTTACCCCTAAAATAGGAGCAGCATTTAATTCATTATTATTCATATTTTGCTCTGTCATATTATTTTCTTGTTGCACATTATTTAATGTTTTATTTCCATTAACACTTGCAACTTCCTCCTTCTTTTTTTTCATTTTTAACTTTCTATCTGCCAAAAAGCCAATAACAGTTATAATTAATACAACTAATATAACTATAATCCAAATGTTATACTTATATAAAAAGTCAATAAAGCTCATAACAACCTCCATATTCTATTCTACTAAAAGATACCACATTTTCTAAAAAAATGCAATCATTTATATTCAATATTTTTATCAATCTTTGCCAATGACGACACTGATAAATCATATGCCTGCTTATATTGACCATTTTTAAATAATTTAGTAGCAATATCTAAATCTGCATTGATGCTAGGGTACATACTTCGATATCTATTTCCATAAACTATTGCTTTTTCTGCTAACATCACAGTTTTAACCATATCATTTGTCTTATTATATATTTTAAATACTAAATCTCTTGCTGTATCTACCCTTATATTTAAAATTTTAATAACAATTGGCTTTTTATCTAATTCTTTTAGAACCTCACGTATTGCGTCCTGTGCTTCTTTTAATTCTATAAAATAACTACTAGGTATAACTGGTATTTTATACTCTTTTAAACGATATTTTGATTGTTTTAACAACTTTTGAATTGCATCTAATTGCTCTTTTGCCCTAGTCTCATCATCCTTCATACTTGTAATAGATCTAAGTTGATAATCCAAATCATCCTGAAGTCTAGATAAACTAAGATTAAGACCATCTAATTCACTTACTAATTTAGAATAAGCAAAAGTATGTCCATTACCATGTGTTAATAACATTTTATAATCTTCATTTATTTTCTCCAAGTTTTTATTTAAAATACTAAATTTATTAATTGATTCTTCAGTTAAATCATAAGTATTTTTAATATCATCTATTTGTAAGTAAATATCCTTTACTATTTTAGTAATTTTATCTAATTTAGTTTTAAATTTTTTCGTATTCTCCTTAAAGACATCTTTGCTTTCTTTTTCTTTATCAAAGTCATTATATAATGTATCAAAATAATTTAGCATAGTCTTAAGTTCAATTTTAGAGTCTCCAATATTTAATTTTTTTAATTCCTCGATTATATTGTTTATTTTATTTTTTATTTCTTTAATATTATATTCAACATTCAAATAATCAAGTGGATATCCATCTCTTAGCATTCGAAAATAAAGTGTTGTAATTTCTTCTATCTTATTTGGGAGTAACACTGTTGCCGTCAACATAATTGAAGGGACTTCTTCGACGATGTTTTTCATCTTGTCTATTTTATTTTCTAAATCTTCGACTATTTTTTCTACTAAAACATACTCATTGCAATCCATTGCATCTTCGAACTCTTTTAATTTCAAATCAATATCATCAAATTCTTTAGAAATATATTCCCCTATTTCTCCATAATCCTTAATTGTTCTTTCAAATTTACTTTTTATTTCTCGATAATTTATTTTTAATTTAGTAATAAGTGAACGATTTCTTTCTTCAGATGTTGTAATAACTTTTATTTCTTCAATTAATTTATCACTTTTTTTCTTAAGTTGCATAATATCCATCTCTATATATGCAATTTTCCTAATTGCTTGCTTATAATCTTTTTTATCAATTAAAAATTCAGCATCAGAAATCATATCATTTATTTTAGGTATACTATCATCTTTTATTTCTCTAAAAGTACTATCCCAATAATCTAATTTACCTTTTAAATTATCTGTTTTAACTAATTCTTTTACTTTAGAAATTTCTGATAATATAGGAACTCCTATTATCATATTTTTTTCTAAATCTAGTTCATTTATTTCATTTTTATACCGTGATAATTGCTTTCTTTTTACAATAAATAAACTTATAATGCTTATAATAAAAGTCATTATAGAAATTGTTAATATAACAAAAAATATATTTTCATTCATTTAATCACCTCAACTATTTTCTATAACTATTTTATCATATATTATTTAAAATTTAAATAAATGTTTAAAATTTAAACATTTTTATTTTTTTCTTTCACTATTTTGCTCAATTTCATTTTTATTTTGCTCAATTTCATTTTCACTAAGGAATTTGTTTGTATTTATTCTAAAATTGTTCATCGACCTAAATAAATCATAAAAATCTTCTATTTTATCAAACGGATTTAAGATGTCAATAACTCTACTTATTTCAACAACTAATAATTTTGGTAATTTTTGATAATAAACACTTAATATTTTAGCAAGAGTTAAGCTTATTTTAATTCTTTTATATAGCAAATTTTGCTGAGAACCATCTTCAAAATCTTTAATTTCTTGAATAGGGATTGATGACATTTTAGAAAAATCTTTCTGAGAAATTTTTAATGTTCGTCTTAACCCACTAAATTCTTTCCCATAATTAATTTCTTCGGCCATTTTTATTACTCACTTTCTAACTCAAATATTGCATCTCTAAGTTCCATAGCCTTTTCAAAGTCTAATCTCTTAGCTGACTCTTTCATTTCTCTATTTAATCTATCGATTAAATCAGTTTTATCTTTTTTAGACATTTTTTGTTTCTTTTCTTCTTTCATCTCTAATTCATTTGATACTACATCTCTTATTTCTTTTTCAATTGTCTTAGGTATTATGTTATGCTCTTCGTTATATTTATTTTGAATATTTCTTCTTCTTTCTGTTTCTTTGATTGCTATTTGCATGGCTTCGCTTATAGTATCTGCATACATTATTACATGACCATTAGCATTTCTAGCGCATCTTCCAATTGTTTGAATTAAACTTCTAGAACTTCTTAAGAACCCTTGCTTATCAGCATCCATTATTGCAATTAAACTAACTTCAGGAATATCTATTCCTTCTCTAAGTAAGTTAATACCTACGACAACATCATATTTTCCAAGACGTAAATCTCTGATTATTTGTAATCTTTGTAATGTCTTAATTTCATTATGAAGGTATGCTACTTTTATGTCAATACTTTTTAAATAATTTGACAATTCTTCTGCCATTCTTATTGTCAAAGTTGTAATTAATACTCTCTCATTTTTATCTATTCTCTTATTTATTTCATTAACTAAACTATCAATTTGATTTTTGGTGGGTTTTACTTCTATAGTTGGATCTAATAGTCCCGTTGGTCTAATTATTTGTTCTACAACTTTGTTATTTACTTTTTCTAATTCATAATCTCCAGGCGTTGCTGATACATAAATAGCTTGATTAATCTTTTTCTCAAATTCATCAAATTTTAAAGGCCTGTTATCTAGAGCACTAGGAAGTCTAAATCCATAGTCCACTAAATTTTGTTTTCTTGCTCTATCACCATTATACATTCCTCTTACTTGTGGAAGGGTTACATGTGATTCATCCACCACAAGTAAATAATCTTTCGGGAAAAAGTCCATTAATGTTGTTGGCGTTTCTCCTTCTTTTTTTAAAGCAATATGTCTAGAATAATTTTCTATACCTCTACAAAAGCCTGTTTCTAAAAGCATTTCCATATCATAATTTGTTCTTTCTCTTAGTCTTTGTTCTTCAATTAACTTGTTATTTTCTTTAAAATAATTTAATCTTTCTTCTAATTCTTTCTTTATATTTTCTACGGCTATTTTAAGCTTATCATCACTAGTTACAAAGTGAGATGCTGGAAATATTGATACGCTCTTTTTATCTTTTAAAATTTTACCAGTTATTGTATCAAATTCACTTATTCTATCAATTTCATCACCAAAAAATTCAATTAAAAGTCCATTTTTCCTTTCGTATGCAGGAATTATTTCTATAGAATCTCCTTTTACTCTAAAAGTACCTCTTTTTAAATCCATATCATTTCTTTCATATAACATATCTACTAATTTTTTTAACACACTATCTCTTTCAATGGTATCCCCTACATTTAAAGTAAGCATTTTCTTTAAATATTCTTCTACTTCTCCAATACCATAAATACAGGAAACTGAAGCTACTACAATTACATCTTTTCTTGATAATAATGCTGAAGTTGCTGAATGCCTTAACTCATCTATCTCATCATTAATAGAAGAATCTTTTTCAATATAAGTATCTGTAGACGGTACATAAGCTTCGGGTTGATAATAATCATAATAAGATACAAAATATTCTACACGATTATTAGGGAATAATTCTTTTAATTCAGAATAAAGCTGTCCTGCTAAAGTCTTATTATGTGCCAAAACTAAAGTTGGTTTATTTACTTCTTTTATAACGTTTGCAATAGTAAAAGTTTTACCCGTTCCGGTAGCTCCTAATAAAACTTGCTCTTTTTCATTATTATTAATCCCATCAACAAGTTTTTTTATAGCTTCAGGCTGATCCCCACTTGGTTGATACGTCGATATTAACTCAAACATTTATTATCACTCCTATTTCTATTAATAATATTTACACTTTAAAAAAATAGTATTATTTACTATTTATTTCTCTATTAATCCATTTCATTATTATATTTACTACATAATCTATTTCTTCTTGAGATAATTGTTTATCTTTAGGTATATGATGCCACTTATAAAGACAAGTTCTGCAACAAGTTGCAGTCGCATGTTGTGCTATAAATACAGGATGACCTTTCATGGGGGTTTGTTTTCCATCATTTTTTATATCTTTAGGTGCTAATCTCTTAGTTATAAAATCATATGCATGCCTTTTTATAGTATCCATTCCCTTATCTTTAACATATTTAATATCTATATCTTTTAATTTAAAACTACTTCTAAACTTTGATTTTGATAAATTATTTAATATAACATCACTATTCATAATATTTAACTCAATATTTTCCTTTTTCTAGTCAGCATCTTATTTATTAAATATGTTGCTTGTTTCTTATCGTCATCTTCTAGATAAGTTTTTAATTTTAAAAGATCTAAATAATCTCTTTTAACACCATACCCATTATTATCTATATAATACTCTATTTGCAGTTGAGGAAATATTTCTAACCACTTAGAATTATAATAAATAATTTTATCAAATAAACTATCCATTTCAATAATTCTCCCTTCAATTACCATAGGATTAAAATCAGCATTATTATAATTATCACTTAAAAAATATACTTCATTTTTTATAAAATTATCTATGGAATCAACAGAGAGTTCTTGACCAATTAATTTATATAATATAACTATATTATTAAAAGTATTACTCATAGCTAATTCAGAAGAATATTGACTATATTTTACATTATCAGTTAAACATGACCATTCATCAGCTTGACTATTAATGATCATCTCTTTAATTACTTTAATAGTATTCTCATCGCTTATTCCGTTAAAAATAAGATATCTTTGATTTAGCAGTTCTAGTTCGTAAAAAATTATAAACCATAACGAATTGTTCCCTTCATATAATTCGCGTACTACACGTTCATTAATATATAACTCATCATACGAAATACTTTCTACCAATTCTTTCTCATTATTTATAATACACTTAAATGAATCATTAATACTACTTCCTCTTGATAAATGAACATATTCTGTTATTAACTCTTGTAATTTATTTTTAAAATCATCATATTCTAGTTCAGTATCATATAAACTACCTAATATTTCAACCATAACATATCCTCTTCCCTTATAAAATAACAATATACACTATAAATATAATATCATAAATACATATACATGTCAAAAATCTCATTACTATAAAAATTAGTAATGAGACTTATTTATTTATTAATTTTTTTTAATATTTTAGCCATTTTTTCTTGATTAGCAATAGATAATTCTGTTAGAGGTAGTCTAGGTATTCCATAATTATATCCAAGTAAATTGAGAGCATATTTAACAGGGATTGGATTTACTTCACAAAATAGCATATTAATTAACTCTAGTGAATCTAGTTGCATTTTGCATGCTTCTTTTACTTCACCGTTTAAATATTTATGAACCATTTGGCAAGTGTATTTGGGCATTATATTGGATAATACAGAGATTACTCCTATACCCCCTAATGACAAGATAGGAATTGTTTGATCATCATTTCCAGAATATATATGTAAATTATCTCTACATAAACTAGCTATTTTAGCAATTTGCGATATATTACCACTAGCTTCTTTTATGGCAACAATATTCTTTATTTTTGATAATTCTAAACAGGTTTCTGGTAATATATTAACACCAGTCCTACTTGGAACACTATATAATATAATTGGAATATTTACGTGTTCTGCTATAGTTTTATAATGAATAACTAAACCATTTTGGGTTGCTTTATTATAATAAGGAGTCACTATTAGTAGAGCATCTGCCCCCATTTGTTCAGCATACATAGATAATTCAATTACATTCTTAGTATTATTTCCTCCTGTTCCAACAATAACTTTAGTTCTTTTATTTATCTTATCGATAGCGTATTTAATTACTTCTTTTTTCTCTTCATTGCTCATTGTAGAAGATTCTCCAGTCGTTCCACATACAATAATTGCATCTATCCCATTTTTTATCTGATCTTCAATTAAATTACCAAATGCTTCGTAATTAATACCATCTTCACTAAAAGGCGTGGCTATGGCGGTTCCACACCCGACGAAAACTTTTTCTTTCATTTTATCTCCCCCTAAAGATTATTTTTCTTTTCCATAACACGTTTTAATACTTTCCCTTTACCGTTATGATATGCTTCTAATGATAACTCTTGATTCAAGTTATTAATAATATTAGCAATTAATAATGAGCAATCAACATCTATATACCATTCTTTATCTTTTATATATTGAGGAACATATGATAAGTTAGCAGAATAAACTTTGTCAAAAATTCCTTCCCCATATGCTTTATCAAACATCATAATATCATCTACAAATAATGCAAAAGTTACGATTAAATATATATTTCTAGCGCCTCTATCCTTTAAGTACTTTGCTGTTTCTAACATTGATCCTCCTGAAGAAATCATATCATCTACAACTATTACATCCTTGTCTTTAACATCACGTCCTAAATATACATGTTCGGCAATTGGATTTTTTCCATCGATAACTTTACTAAAATCTCTTCGCTTATAAAATAGTCCTACATCACTTCCTAATATTTCTGCATAATATCTAGCTCTTTCTACTGCTCCCATATCGGGACTAACTACCAATATATTATTAATATCTTCATTTTCTACTAATTTATCTAGAATCATATTTGTTGGATAAAAATTATCAAAAGCTAAATTAGGAACAGCGTTAGCCACATTAGGATCATGAGCATCAAATGTTACAATATTCTTTACTCCCATTCTTTCTAACTCTTGAAGAGCTATAGCACAATCTAAAGATTCCCTACCTTTTCTTTTATGTTGTCTTGATTGATATAATAGTGGTATTATTAAATTTATTTTCCTAGCATGCCCACTAGTGGCATTCATTGCTCTTTTTATATCTTGAAAATGTTCATCCGGTGACATATAGTGTTTCATACCATGAAACATAAAGCTTACTCCATAATTACCTACATCAGATAAAATGTATAAATCTTTTTCACGAACACTTTCTTCAATTCTTACCTTACCTTCTCCATTTGCAAATCTACTAGCAGTCATTGGAACAATATAATCATTATTATTTCCTCTTAACTCTTGTAAGTGAGCATTTACTTTATCTCCTATTTCTTTAATATTATCAAATACTATTAAACCTAAATTATCATTCATACTTAAATACTTCCTTTACTTCATTTTATTAATTCCATTCATTATTAAAATAAAAATTATTTTGCTTTTCATTATCCAAAGTTGTTTTATCACCATGACCTGGATACAATATTATATTCTTATTAATTTTTTTTATTTTTAAAATGGATTTTTTCATTTCATCAATACTACTATTTTCAAAATCACATCTGCCAATGCTACTATTAAAAATAAAGTCTCCGGTAAACATAATGTTATCTTCATAAAAATAATATGAAACCGAGTCATCTGTATGCCCTTGCGTGTATATTACTCTAAATTTAAAGTCCCCAACTGTATATTCTTTTTCTTCTAAATTAGCATATTTATAAACTGGTATATTAGAATAATCTTTTATAAAATTATTTAGTGCCCCTATATGATCAAAATGACTATGTGTAATTAGTATTGCAATTACATCATTATTTTCTATTTTATTTAAAATTTTTTTATATTCATCACCGGGGTCAATTATTATAATTTTATTATTCTTCTTTAAAATATAACAATTACATTTATAAGTCCCTACCTCTATTTTATCTACATTCATCTAATCCTCCTTTTACTCATTGTATCAAATTTTTGTAAATTTTCAAATATTTTGTAGACATTTAACTTAATTTATAATAAAATTAAGTTGTAGGTGATGATATGAACAAAGACTATGAAAATAATGTTATAAACCTAAGTGATTATAATCCTGATGAAGCGCTTAAATATGTAGAAGAAAGAAATAGAAGATACAAATTAGAAAGAAGACAAATGCGCAGAAGACAAAAAGTAAAAGATGCTGAAAATAAAGCCGTTGCAGGCGTAGGCATTGTTGTCATTGGAGGAACTGTCCTTTTATCAATTACACTTTTTTCTAATATATTAAATCATAATTTTGAAAACAATATGTTAGCTAATACTGCTGGAGTTGTTGGATTAATTATTTCTGGTAAGTTTCTTAACGATAACATAAAAGAAATACTAGCATCTTTTAAATATTTATGTAAAAGATTTATTGAAAAGCATATAAAAATTACTGATAAAGAGGTAAACTTATTTATAGATGAGATATCTCCATATATAGATGAAGAAAGGCCTTTTGTACAAGGGGAAGTAAAACCATTTAAAAGAAAATAATACAAGCTATGTTGCTTGTATTTTTTTAAATCTATCTAAACTTACTTTAAAACTACGATAACTAACATTTATTGTACCCATAACTTCAAAATTAGAAAGTATTTGACTATAATAAGTATAAATAAGAAGTATAGTTCCTATTTCCATTTTTCCAATATGAACTAAATATATAGCATAAATTATAAGTAAATATCTAGTTATTTCAATAATTCCTAAAACTATATATATAATTAATTGAGATATTAAATTAAATATAGTATTTTCTTGTAAATACTCTTTATTCCTACTTACTAATCTTTTAGATAATTCCAAGTCTTTTCTCTTATTTTCTTTTTCATTAATATATAAATCGTTTACGACAATTATTTTTTTATCTAGTGCCACTTTTCTCTTTTGATTTAACACTTGAACTTTATTACCAGTTAAAATAAATATTATAAATAATATTACCGATATAATAATAGTTATTATAAATATATATATATCAATTGATAAAAAATAAAAATATATAACTATAAATTCTAACACCTGAATTACTCTTGTTACTAAATTACCTAAAAAAGTACATATAATATCAATGTCTTCGTTTGATATATTATTATATTCTCCTAAAGATAATTGTTTAATTTTATCATTATTTCCATTTACAATTGTATTAATATAATTTGAATATATTTTGTTATAGAATAAAAACCATGTTTTTTGATTTAAATATTCCCAATAGTAATGAAATAAAGATAACATAAGAGCAATTATAACTAAGAAGTAAGCCTTTCTATAATCTCCTTCTGTTAAATGATTTACTGCTTTAGTCCAAAAAATAGGGATTATTAATAATAATCCTCTAATAAACACTGATGTCGTTATTTTATATGCAAATTCTTTTTTGGCTTTTTTCATTATTTCAATGATTTGCAATATATCACCCCTATTTTATTTTGACCACATCTCCATTTTCTAAATTAAATAATTTAGCTTCATCTTTATCGACATGCAACTCTAAAGAATAAGACGGATCTTTTTTTATGTGAACATCATCTATTATTTGATTATCATTAGTTATTACTGATACCACATCATTAGTATTATAACCTTCTAACTCTTCATTATTAGCATGGATATGTCTAGCTGCAATTATACATGAATTTTTACGAAATATTTCTTTTTCTCCATTTACAATAGTAATACTCTCAGAATTATCTAAATCTCCAGAATCTCTAACTGGAGGATTTATTCCAAGTATTTCACAATCAGATTTTAACACTTCTACTTGAGTATACTTTCTAGTAGGGCCTAAAACTCTTACTCTATCAATGATTCCTTTATTTGTCTTTATAGACACGACTTCTTCACAAGCATATTGTCCCTTTTGTGATAAATCTCTTTTTTTAGTAAGAATATAACCTTTTCCAAATAATTCTTCTACATCTTTATCTGTTAAATGAACATGGTGATTAGACACCCCAACATTTATTTCCATTTTATCATCTCCTGTTGGTATTATATCAAAACTACTAATAATAAACAATAAATTATCATTTTTTTTATATTAGGTCATATATTTTATTGTTAGAAAGGATGATTTTATGAATGGAAATTATTATCAAAATCCTATGTTTCCAGGACAAGGATTAAATAACAACACAGTTCCTAATCAACAAAGTGTTCCTAGTTATGAGCAATCACAAACGACATATACTCCAAGTTATTCTGAACAATCATATATAGAAAATGTAATTAGATTAAATAGAGGAAAAAAAGCAAGATTTCATATAACTGTTCCTGGGTCAAAGGAATGGCAAGATCGTGTTTTTAACGGTATTATTGAGCAAGCAGGAAGGGATCATATAATTGTATCTAATCCAGAGACTGGAGAATGGTATTTAATTTTAATGATATATCTGGATTTCGTAACTTTTGAAGAGCCTATTAATTATATTAAAGATTTTAGGAATACATAATTATTGTAAAAGATATTTTTATTTGTTATAATTATAATAGGATGTGATTATATGGATTTATTATTTTTTATATTATTACCTATTATAATTATTATATGTGTTATTGTTTCGTTATACGTCTATTATTATAATAAAATTCAAGATTTAATTATTCGAATTAATGAAGTCGAAAATATAATTGATACTTCGCTTCGTAATAAATATGATTACCTTAATAAAGCTATTTCTATTATTAAAGGGAACAATAAAGAATTAAAAAGTGAAATTTTTGATGAAATTATTAAACTAAGAGCTAGAAAAATTAGTAATTTTGATTTGGATAGGAAACTATTAGCAGCATATACCGAATTAGATTCTGTTCTTTCAAATAATGAAGAATTAAAGAAAAGTGAAGAACTTATTAAAATTAAAAATAATATTGAAGAAATTGATGATAATTTAAGTAATTATCGCCAATACTACAACGATAATATAACTGAATATAATAGAACTATTAAAACAATACCTACTAATATTATTGCAAAAATACATAAGTACCAAGAAAAATTATTCTTTGATAGAAAAAATATGAATGACGATGATTATAATGATTTTAAACTATAAAAAAATAACTAATTAAAGTTATTTTTTTATTTTTATTCTAGATTTTGGTCTTGACACTAAAGTATTATCAGATAAAGAATAATTATATAAATCATTTTTTATCATAGTTAAATTATCTACAATACCTAGTTCTCGGCTTATAACATTATTATCGCTTTCTTGATACTCATTATTAAGTCTTTGAGCTAATTGATTTTGAGAAGCTTCAATAGTCTTGCCTTGCAATTTTAGAGAAGTTATTAAAAAAGGAAACAAAACAAAATACATACTTGGAATTCTAGTAGCAATAAATCCTAAAATAATAGTTGGAAACAATACAATAGTTTTTAACTTACCTACTTTCTCAGTAATTGCTCTACTAGTTAACCTAGTAGTCTTTAAATTAATATAAGCTATTTTAGTTTCTAAAAAAAGTGGTATTAACATTAAGTAATTTCCCATAATTATAGACGGAAATATCAATGAAGCTACGAACAATTTATCTGATATAGCATCTAATTTTCTTCCTAATTCCGATGTAGCATTTAATTTACGAGCGAAATATCCATCTACGGCATCACTACAAGCAGCATAAACATAAAACCCTAAAGATACAGGAAAATTTCCTAAAATAAACATTATACAAGCTAAAAAAGATGATGATATTCGACTTATTGTTATCATATTTGGTATATTTTTTATAATTTTATTTTTCATAAATACCCCCTATTTTTTATAATTGATAATTTAAGCTACCCTATTTTTCTTTTTAATAACAGATTAAATCTTTTTAATAACTCTTTAGTATTTTTATTAAATAAATACATTAATAATGTTGTAATTGCAAATATTAATGCAAAAATAGTTCCTAATAACAATATGCATGTAAATAAATTTAATGATAAACTATATAAATAAAATTCAATTTTAAATCCAATTATAGCTACGAAAATAAAAATTAATAACGCTAAAATATATTTTTTTAACAATTCAAAATGTTTAATTTTTAAAATTTTATTAGATACAAGTTTGGTTTTTAAGAAAATATTTACTACAAAAGCAATTACAGTTGCCAGCAATATTCCATTAATTTTTAAAGGTATTACTAATATTATTGATAAAATTACATTTATAGAAGCACATATAAAAGTATGTTTTTTATTATCTTTAAAAAGTCCATCAGCATTTATTAAAGCAAGGAGTGGATAATAAATAATATTACTAAATAAAGTTAATGTAAACAAAATAATTGTAAAATATGATAAAATATAATTTTCTTTACCAATCCAAATATTTACAAAACTTCTAATTCCAAACATAAATGTAATAGAAAGAGAAAAAGCAATTATTATAAATAATACAAAAAATTCATTATAAAGAGATTTTATTCGATTATCTTCTTTTTTTGCAAAAACATTACCAAATGAATATACGGCACTCATTTCCACTCTTGAAGATATTTCATTTAAATATCTAAGAATGAAATTATATGAAGTATAAATACTTACCATAACTGGTCCAATAAATACTCCAAGTAAAACAGCATCAACATTATTTAAAACTACATATCCAATTTGAAGCCAAGCAAGGTCTTTTACCATTTTAGTCATTGAAGTATCTTTATCAGCTATTTCTTTTAACCAACTATATTTTTTTCTTACAACAACTCGAAGAATTATTTCTTCAATTATTTTTACAAATAAAATTAAAATAGCAATAGCTTCTAATGTACCAAATTTAATGGCTACTAAAATAATACTTATATCACATATTAGTTTAATTATATTAGTAGTAATAGAATATATATACTTTTCTTGAGCGGCGCTTAAAACAGACATATATGTTTGCCCTCTTCCAAAGTAAGCAATTAAGTATGATGATGAAATAATTATAAAACATAATAAGGCACTATTTCTATAACCGTCTTTAAATCCATAAAATAAGTATAGAAATAACGATACCAAGATAATTAATCCCAATATAATAAAACCAATTATTTTAAATATTTTTCTACTTCCCGAATAAATTCTATTTATATCATGTTTATTTTTTTCCGCAAATGGTTTATATAATTTATAGATAACAGCTTCTCCAAAACCAGCTTGTGCTAAAAAAACATAAGTTATTATTTGATTAATTAATTGATAATAACCATTACCTACATCTCCGATATAATGAATTAATACATTTACTTTAATTAATCCAACTATACCAATAAATATGTATGGTAAAATATCACTTATTAAGTTTAAAGCAATTTTTTTAGTTCGCATATTATCACCTAACTTCCCAATTAATTGGTTTAATATTATTGTCTATTAAAAATTTATTTGTTTTAGAAAAAGGTTTACTTCCAAAAAATCCGTATCTTGCAGAAAATGGAGATGGATGAGCACTTTCTATAATAAGATGTTTTTTATTAGTTATCATATTTTTCTTAGCCCTTGCAAAATTACCCCATAAAATAAATACAACGGGAGTATTTTTTTCATTTATTTTTTTAATTATAGCATCTGTAAACTTTTCCCAGCCAATATCTTTATGTGATGCTGGCCTATCTTTTTCAACTGTTAAAACACTATTTAGAAGAAGAACTCCTTCTTTGGCCCAACATTCTAAAGTACCTACTGAAGGAATACTAATACCCAAATCATCATTTAATTCTTTATAAATATTTTTTAAAGATGGTGGTAATTTTACTCCTTCTGATACCGAAAAAGAAAGACCATTTGCCTCTTTATCGCCATGATAAGGGTCTTGTCCTAATATAACAACTTTCACGTTATCATAATCAGTTAGTTCAAGAGCTCTTAATATTTTATTTTTCGGAGGGAATATAATTTTTTCTCTATATACCTTATTAATATAGATAATAAGTTTTTTAAAGTATTCTTTTTGATATTCACTTTCAAGTATTAAATCCCAATTATTACCAACTAATTTCATTTTACGAAACATTTCCTATTACATTATTATCTAAATTTACAGAATCAAAATTAGGGCAATTAGAAGTAGTATAACTTAAATCAAAATTATCTTTATCTACTTCTAACATACATTCACTAATATTTACATTATTAATTGGATTTAATACTTTAAAATTACCATTATCATCTTTTTCGTTTACTTTTAAAAAGCCTAAATTAGCTAACTTACCCACACTAAATTTATCACAAACAATTTTTCCTGTTTCGTCTTTAAAAATATCTTCATTTTGAGAATTATAAGTACACTCAATGTAATAATTTTTAGAAGCTAAAACAATACTATCAACTAAAATATTATAACTAGCTTCTTTACTATTATTAATACTTCTTGATACCGAAAAAGTAACTATTGTCGCTAATATTGCTATTATTACAATTGTTACTAATAATTCTACTAAAGTAAAACCATTTTTGTTTAAATTCATTTTATTCCCTCACTTTATTTTCATTAAGTTTTCAGCAAAACTCTTTTTTTGTCTAACCGATAATTTATCAATAGATAAACCGTTCTTTAATTTTATAATTCCGTTTACATAATCTACTTGTGATACTTTATTTAAATTTACAATGCAAGATTTATGTGATAAAGCAAACTCATCTCCTAACTCTTCTAATATTTTTTTTAAATTTCCCATTATTTCATATTCCATCCCACTTTCAGTATAAATAATATTTTTTTTAGTTCCATTTATTTTTTCAATATATAATATATCATCTAGTTCCAATCGATATAAAATATGTCCATATTTAAAAGAAAATACTCTTTTTTTACCTACTATTTTGTAAGCTTCTTCAATGGTTTTTTCTAATCTTTTATCATAAGTATTATATTTAGAAATATAATCATATGCCATTAGTCTAGAATAAAATATATCGTTTTTACATTCTGGATGTAATGTTACAAAAATTATAATACAATCCCAATCTTTTTCTCTTATTTTAGCAGCTAATTCAATTCCTGATACTTCGGGTACTTCAATATCAAGAATATAAATTTTTTTGTTTATGCGATCATTCATATCTTCAATTAAATCATCACAATAATTTAAATATTTGCATATTTTATAATCAACATCATAATTACCTAAAGCCTTATGAGTAGCGGCTATTGATCTTTCTAATGAAGCTTTATTATCTTCATATATAATTATTTTTAACATATCCTCAACTCCTTATCTATTATATCATTTTTTAAATAGAAAAAATAGACTAGATAAATACTTTAGTCTATTTTCTTCTCGTGTCTACCAAGATAATATCATCACCAAATTTAATTATTTGGTTCCATAATAGTTCATATTCTTCTTTTGATGGAATTAGTTTCCTACCTTTTCTTTCTTCCAATGTAAAACTTCTTATTCTACCATCAGAATCTACAACTACATCTACGATTACACCTATTTTTTTACCGGAAGTAATATCTATTACTTCTTTTAACTGAAGTTCAGACAATTGCATAACATCACCTAATTAAATATATTAAATAATATTTAATTTATTATTCTTTTAATTTTAGCAATACTTCCTTTTTCTAGTCTTGAAATTTGTGCTTGAGATATTCCTAATTCTTCTGCTAATTCCATCTGAGTTTTTCCTATAATAAATCTATCATTTAATATTTGTTTTTCTCTTTCTTTCAAACTATTAAAAGCTCTATCTACAGCTAATTTATAATCTAAATCATAAGTATCTTTCTTATCAGATAATTGATCAAACAAGTATATTGTATCTCCCCCATCACTGTATATTGGTTCATACATACTAACAGGATCTCTAAGTGATTCTAATGCATTAGTAACATCAAATTCATTAACCCCTAATATTTTAGCAACCTCTTCATTTGATGGTTCTTTACCACTTGCATCCATTAATTCTTCCTTTAATTTAAGCGTTTTATATGCAATATCTTTTATACTTCTAGATATCCTAAGAGAAGAATTATCCCTTAAATATCTCTTAATTTCTCCAATTATCATAGGGCAAGCATAAGTAGATAATTTAACATCATATGATGTATCAAAATTATCAATTGCTTTAACTAATCCAAGGCATCCTACTTGAAATAAATCATCCAAATTATCTACTTTATTATTAAATTTTTTAATAATACTTAATACTAATTTTAAATTACCATTTATTAAATCTTCTCTTGCAAATGGATCTCCATTTTTCATTTTAATAAATAATTCTTTTGTTTCTTCACTACTTAATACTTTGATATTTGATGTATTCACGCCACTTATTTCAACTTTATGACGTGCCATATATTCTCCTTTCATTATATTATGTAGGAAAATTGTTGTTTTTAAACAAAAAAAGAATTATTTCTAATTCTTTATTAACTAGGAATTTCATTACCTGCTTGAGCATTACTAAATGCATATGTAACTTTACCTGATATATATTGTTTACCAGTTGTAGCTGCAACTAAGACAACATCCAATCCTTTTGCAGAATTATATCTTACTGCAGAACATGTATTTTGATCTACAGTTACAGAACCAGATGATGGATTCAATTTTGCAGAAGTTGCAGTTGATTCACTACTTCCTCCTAAAACATAATCAACTTTAGTAATATCAAACAATTCTGCCAATCCATCAATTTCACCAATACATTTCCAAGTAGATGAACTTACCACTTCATTTTTAATTTTGCTTGGGATTGTCCAATTTCCAGACAATAAAGCATCAGCTTGTTCTGTTGTATTCCACCATTCAACTAAACCTTTAGCCTTAGAATGAATAGTACTTACTTTACTACCATTCATTACATTAGTTATCTGAGGGAATACTAACATGATAATAATAGCTAAAATAACAATAACTGCTAATAATTCTATTAAAGTAAATCCTTTCTTATTTAATTTTCTCATTTATTCATCCTCCTCTTATAATAAAAATATACCATTATTTTTATTACTAGTCAATATTTTTCAAAATTATTACACTTTTTTTACCGTACTTTTTTTCCTTTATTATAGATAAATTATAAACATTATCTATTCTATCAAATTCAAACTCTAATACTAAAATTCCATTACTATTTAATAATTTATTTTCTGATACTAGTTTAATTATATTTTCTATTATTTGATACTTATATGGTGGATCTACAAATATAATATCAAACTTTAGATTATTTTTAATAAAATAGTTTAACGCATTTATATAATCTTCATTTAATACTACACATTTATCATCAATATTCATTTTATTAATATTATTATTAATGCATTTAATCGCTTCTTTACTATTATCTACAAAATAACATTTACTTGCACCATTACTAATTGCTTCAATTCCTAAATTACCAGTACCTGCAAATAAATCTAATACAATACCTTCTCTAATATAATTTTGAATTGTTCCAAAGACTGATTCTTTTACTCTATCCATAGTGGGTCTAGTACCAACTATATCATACCCTTCAATATTTCTACCTTTTAAAAAACCACTTATAACCCTCATTAAATCACCTTACTTATTCGCAATAAAATTGATAATTGAATCTAAATTTATTTTTGATATTAATATTAAAATAGCAGCCATACTTAGAAAAGGACCAAACGGTATCATATTATCTTTTTTCATAAATAATATTACAAGAGCAATAGGAAATGCTATAAAAGTTGCAATAAATATTGATACTACTGCCATATCAAACCCTATTACTAATCCAAAGAAAAACATTAATTTAATATCTCCGCCGCCTAAAGATTCTTTTTTAAAAAGAAAGTCCCCAATTATTTTCAGAGCATACATAGCGGCAAAAGCAAAAGCGGCATCCACTACATGTAATGTAGTACTATCTAATCCTTCTAATATAAAAGATATAATTATTATTAAAACACTTCCAAACATTAATACTTCATCTAAAATAATCATATATTCAATATCGCTTACAATTACTGTTATTAATATAGATACAAAAATTAAGCTAATAACAAGTTTAGATGACAAAGAAAATTCATTATAGCATACTGCAAATAAAATACCAGTTACTATTTCAATTATCAAATAACTAATTGGAATATGGGCTTCACATTCCCGACATCTTCCCCTTTGAATTAAATAAGATACTATAGGAATGAGTTCATACCATTTTAACTTATGATTACAAATAGGGCAATGGGATGATGGATATATAATCGATTCGTTATGAGCAAGTCTTGTTGCTACTACATGGAGAAATGAACCAATTAGACTTCCAAATATAAAAAATATTACATAATACATATTATACCTCTATTCTATAAAATACCTTCATACATCGAGAACATTGGAATAACTACTGATAAAAGTATTATACCTACAATAACTGCCAAAGATACAATCATAACTGGCTCAATTAAACTTTTAAGTTGTGTAACAAGTGTTTTTTGTTCAATACTATAATAATCACACACTGTCTGCATCATTGGTCCTAATCTTCCCGTATTCTCTCCAGTTAATAACATTTCGTAAGCTGTTCCTGGAAAAGCCCAACTTCCTTTAAATGCTTTGGATAACCCTTCACCAGTACTTAAATTAGTAATAGCATTATTTATTAGCACCTTATAAATTTCATTATTAGTAATATTTCTTAAAATGTTCATACTATCTGTAATAAATACATCATGATTAACTAAAGAAGCAAAAGTACTTGTAAACATAATTATTTCTTTATATTTTATTATACTACTTATTACAGGAATATGCATAAGAAACCACTGAATCCCATATCTAACAGATGAAACATTTTTATATAGAAAGATAACTGCGATAATTACAAAAACAATTGCTACGATTAGCCAAACCCAATTAAGGATTATAAAATCACTAACATTAATAATAGCTACTGTTATTGCAGGTAAGTCAAGTCCTGATTCTCTATACATTTCAACAAAATCAGGTACAACATATGTTAATATAAATGTTAAAATTGCTATTGCAAATACTAAAATAACTGTAGGATAAGTCATTGCACTAATTATTTGTTTCCTAGTTTCTTCAGCATTTTTAAAATATACTGCCATATCATCTAAAACAGAAGTAATATCACCAGTCAATTCAGAAGTCTTGACCATGTTAATAAGTAGTTTATCAAAGACATTTCCTTGTCTTTCTAACGCTTGACTAAAAGAAGCACCGGAACTAAGTTCAAAAACAATTCTTTGATAAAGATATCTATCTGCTCTTTTTTTAGCTTGTCTACTAAGAATTCCCATCGCATTAGATAAAGGAATACCTGCTTTTAAATAAGTAGATAATTGTGTTAAAAAGAATGTTAACTCTTTTCCCTTCATTTTCCCCCTAGGTGCTAAAGCCGCTAACCCTAGAGAACTAGATACTTTGTCTTCTTCAATTTTTATAACTTCGTATCCTTGGTTTTGTAAAAATGTTTGTACTTCAATCTTACTAAATGCGTCAAAGTATCCTTTTATTTCTCTTCCATCACTATCTTTTACAGTATAATTAAAGCGTATCTGTTTTACCGTTTTTTCTTTATTTTCATTAGTATTAGGTGCTACTTCTACTTTATTAATATTTTTCTTTTTCTTACTAAACACAATATCGCCTCTATTCCTATCATAATAATTTTAACATAATATTTATTTTTTTTCACTATTTTTAAAAAACTAATAAAAAAAAATTGAAGAATTGTCTTCAACTTTTTAATTATTAATACTACTCATTAAAATATTTTTATAAACATTACGTTCTTCTTCTGATAATACTGATAATAAATTTTCATCTAATAAATCATTTAATGTTATATTTGGCTTATAGCTATTTAACATTAATATTTGTTTTAAAATATTATTAAACATCTTATATTCATTTAAAGTATAATTACATACACTTGCTGGCTCGTTATTATTAGATGGAACTTCTATTTCTGGAACAGTATTATTATTTATTTCAACACTAGTAGTTGGCATAGCTTCATCTTTTAACTCTTCTATACTATCTGAAACTCTACTATTAACTACACGTGTGTTTTTATAACGAATGTATTCGTATATTGAATTACTTATACTATTTATAGTTAGCATAATTAACCATAATACAAACATTAATAAGTTTAATTGTAAAACAGTAATTACCGATGTATTAGTATACAAACTATTACTATCAAAAACGTTAATACCATTTGTAAAGACTAAATACATAAATGTAATAAACAAATAAGTAAAAGCAAAAAATGATATTAAATTAATTATTTTATAACTTTTTTTCATTCTAAAATGCACTATTGATGCTATAAAAGCTATAATCATAATTCCAAATATAAACATATATACTCCAAATGATGGAAAATAAATATTTTTAAAAATTAAGTCTATTAATTCATCTTTTATTGCTACTACACTATCAGTATGTTTTAATACCAGAATTGAAATAGCCACTGTTTCTATTAAAATATTACATAAGACTAATTTCTTTTTACTTATCTGTTTTCCCATATATAATAATACTGTTAATATCATTGCAACAATTACACCTACAAGTAATTGTGATGATGTTATTAAATTTAATAACATTTCTAATTTATCAATTATATTTGTATAACTCATTTTTTGCCCCCCCTTTTACACTCTTTCTAATATATAAATGGTTTGTGTTGTCTCATCATCTTTAGTACAAGTAATTAATGTAAGAACACTCTTATTAGGATTTCTTTTAATAAGTACGTCGCCATCTTTAGCTTCTGTATATATATTAACTATTTTATACTCGTATTTAATGTTTTTATAATTGATATATGCAACGTCTCCAATTGAAAGTTTCCATAAATTTCCAAAATAACTATTGAAATAATTTCCTGAATGTCCTGCAATAATTACATTACCATTATCTTCATCTGGATAGGATGACTCATTTAACATCTTAATATTAGTATATAATTTATTCAAGCTAGAACTTTTATCATAAAATCCTCTAGAAAAATCTATTTTAGGAATTTCTAAAGTTGCAATATAATATTCATAAACTTGACTATTATCAATATTTGTTTGATTTTCTTCTTCTATACTCGTACTTGTTTCTTCTTCATCTGCCTCTTCATCAACAAAATCAATATTAACATTTTCACTTTCCTCTTTATCCTTTAATATACTCATATTAATTTCACTATAGACTTGATCTCTCTCATCATTAATGAAATTATTTAAGAGAAAGCCAATGCCCACTATTATAAGCATGACACTGGCTACAATATTCATCTTTAAATTATTTTGCATTTGCTTTAGAATTTTTAAATATTAATATTGATCCTAAAGAAATTACTAATAATCCTATAATACTTGTTGTCATTGTAGCAAATGATGAAGTTGGTTCAACCGGAACTTCTACTACGCTTTCAACTTCGTTGTACATAACTACTTTTTGATTAACACCATACTCTTTTAATTCAAAAGTTATAGTCTCTTGACTTAATGTATAACCTTCAGGTGCCTTTTCCTCAGTTAAAGTATAAATACCAAGTTCAAGATTAGTAATAATATGTGGTTCATTTGTAGAAACCCATTTATCTATAACTTCTCCTTTTTCATTTTTCAATGTAAGAGTTGCGCCTGGTAATTCTTTTTTAGTAGCAAGATCTTGCTTACTAATTTCAACTGTTACTCCTTCTTTTGGTGGAATTTCAGGTTCTTCAGGTTTTTCAATTGTTAATCTCATACTTATTGAATCATTTAATGTTTTTGTTTCAACTACTGGATAAGCAACTGGTTGATATCCTTTAACTTCAGGATTATATATATATGTTTTTGTAGTTGTGGCAGTACCATTTACATTTAATTTAAGATTAATGGTTTCGCCTGGTTCAACACTACTTGCTAAAACTTTTACATATACTCCGCCATTTCCTTCTTCAACAATAACTTTAGAATTAGCATTTTCTAATTTAACATTATAGTCTATATTTGAATTAATTTTAATTAAATTAGATACATAGTATTCTTCATTTGAATCTAATGAGAAAGAAACATTAGATGTAACAATTGATAAACTGCCTTCATCATTACTAGTAGATGTTGCCTTTTTAGCTTCGCTTACTAAATTTCTAATTTTAGTAGCAACACTATTACTATTATTTCGTGAACTATATACAGCAGTTCTTAAATTTTTAAGTGCATTATCTACGTCATTTTTCATAGCTCCAATATCTTCTAAATATAACCAAAGAGCTGATTGTGTAATGAAATAATCATTAGTGTTTGCATTATTTACTCCTGAATTAACGATATATGCAACACCTTTATCTTTTGTTTCAGATACTTTAACATAATTAGTATTAGCAGGTCTTAATAATGTAATATCCATACAATATACAAATTTACCATCAGAAGTTTTCTTATATGAATAATTATTTGCAATATTTAACGGATTTACCTTATATCCCATCGATGTAGAATTAACTTTAATTTTTTCTGGAACACTAGTTGCTGCATTTACTACTAAAGTACCTGTTAAAAAGATAGCAAATACTAGAACTAGAGTTTTTAAAATACTTGTTCTTTTCATTTTAACATCTCCCCCTTTGAAAAGCAATTATAATATACCATATTTTAAGGCTTTTGTCAAGTTTTTACAAACATTTGTACTTTAAAAAGATAATTAAATAAATTTTATTCGCATAATGTCATCTTTGTATACTTCTTTATTTAACTTAAATCGAACGATTTGTTCAGGATGATTAGCAACTTCCAATAAATTACCTTCTTCATCATATATATCAGGAATAATAAAAGAAAAAGCATTAATATTAGGGCCAAACATTTCTACTTCTAACCCTTTTTTAAAATAATTTTTTTGAATTAAACTAACCATTTGGGTATTCATATCATAATCTAAGACAATTCCAAGAAAATCTTGATTAGATACTTCTTGCCTTCCTAAAAAGTATTGTCCTTCTACGCCTGGAAATTTATTAAAAAATTGGTCTGTACTTTCCCTATTAGCTACTCTATTCAATATTTTACTATAATATTCTATTTTATCTTTTGTTAAATTATTGTTATAATACTCATCTATTGCTTCTCTATAAGTGCTAATCACTGTAGCAATATAATAGTTAGATCTCATTCTTCCTTCTACTTTTAAACTAGCAATACCTATATCTATCATTTCTCCAATATATTTAATTAAAGATAAATCTTTAGTTGACATTGTAAATTCGGTATCAGATTCTACTTTCTTTTTATCTTTATCATATAACGGGAAAGTCCATCTGCATATTTGAGCACACCCTCCACGATTAGCATCTCTTCCTGTAAAGTAATTAGATAATACGCATCTTCCAGAATAAGAAGAACACATTGCACCATGAACAAAACATTCTATATCTATACCTGTTTTATCAATTATTTCTTTTATTTCTTCTTTAGAAGTCTCTCTTCCTAACACTACTCTTTCACATCCCATATTTTTCCAAAATAATACGTCCTCATAATTTAGAGAAGATATTTGTGTAGACATATGAATAGCAATATTAATATTATTTTTTTTAACTATATCTATTACAAGTGGATCAGATACTATTATTGCATCAACTCCACACTCTTCTAAATTTATTAAATATTCTTTTAAGTTATTTACATCTTCATTATGAAAAGCTATATTAACTGTTACATGCACTTTTTTACCTAAACTATGAGCATAAGTGCAAGCATATGCAATTTCCTCAATACTAAAATTAGTAGCATTAGCTCTTAAAGAAAAATTACGACCGCCAATATAACAAGCATCTGCGCCATATAAAAATGCTATTTTTAATTTTTCTAAATTCCCGGCTGGGCTTAATAATTCAATTCTTTTATTCATTATTCTTCACCTTATATATTGTTTTAGTATTAAAAAATCCTATATATTCTTCTTTATTAGATTTTGTTTTATTAATAAAGCTATTTAAAACATTCATAAATTCACTATTATCTATATTAAAGCTATCTATAACGATGTAATCAATACTTCTTAATTCGTCTATTTTATTTATTAAATTTACAGGTTTACTTGTATAGATGATACTTCCATTATTACTTTCTAAAACTGGATATTCTTCATCATTATGTTTCATATAATATAAATTATCTTCCTTATTTTTATTAATATAATTAAAAAAATTAGTTAATAAATACCTTCTTGAATAAAATATTGGTAAATATCCATAGCCCATAAACATTATTTCCATATTAGTATTATTTTTTATATCAAGTAATTCTTCTTTTGTAATATCAGAAGAGATAAAAGAGCCTTTAACTCCACTATTATAATAAAAATTATTACTATAAATACTTGTATTTAAATGTTCTTGCATTATAACTAAATCTTTTGTTATTCCAAGCCTTTTAGCAATATTTATTACTCCAACATTATAAAATAAAATCTTACTAATATTTAGTTTATTAAGTTCCATTAAAACTTCTTCTAAATAGGGAATATCTTTATTATGAATCATTTTATTAACTGATACTATTATTTCCTTATCAGTAGATTTAATTATCTTTTTTAACTTATTTATATCTACTTGCAAACTAGGAAATACTGATAAATTTTTTATACCTACAATTATTCCATCTATATTAGTTTTTAATACTTCTTCTAAATTATCGTTAGCGGGGCATACTACTAACTTATTATCTTTTCTTTTAGATATCGAAATAGTATCACCTAGAGGTATATATGTAGTTATAAATTCTTTATTATTATTTAAAAACTCAATATACTCTTTTATATGTCTAACAATTCCTCTTTGATTTTTAGTTTTTATTAATGTTTCATCTTCAACTAATCCATGAAAAGATAAATTATCGGTAATAATTACTCCATTAGGATTTAGATTATTTTTAAATTTATTAAAGAATTTAATATTAGCACTTTTAGATGCATCTATAAATATTAAGTCATAACTACCACTGACTGAAACATTTAAAGCATCATCATTTATAATTAATATTCTATCTAATAAATTAAACTTTCTTATATTATCTACTGCGATATTATATCTATCTGTATCTTTTTCTATAGTAGTTATTTCTATATCATCACTAACACTAGCCATTTTAATTGCTGAGTATCCAATAGCACTACCTATTTCTAATATACTTTTAATATTATGTTCTTTTATATAATTACATAAGTATTCTATACCATCAGGTA
>ERZ1643249.1249-NODE-1249-length-25868-cov-7.467788_pt1 | contig 25868 bp, 19 predicted proteins | sample MGYA00579263_ERZ1643249 | MGnify/ENA primary metagenome ERZ1643249 (study PRJEB29033, sample SAMEA4952264) | chicken gut metagenome | biome: Broiler Chicken; feature: Gastrointestinal Tract; material: Caecum | place: Ireland | collected 2018 | study: Broiler...
CTGATGGCGACGGTCTGGCTGCCGCCCTGGGTCTTGACCCAGTTGGCAAGGCCCTGGGTGGCCTTGCGCACAATATAGACGTTCATGCGGTTGGTGCCGGCGCCGATGACGCCGCGCAGGCCGGCGGTGCCGAACTTCAGCGCCACCGCAAAGCGGTCCTGGATGGCCGCGTCGTCCTCACGGATGCTTTCCAGTTCCGGCTTGAGGTCGGCGTCGTCCAGATCGGCGGCAAGCCACCGCTCGTACATTTCTTTATACATTTGTAACACCTTCGCTTTCCAAGTAGTGAAATTTTCTGGTAAAATTCACCGTTACAGATTAACTATACCAAGGTTGGCGGGCGTTGTCAATCGAAAAGGCGAAAACGGCGGGCCTAACCGTTTGCACAGGGCAACATTCGGGGCGTTTCGCCGTTTTTTGCCGGGCAAGGCCCTCAAAAGGCCGCAGAACGCCGCCCCGCCGGGACGGCCCGGAATACCATCTTCCCGCCCGCCCCGCTGCTGCCGCCGCGGGCGCAAAACACGCTATTTCCACGCCTGCGGAAATGTGGTAGAATGAAAAAAAGAGTCAATGCCATGCGCTTTGACCGAAAGGCGGTGTCGGTTTTGGAGAGACTCCGGCGTTTGGACCGGTACCAGAAAGGCGTCCTGCTTGTGCTGGCCGCCATGGTGCTGGTGTTCAGCGTGCTGTACCCCGTCACCCTCTCCCGCAGGGGCTATGCCTACCAGGGCGCCCTGCTGCTGCCCCGGCAGGAAAACGGCGGCACGGTATACGCAGGCAGCATCCGGGGGCAGCAGGCCGCCTTTGCCGTGCAGGGGGACGGCACGGTGACCTTCCGGTGCGGCAGCCGCAGCTACGGCCCCTACACCGTGCGGCAGGACCCGTCCGCCCTGCCGCCGGACGGCGAGGCCTACGGCATGACCGGCGTGGAGCTGCACCGGGACGGGGAGCTGCTTTTCCGCGGCGGCATGCTGCGCGGCAGCGGCACGGTCTTTTTGTACAACACGGACGGCAGCCTGGCGGACCTTGGCCTTTCGATCGCCTTTGACGGGGTGCTGACCGATGCAGCCGGCAACGAGATCGACGGCATGGCGCCCTCGGCTGCCACGCTGATCGACCTGGCCACCGGCCCCGCGCTGACCCGCAAGGGCAACTGGGCCGGCTGGTTCTGCGGCGTGCTCCTGTGCATTGCAACGGCGGTTTCCATTTTATTTGCCGACGAGCTGTTCCGCTGGGGGCTGCGCTTTCGGATCCGCAACGCCGAGCTTGCCGAACCGTCCGAGTGGGAACTGGCCAGCCGGTACATCGGCTGGACCGTGCTGCCGCTGGCGGCGCTGGCGGTGTTCGCGGTGGGGCTTCAGTGACGCGGCGGCCGGGCAGGCGCGCCGGATCAAACAAATGCCGGCGGGCCGGACGGACGGCCGCCGGATCGAGAAAGCGGCGCGTCTGCACGCCGCACAGGAGGACGTGTCTATGTTTGCCAGGGTGATGAGTTTTGGCGTCAGCGGGCTGCAGGGCTACGCGGTGGGCGTGGAGGTGGACACCTCCGGCGGGCTGCCGCAGTTTGCCATTGTGGGCCTGCCGGATTCCGCCGTCAAAGAGAGCAGCGAGCGGGTGCGCAGCGCCGTTAAAAATTTGCAGTACCCCTGGCCCGCCAGCCGCATCACCGTCAACCTGTCCCCCGCCGATGTGCGCAAGACCGGGCCGGTGTACGACCTGCCCATCTTTTTGGGCATCCTGGCCGCCGAGGGCACCCTGCCCGCGCCCGGCCCGCAGCAGGCCTTTGTGGGCGAGCTGAGCCTGGACGGCACGCTGCGGCCGGTGGCGGGCGTGCTGCCCATGGCGCTGGCCGCGGCGCGCAGCGGCGTGCAGGAGCTGTTTGTCCCCGCCGAGAACGCCGAGGAGGCCGCCGCGGTGGAGGGCCTGACTGTCTACGCCGCCCGCACTGCCCGCCAGGTGGCCGCCCACCTGACCGGGTCGGCGCCGCTCTCCCCCACCCTGCCCGCCGTTTACGACGCCGACGGCCAGTGGCGCGGCCCCGATTTTGCCGACGTGCGCGGCCAGGAGGAAGCCCGCCGGGCGCTGGAAGTGGCCGCCGCGGGCGGGCACAACATCCTGTTGGTAGGCCCGCCGGGCACCGGCAAGAGCATGCTGGCCAAGCGGCTGCCGGGCATCCTGCCGCCCATGAGCTATGAAGAGGCGCTGGAGACCACCGCCATCTACTCGGTCGCCGGGCTTTTGCCGGGCGGCGGGCTGCTGAAAGCGCGGCCTTTCCGCAGCCCGCACCACACCACCAGCGCGTCGGCGCTGTCCGGCGGCGGCACGGTGCCCCGCCCCGGCGAGGTCAGCCTGGCCCACAACGGCGTGCTGTTTCTGGACGAGCTGCCGGAATTCTCCCGCGAGGCGCTGGAAGCCCTGCGCCAGCCGCTGGAGGACCGGGTGGTCACCGTCAGCCGGGTGCACGGCAGCGCGGCCTTCCCCTGCCGGTTTATGCTGGTGGCCGCCATGAACCCCTGCAAGTGCGGATACCTGGGCCACCCCACCCGCGCCTGCACCTGCACCCCTGCCATGGTGGAGCAGTACCGGCACCGCATTTCGGGGCCGCTGCTGGACCGCATCGACCTGCACATCGGGGTGCAGCCGGTGGAATATGACGCGCTTGCCTCTGACCGGGGCGGCGAGCCCACCGCCGACATCCGCGCCCGCGTGGCGGAGGCCCGGCGCGTCCAGGCCGAGCGGTACGCCGGGCTGGGGGTGCGCTGCAACGCCGACCTGCCGGGCAACCTGCTGCGCCGGTACTGCCGGATGGACGCCGCCGCCGAGCGGCTTTTGCGCGGCGCTTTTGAGCGGATGGGTTACAGCGCCCGCGCCTACGACCGCATTTTGCGGGTGGCACGTACCATCGCCGACCTGGCCCACAGCGAGACCATCACCGCCGCGCACCTGTCCGAGGTATTGCAGTACCGCAGTTTGGACAGGGAAGCCGCCAGATAAGGGACTTTATTGTGAACACTATGAACGCCAAAAGATTTGCTGCGAACACCTTATGTTTGCAAGATTCAAAGAAAGCAGGAACTGCTGCGCCATTTGTCACCATCGCACATCTTGTAAAGGACTACACCGATGGTGCCCGGCAGCACACCGTCCTGAAAGACGTCTCCTTCACGCTGGAACGGGGCGAGATCGTGGCGTTGATGGGGGCCTCCGGCTCCGGCAAATCCACACTGCTCCACCTGCTCAGCGGCTTGGACCGCCCCACATCGGGCAAGATCCAGATCGGAGGTACCGAACTGACCGGGCGCAGCGACAAGTGGCTGACGGATTTCCGGCGCCGGCACATTGGCCTCATCTACCAGTTTTTCAACCTGGTCCCTCTGCTGACCGTGCGGGAGAATCTGCTTGTGTACCGCTTGATGGAAGGCAAAGCAGCCGGCCGCGACCTGCCTGTGGACTTTTTCGAGGTAGTCCGGTCCCTGCAGCTGGAAGATGTGCTGGACGCCTTCCCCGATACCCTGTCCGGTGGGCAGCAGCAGCGGGTGGCGGTGGGCCGCGCCATTTTGGCGCACCCGGACCTTTTGCTGGCGGATGAACCCACCGGCAGCCTGGACAGCGCCAACGCCGAAGCGGTGCTGACCCTGCTGCAGACCCTCTGCCACCGCTACCGCCAAACGGCACTGGTCGTGACCCATGCGCCGGAGATCGCCGCCCGGTGCGACCGCATCCTGCACATCCGGGACGGTCAGGTGGGACCGGAAGGTGGGACGAGACCATGAAATTTCCTCTCTTGTTGGTCCTTCGGCAATACCGCCGCGCCCCTCTGCGCAGTGCTTTTCTGTTTGGGGGGATGCTGTGCGCGGTGATGCTGATCTGCGGCACCATGTTTGGCGCAGCGTCCCTGAACCATGGGATCATACTGTCTGCTGACAGTGCCGCCGCCCCGCTGATCCACCGCACCGCCCAGCTTTTGACACTGATCGTTGCTCTTTTCGCCGGCCTGCTGCTGAAAAACAGTTTCCTGATCACACTGCAGCAGCGGATGCAGATGCTGGGACGGCTTTCCGCCCTGGGCATGCCTCGCCGCCAAATGGGCTGGATGCTGCTGTGGGAAGCACTGCTGGGCATGAGCGCAGCCTTTCTGGTGGGCGCACCGCTGTCCGCCCTGGCGCTGGGCGGGCTGTTCCAGTGGTTGAACGCTTCGCCGGTCATTCGGGAACGGTTCGGGCTGTTACAGCTTTGGATACCGCCCTCCACTGTTTTGTTCTGCGCCATCTGTTGTATGGTGGCGGCGCTGGTCTCGATCCGCAAACCGTGGCAGATCCTTCGGGCGGTTGCACCTGCAGCCTTGCTGCAAGGGCGCAATGCACCGGCGTGCCGCCCCAAACCGCCCACCCGCTGGTCGTTGGGCCAGGGGTTCGCAGCCGCCTATGGGCGGCGGGATCTGCAGCAGCGGGGAGCGATGTTCCGCCCGCTTGCTGTGGGGTTGGCGGCTTGTGTGGTATTGGTCATGGCCTGCCAGACCTTTGTTGACGGTATGGCGATCCTCTATGACCAGCAGGCGGCCACCTATGCCTACCGGGTCTATCTGCACAGCGAGAACGGCAGCGTGTCCGATGCCCTGTGGCAGCAGCTGGCTGAGGCCGCACCGGAGATTGATACCGTGCAGGTGGAGGAATTCAACGCCCCCGCAGAGGGCGGGATGTTCCGGTTGCTGATCCTGGAAGACGCAGTTTTTGCCGCCTGGTATGGGCGGGATTTACCTCCATCACAAGACGGCCTGCCCTATATACGCGCGGATGCGGTATCGGACGGCCCGGCGCAGGCCCCGCCCATGGCCGGTACGCAGCCGGTGATGGTCGGCCGGCAGCAGTCGCCGCTGACTTTGGGGATCGGGCACATTCCGGAAGAAGAGCACGTAACGGTAGGGGTCACTGCTCGCAGCGTCTTTGCCCAACGGGTGCCGGACCCGCCGCCCGAACGGTCGCTGGTGGTCTATTATGATACCGACGATGGCCGCCTGCTCACGCCGCAGCTTACCGCACTGCTGGATACAGCCAACTGCCGCTACACGATCCAGGATTACACCCCTACTTCAGATTGGGCGCGGCAGCGCCAGGCCATCGGACTGCTGTTGGCCGCGATCCGGGCCTGCTTTCCGCCGGGGGTCCTGCTGTTGGGTGGGTTGGAGATCTTTACCGTGCTGTACGCCCAGTTGCTGGCCCGCCGGCGGGAGTTTGCGCTGCTGCGCAGCCTGGGCCTGCCGGAACGGACGCTGTACGGCACCGTCTTTGTCACCGGTTCTTTTTGCCTGTTGGGCGGGGTGCTGGCAGGCCTGGCGGGCGGGGCCGCTCTTTCGGCCCTGATTGCCCAGGCCCTGGCCCTGCCTTTGGTGACAGTATTCCCCTTGGGGGCACCGGTGTACTGTGCGTTGGTCTTTGGCGCCGCCGGGGCGCTGGCGGTTTTTGCCGCGTTAGGGCAGCTGCGGCGCATCCCGGCCAGCCAGGAGCTACGGCAGGAATAAGAAATTGCAGTGCGGCCGCCGGCCGCGGTTTTGGCATTTTCTGAACCTGGCGGCGGCAGAGAAAGGCGGATCATGGAAAAGAACAGGTTAGGAAAGCGGATCAACACTGTGAGGAAGGACCGGGGCTTTACCGCCGACCGGCTTTCAGAACTGTGCCATATCAATGCAACGTACCTTCGGCAGATCGAGGGCGGCGCAAAAATGCCCAGCCTGCCGGTGTTCATCGACATCCGCCGGGCGCTGAAAATATCGCCGGATTGTCTCTTGCAGGACGAGTTGGGCGGCAACGAGATCACCGCCATCCGGGAGATCGAAACGCTCTGGAAAGAGGTTTCCCCTGGCAAACAGGCGCTTGCCCTTGCCATGATCAAAGCAGTGCTGGAGTACGATGAATAAAATGACCGCTGCCTCCCAAACCGGGAGACAGCGGTCATTTTTGTCTTATGCTTTCCGCATCAGCGGCGCGGGGCTTTTCAGTCCAGCTCCTCCGCCAGGCCGGCGGTGCGGCGGGTGTGCAGCGATACGCTGAGCACCAGCCCCACGCACAGGTACATCATCACCACGCTGGAGCCGCCGGCCGAGAAGAACGGCAGCGTCACGCCGATGACCGGCAGCACCTGCAGGTTCATGCCGATGTTGATGACAGTCTGCAAAAACAGCGCCGCAAAAATACCCACGCAGATGTAGCGGCCCAGCGCGTCGGGGCTGTGCAGCGCGGTGGTCAGCGTGCGGGCGGCAATGGCAAACAGCAAAATTAGCACCGCCGCCGCGCCCAAAAAGCCCAGCACGTTGGCCAGGTAGCTGTAGATAAAATCGTTCCAGGCGTTGGGCACAAAGATATGCTCGCCGGTAAACAGCCCCTGCCCGGTCAGGCCGCCGGTGCCGATGGCCATGGCCCCCTTGTTCTGCTGGTAGGTAAAGTCCGCCAGCGCCGGGTCGTCCGGGTTCAGCACCGCCAGGATGCGTTTGAACTGGTAGCCTTTCAGGATATCCGGTTTCAGTGCCAGCAGCAGCGCGCCGCCGCCCACCGCGCAGCCGGCCGCGCCGCCCGCCAGCCAGGGGGACAGCCCGCCCGCAAACAGCATCACCAGCCCGATGCCCAGAAACACCAGCGCGGTGCCGTCGTCGCCCTGGATGTGGATGGCCAGCACCGGCAGCAGAATGTGCGCCAGCAGGGCCAGCAGGTTGAGCGGCTTGTTCACCCGGCCGCGCACCCGTTCCAGGTGCCAGGCCAGCGTCAGCACAAAGCTGATTTTGGCAAGCTCGGTGGGCTGGAAGGTCATGCCGCCCACCCGGTACCAGCTGTAGTTGGAGGTGCCGCCCGCATCGTAGCCAATGGTCAAAAAACCGGCGCGGAAATTGTGCAGGAACAGCGTGGGCAGCACCAGCCCCCAGGCCACCGCCGCGTGCAGCGGCCAGGCGCGGGCCAGCGTGCGGTAGTCCACCGTGGACATGATGACGGCCAGCATGACCCCCAGCAGGCTGGCGATCAGCTGCACCGACGCCTTGTTGTTGGAGCCGCCCAGCTGGCTTTGCCCCACGCTGACCAGCACCACCACGCTGATGGCCGAGCACACCGCGCACAGCGCAAGAAACGGCAGGTCCGCCCGCCTGGCATAGCGGCGCATCAGATCAAGCATGGGTACACCTTCTTTCCCGCAAAGCCCGCTGCCGCCGCGCCAGTGCGCAGGGTGCAGCCGGGCAGAATATCGCATTTTTATTATACTGTCTGCCGCCCGGTTTCGCCAGCTTTGCGCAAAAATTTTACAAAGCCGGCCCGGTGCGGTATAATCGGCAGTGGAATCGACGAACCGGCAGAACTGTGCTATAATCGGTTCAAACCTGTTTATACTACGAGGCTGCCCGCCGCCATTTTGCGCGCGGCGGCCCGCCCCCCATAAAGGAGTATGCGCCGTATGGAAGAATATAGTACCCACAGCCGCGGGGAGACCGTCGCGCTGGGCCGCAGCCTGGCCGCACGGCTGTACCCCGGCGCGCTCATCACCTTTACCGGCGGGCTGGGCGCCGGCAAGACCGCGCTGTGCCAGGGCATTGCCGAGGGGCTGGGCTGCACCGACCCGGTCTCCAGCCCCACCTTTGCCATCGTCAACTATTACCGCGGGCCGCAGCCCTTCGCCCACTTTGACCTCTACCGCATCCATACCGAGGGCGACCTGGCCGCCGCCGGGTTCTACGATTACCTGGACCTGGGCGCCGTGGTGGCGGTGGAATGGAGCGAAAACTGCGCCGAAGTTCTTGCGCGGGAAAGCCCCATCGCCATCGACATCCAGCGCACCGGCGAAAACGACCGGCGCATCACCGTTACCGGGCTGTGAAGCCCGCACCAACCGGAAGGGAGAATTGCCCCGCATGAACATCCTTGCCATCGACACCGCCGGGCGCAGCGCCTCGGCGGCGCTGCTGCGCGACGACGCCGTTTTGTACGAGACCGTCTGCAACTGCGGCCTGACCCACAGCGAAACGCTGATGCCCATGATCGACGCCGCGCTGAAAACCGGCGGCGTCCGCCCCGACCAGCTGGACCTGTACGCCGTCACCGCCGGCCCCGGCAGCTTTACCGGGCTGCGCATCGGGCTGGCGGCGGTCAAGGGCATGGCGCTGGCGGCGGGCACCCCCTGCGCCGGGGTCTCGACGCTGGAGGCGCTGGCCTGGTGCCACACCGGCAGCGGCACCGTGATCGCGGCGCTGGACGCCCGCCGCGGGCAGGTGTACTGGGCCGCCTTTGACCTAAAGACCCACGCCCGCCTGACCCCCGACGCCGCCGCACCGGCCGCCGAGGCCGCCGCCTTTGCCCAAAGCTGCAAAAAACCCGTTTTTTATGTTGGCGACGGCGCCGCATTGTGCTACAATAGGGATGAGCAGGCGCTGCCCTGCCCGCCGGCGCTGCGTGTCTGCCGTGCGGCGGGCGCGGGGCTGGCCGGCCGGGCTTTGCACCTGGCCGGGCAGAGCGTTCCCCCTGCCGCGCTGACGCCCAACTACCTGCGGCTGAGCCAGGCGGAGCGGGAGCGGGCCGAGCGGGAAGCCGCCGCTCAAACTGGTGAGAAGTAAAACAGAGAGAGGTACCCACAGATGTCTAACGAGATGAAACCCATTGCGCTGGGCGCAGACCACGCCGGCTTTTCGCTGAAAGAGGAGCTGCGCCGCCACCTGGAGGAGCAGGGCATCCCCTACCGGGACTTTGGCTCCTATGACGGCGAGCGGTGCGACTACCCGGACAAGGCCGTGCCCCCCTGCGAGGCGGTGGTGCGCGGCGACTGCAGCTTTGCGGTGCTGTGCTGCGGCACCGGCATCGGCATGGCGATGTGCGCCAACAAGGTGCCGGGCATCCGCGCCTGCAGCTGCAGCGACAGTTTCAGCGCCGAGTTCACCCGCCGCCACAACGACGCCAACGTGCTGTGCCTGGGCGCCCGCGTGGTAGGCCCCGGCCTGGCCTGCCAGCTGCTGGACCTGTTTTTGGACGCGCCCTTTGAGGGCGGCCGCCACCAGGACCGGGTCGCAAAGGTCAATGCGCTGGACGCCCGCCGCGGCTGAGCGGCCCGGCCGTTTCCCGTTTTTGGTATCTTGCCCCGCGGGGCAAAGGATATTATTTTGTCTGCTCGTCTGCCCGGTGCAGGCGCAAACCATGTGATGTAAGGAGTTGCCTACTATGAGCGTTGTTGAAATCGTCGAGCATCCCCTGATCCAGCACAAGATCAGCCTGATGCGGGACCGCCGCACCGGCACCAAGGAGTTCCGCGACCTGGTCAGCGAGGTCGCCACCCTGCTGTGCTACGAGGCCACCCGCGACCTGCCGCTGGAGGAGGTCGAGGTGGAGACCCCCATCGCGCTGGCCCGCACCAAGGTGCTGGCCGGCCGCAAGCTGGCGCTGGTGCCCATCCTGCGCGCCGGCCTGGGCATGGTGGACGGCATGCTGAACCTGATCCCCGCTGCCAAGGTGGGGCACATCGGCCTGTACCGCAACGAGGAGACCCTGCAGCCGGTGGAATACTACTGCAAACTGCCCAACGACATTGCCGAGCATGAAGTCATCGTGCTGGACCCGATGCTGGCCACCGGCGGCAGCGCCGCCGACGCCATCAGCCTGATCAAGCAGCGGGGCGCCAGGCACATCAAGTTCATCGGCCTGATCGCAGCGCCGGAGGGCCTGAAGGCACTGCACGCCGCCCACCCCGACGTGGACATCTACGTGGGCGCGCTGGACGAAAAGCTCAACGACCAGGGCTACATCGTGCCCGGCCTGGGCGACGCCGGCGACCGCATTTTCGGCACCAAGTAAGTTTTTTTGCAAACCGCATACCACGGCAACGCCGGCCCCGGCAGGGGGTTCTTCCCTGCCGGGGCCGGCGCTTTGTTTTTGTTTGCAAGGGCCAAGGGGCGGGGCGCTCACAGCTGTTCCCGCAGCAGTCCGGCGCGGTAGGCGGCCAGCAGCCGCTCCAGATCCCGGATCAGGATGCGCTTTTCGATGCCCTCGTCGGTGTCGCGCACCAGCACCCGGTGGGGCGCGCTGTAAATGTACTCGCTGCGGGAGGCAATGTCCTCGTCCTCGCGGATGGCCTTCTCGGCGCTTTCGAAAGGCTGGTGGGTGCGCAGCGTCAGGCCGCGGCTGTTGTACACCAGCGTGTAGCCCGCAATGCCAGTGCGGCTGTGGTAGGCCCGGCAGAACCCGCCGTCAATGACGATGATCTTGCCGCCGCCCTTGACCGGGCTTTCGCCCTCGATGGCCCGCACCGGCACATGGCCGTTGATGATGTGGCAGCCCTCGCCGGTCAGGCCGAACTCCCGCAGGATGCGGTCGGCGGTCTCGGCGCTTTGGATATGGCGGTAATAGGGGTTTTTCACCTCGGCGTGGGTGGCTTTGTCGGCAATGTACAGCCGCTCAAAGGTGGTCATGGCGCTGCGGCCGAAGATGGGCGAAAGCCGCCCGCACCACAGATACCACAAAAAGTCCTGCCCGGCCTGGCGCTGCGGGCTGCCCGGCGCGGCAAAGTAGCCCGCGCGGGCGCGGCGGTCGCAGTAGTCAAACAGCGCCTTGCCGGCATAGCTTTTGCCCTCAAAGGTCTCGGCGGCAAAGCTGCCGTCCTCGGTCATGGGCACCGCCCCGTGGTAGAGCAGGTTGCCGTTGCACACCTTGTACACCGCGCCCTTGGCATACAAAAACTGCACGTGGCGCTGCAGGCGCTCGCTCTCGGTAAAGGCGCGGACCAGGCCGTCCAGCACGTGCTGCTCCCACTCGGTCAGGCGGGCGGGGTGGGCCGGGTCCACGGTGGGGAACACCGGGTCCAGCAGCGGATAAACTTTGCCGCCGCAGCGCACGGTGCCGGCGGCGTAGTCGATCTGGTTCAGGTAATCCCGCCCCTGATACTGGAAATCCGGGTTGCGGGCAATGACCTGGGCCTCCAGCTTGAGCATCATCACCGTCACCGCCTTGTGCATGCGGGCGGTGCGGGCAATGCTGTCGGCGCCGGGGTTGGTGCGCGGGTCCACGTGGGGCTGCCACCGCTCCACGTCGGTGTCGGCGTAGCATCGCTCGGCCAGGTGGTCCAGCTCCCGCAGGCTGATGCCGTAGCCGTTTTCCAGCGTGGGCATGTTGTTGTAGGCAACGGTGGTTTTCAGCACCGTCATAATGCAGATGGGGCTGCCGGCGGCGGCTCCCATCCAGACCACGTCGTGGTTGCCCCACTGGATGTCCACGTCGTGGTGGGCCATCAGCCGGTCCAGGATCTGGTCGGGGCGGGGGCCGCGGTCGAACAGGTCGCCCACAATGTGCAGCCGGTCCACCGCCAGCCGCTTGATGACCTCGCAGAAGCGGATGATGTAGGCGTCGGCCCGGTCGTAGCGGATGATGCTGTCAATGATCTGGCCGTAGTACAGGTCCTTGTCGTGGTCCTCAAAGTGGGCGTGCAGCAGCTCGTCAATGATATGCCCGCAGTTCTGGGGCAGGCACTTGCGCACATGGTCGCGGGTATGCTTGCTGGAGACAAACCGGCACAGCTCGATCAGCCACAGCAGGTTTTTGCGGTACCAGGCGTCCAGATCGTCCTGCTTGGCTTTCAGTTCCGGCAGTTTCTGGGCCGGGTAGTAGATCAGGGTGGCCAGCTCGGCGCGCTCGGCGTCGGGCACGTCCGGCCCCAGCACCGTGTCGATCTTCTCGCGGATGACGCCCGACGCGCTGTTGAGGATGTGGATGAACGCCTCGTTCTCGCCGTGCAGGTCGCTCATAAAATGCTCGGTGCCCTTGGGCAGGCGGGACAGGGCTTCCAGGTTGATGATCTCGCTGGACGCCGCGGCGATGGTGGGGTACTTTTCGGCCAGCAGGCGCAGGTAGCGCAGCTGTTCGGGGGTGGGGGTCAGGGCCTCAGGCATGGGGTGCCTCCTTTCCGGTCCGATCATTTCCGGTCATTTTTGCGGCGCGGCTTACACCGGCGGCGGGGTGGTGGGCAAAAACTGGATGCCGGCCCCCAGCAGATGGGGCCCCAAGTGCACGGCCAGCGTGGCGTCGATGCTGCCGTGCAGCAGCTGGTGGAACCCCGGCACCCGCTTTTTCAGCTGTTCCTCCAGCCGGCGGCCTTCCTCCGGCCAGGCGCCGTCGCAGACCACCAGGTTGAAAGCCGGGGCGGGCGGCGCCTCCTGCCGGACCTCCTCCACCAGGTCCAGCAGCTTGGCAAAGGCGGCGCTGCGGCCGCGCACCTTGGCGGCGGTGCCGATGACGCCGTCGCTGCCGATGGTCAGGATGGGCTTGATCTGCAAAAGCGAGCCGGCCACCGCGGTCACCCGGCCGATGCGGCCGCCGCGGCGCAGATATTCCAGCGTGTCGATGCAGAAAAAGACGGTGGTATCCTCGATCAGGCGGGCCACCACCTCTTTCAGCCGCACAAAAGCCATGCCGGACACCGCGTACTGGGCCGCCTGCACCGCCAGCATGCCCAGCCCTGCGCTGGCGCAGCGGCGGGTGTCAAAGACGGTGATCTCCAAATCGGTGCGCTCCGCCGCGATCAGCCGCAGCTGGTTGGTGGTGCTGGACAGCGCGCTGGAAAGCGGCAGCACCACCACCTGCCGGTACCCGGCGCGGGCGATGGCGTCAAAGGTGACGTTCACATCCTCGCGCAGGGGCAGGCTGGTCTTGAAATCCTCGTCCGGCTGGCGGCGGTAGACCTCGTCGGCGGTGATGTCCACCCCGTCGCGGTAGGCGGTCTCGCCGCAGATAACGATCAGCGGCAGCCGGAAGATGGGGTATTTTTTGAAATATTGCTGCGGCAGGTCGCAGCTGGAATCCGTCAGGATGGCAATGTCGCCTTGGGGTTGGGTCATGGAGAACGGCTCCTTTCTTAATCGACAGAAGATGCTCCATAGGGTCAAAACAGTCAGGGGATACGCGGACCGGCGGACAGCGCCATTTTCTCCCGCAGCGTCTGCCCGGCAAAAGGCAGCAGGCACAGCAGCGGCAGTCCGACTGCCAGCATCAGGATATAACGGTAAGCGTAAGCGATGGGCATGGCCAGCATCAAGACCAGCCAGCTGGCCGCAAACGGCGCCAGCACCAGCAGCCGGGCCCTGCGGCCCTGCCCCTGGGCCAGCACCAGCGCAAAAACCAGGAACAACACCCACACCATCGTACCGGAAGGCACAAATCGGGTGCTGCGCTGCAGCAACTGCGAAAGCGAACGCCCGGTCAGTGTCTCGATCCAGTCGGTGGAGTGCCAGCCACGGCCGGCAACATCCTGCACACCGATCCAGTAATCGGTGTAGCTTCCCTGGAACACTCCCGGCTGCCAGCAGCCCAGCGTCTGCATCAGGTAGGCTTCCACATAGGTTCCGAAGTTGGCGGGCAGCAGCTGGACCCACACCGCAAGGAAATCGCCGAAATGCGTCTCCAGATAGACGGCATCCAGCGCCGTGTTTCCCTTCAAATCGTCCGACAGGGTGGGATGGTAGCTGGCGGTCCACTCTTCCTCCGGCAGGATGCGGAACAGTACTGCCTCCTGCTCCGGCGTCGTCTCGGCCCCATCCGACAACGCGGCCGCGATCTGCTGCATCGGCACCGAGACCGACTCGGTCAGGCTGTCCTTGCGGATGCCCAGCGCGTCGTAGACCGGGCCGGTCACCACCATGGCGAAAATGACCGCCGCCAACCCGCAGGCCAACAGCCGCTTTGCGCGGCGGCGCATCAGCACCGTCAGCGCCGCCAGGCACAAAAGCAGCACATACAGGCCGTTGTTTCGCCAAAAACATAAAAACAGCGCGGTCAGGGTAAAATTCAGGCATTGCTTCCATCCGGGCTCTGCCTGGGGCAGCTGCCACAGCTGCAGCGCCAGCCAGACCACACCGGCTGCAAACAGGGCATCCTTCCACAGCGCCATGCCGTAGGAGGCAAAGAAGCCCGAAACCGCATACATGGCCGCGCTGCCCCAGGCCGCCCAGCGGGGTGCCCCCACTCGCCACAGCCGGTATGCCACCGCCGCGCAGACTGCCGAAAACAGCAGGCTTTGGGCCAGCGCATACAAAAACACGCCCACATGCAGGTCGGCCGAGATCAGCGCCCCCAGCCACAGGAAAAACCGCATGGTCAAAATGACCGGCACCACCCAGTGATTGCTGGAAGGCACGCCGGGGGTCAGGGCTTCCTCCAGCGTCAAAGCGCCGTCGCCCACGATGCCGGCGGGGTAAAAGGTCAAAAGATAGGGCGTCCAGCACGCAAAGATCAACGCCCACATCGCAAACCAGACGGAAAGCCGGGACGGCCGGGCCTGCGCCGGCGTCAACTGCCGGCGCAGCGCAAACCGGTACAGCGCCAGCACCGCCGGGCAGACCAGCACGGCCAGCGCCAGCGAAGCCAGCAGCGAGTCCGCGCCCCAGTCGATAAAATTGACATCAGCGCCTCCCTCCATGCCGGCATAGTGCACGTCCCTGCCGGCGACCACCGCCAGCGAGAACAGTGCTGCATAGCCGCCGCAGCACAGCCAGGCACGGCGGGGCGTGCCCTCTCCGCCGGCGCGGCGATAGCCGTACAGCGCGGCTGCGGCAGCCAGCACTGCCGCCACGGGGCCCAGTTCCAGCTTGTAACAGGCCAGAAGTGCGCACAAAAGCAACGCGGCTCCTGCCAGCGCCGTCCGCGGCGGCAGGGTCTGCGGCTGGGTCATCGGTACAACCTCCCGTTTCGTTTTGTTTTTGCCGTGCGGCAGCTCAGTGCCCCAGCTCCTGCATGGCGGCGATCAGGGGCGGGATCAGCTGCTTTTTGCGGCTGACCACCCCTTTCAGCACCGCTTTGCCGTCCTGCGGCTCGACGCCGAAGGCGGCGCGCAGGATGCGCTCGGCCTCGTGGCCGGTGTACATCAGGTCGGTGCTTTCCTTCTGCACATCGGTGAACATATAAAACACCAGCGGCAGGCCGGCGTGGGCGGCGGCTTCCTCCAGGTAGGGGCCCACCAGCGCCTCGGCGGCAGCGCGGGATCGCTCGGTCATGTAGCTGCTCTGGCCCACGCCGAACTTGACGTCCCCGCGGCTGAACACCTTAAAGTCCGAGAGGAACACTTCCTCGGCGGTCTTGCCGGTCAGGTCGCCGCCGGCCTCGAACATCTGCTGGGCGTAGGCTGGGATATCCTCCCCCGCCATTTTGGCCAGCGCGGCGGCGGCCTGCTCGTCCTGGGGGGTGGAGGTGGGCGAGCGGAACATCAGCGTATCGGACAAAATGGCCGACAGCAGCAGCCCGGCGATCTGTTTGGGGATGTCCACCTCGTTTTCCAGGTACATCTGGAACACGATGGTGGCGGTGCAGCCCACCGGCACGTTGCGGAAATACACCGGGCCGGTGGTCTCCAGCGTGCCGATGCGGTGGTGGTCGATGATCTCCAGGATCTCAGCCTGGTCCAGGCCGTCCACCGCCTGGGTCTTTTCGTTGTGGTCCACCAGGATAATCTGCTTGCGGTGCAGGTTGAGCAGGTTCCGGCGGGACACCACGCCGCAGTATTTGCCGTCGTTGTCCAGGATGGGGAAATACCGGTGCCGGACGCTGGCCATGACCCGGCGGGCGTCCTCGATGGGGGTGTCCACATTGAACTTGAGCAGGTTTTCGGTCTGCATAAAGTGGCGCACCGGCGCGGACTGGCTGACCAGCCGGGCGGCGCCGTAGGTGTCGTGGGGGGTCAGGATGATGCGGCAGCCCTTCTCGCGGGCCAGCGCCTCGATGGTGCGGGGGGCGGTCTTGCCGTTGCAGATGACGATGCAGCCGGCCTGGCACTCGATGGCGCAGAGCTGGATGTCGTAGCGGTTGGGCACCAGCACCAGGTCGCCGGGGCGCAGCACCTCCTCCATCACGTCGGGGCTGCCGCCGATGTAAATATGGCCGCTGACGGTATCGGCGGGGTCGCCCACGATCATCTCTCCGTCCAGGGTGGAAACGACGTTTTTGTAGCTGGTTTTGGCGTCGGCCAAAACGCCGGTGTCCATCATGTCCATGTTGGCGTTGGCAATGTCCCGCACGGTGATCAGGCCCAGAAGCTCCTGCTCCGGGTCGGTGATGCACAGGGTATCGATCTCCACGTCCCGCATCAGCGACAGGGCGTCCTTCAGGCTCATCTCGCCGTCGATGCCCGGCTGCTGGCGGATATCGATGTCCTTGATCTGCGGGCTGACGTCGGTGCACAGGCGGGGCGGGTTGACGCCGAAATGCTTGAGCACAAACTCGGTCTCGCGGTTGAGCTGGCCGGCACGGCGGGGCTCGCAGGCCATCTCGCTGGCCTGGTTTTTCAGGTAGGCGTAGGCGATGGCCGAACAGATCGAATCGGTGTCCGGGTTGACATGGCCGATGACGTTGACTTTGCGCCACACCTTGGCGCTTGGCATGGTTGACATGGGATACCTCCCTTTGGGCAGAGTTTCGCTTTTTCACCGACCGCACCGCGGAAAGGCCGCACCGTCCGGCGGGGACGCCGGGCCGGCAGCAGGCGGTAAAATTGAACACTTTTGCCTGCGCAGACTTATATAGTATAGTATAACACAGAAAAAACTGTTTTGCGATTCTTGACAAGCAGGGTGCTGTGACGTATGATTATTTCGTATGCGAGTTTTGCCCACGCGGACGGTTTTGGCGCTGTACCGCCGTCCTGCGCCGGCGCCGCAATGGAAAGTTACCTGGATCGATTCAAAATAGTAAGGGGTACTGTAAGGAATATGGTAAGAGAAAATCTTCGCAACATTGCGATCATCGCCCACGTCGACCACGGCAAGACCACGCTGGTGGACCAGATGCTCAAGCAGTCGGGCGCTTTCCGTGCCAACCAGCAGGTGGCCGAGCGCGTGATGGACTCCGGCGACATCGAGCGCGAGCGCGGCATCACCATCCTGGCCAAAAACTGCTCCTGCGAGTACGAGGGCGTCAAGATCAACATCGTTGACACCCCCGGCCATGCCGACTTTGGCGGCGAGGTGGAGCGCGTGCTGAAGATGGTCAACGGCGTGCTTTTGCTGGTGGACGCGGCCGAGGGCTGCATGCCCCAGACCCGCTTTGTGCTGCAGAAGGCTTTGCAGCAGAACCTGTCGCTGGTCATCGCGGTCAACAAGATCGACCGTCCCGACGCCCGCATCAAGGAAGTCATCGACGAGATCCTGGAGCTGCTGATGGACCTGGGCGCCACCGACGAGCAGCTGGACAGCCCGATGGTATTCTGCTCCGGCCGCAACGGCACCGCCAGCTACGACTGGACCCATCCCGAACAGGGCACCGACCTGAAGCCGCTGTTCGACACCATCCTGAAATACGTCACTCCGCCGGAGGGCGAGCCGGACCAGCCGCTGCAGATGCTGGTGTCCAGCGTGGACTACAACGAGTTTGTCGGCCGCATGGGCGTGGGCCGCGTGCAGAACGGCGTCATCAAGGTGGGCCAGAGCGTGCAGGTGTGCGACTGGCACAACCCCGACGTGCGCATGAGCGGCCGCATCACCAAGCTGTTTGACTTCAAGGCCAACGGCCGCGAGCCTATCGAGCAGGCCGAGGCCGGCGACATCGTCGCCTTTGCCGGCCTGCCGGACATCACCATCGGCAACACCGTCTGCGACCCCGGCAAGGTGCAGCCGTTGCCCTTTGTCAAGATCAACGACCCCACGGTGGAGATGACCTTCTCGGTCAACGACAGCCCCTTTGCCGGCAAGGAGGGCAAATACGTCACCTCCCGCCAGATCCGCGACCGGCTGTTCCGCGAGCTGCTGAAGGACGTGGCTTTGAAGGTGGAGGACTCCGCCACCACCGACTCCTTCCGCGTCATGGGCCGCGGCGAGATGCACCTGTCCATCCTGATCGAGACGATGCGCCGCGAAGGCTACGAGCTGCAGGTCAGCCCGCCCCACGTGCTGACCCACGAGGAGGACGGCAAGACGATGGAGCCTATGGAGCGGGTGGTCATCGACGTGCCGGAGGAATATCAGGGCGCCGTGATGACCGCCCTGGGCAGCCGCAAAGCCCTGCTGGTGAACATGCAGCTGATGAACAGCCGCACCCGCCTGGAGTTCCGCATGCCCAGCCGCGGCCTGTTCGGCTACCGCAGCCAGTTTTTGACCGACACCCACGGCGAGGGCGTGATGAACACCATCTTTGACGGCTACGACGAGTGGCAGGGCGACATCGCCACCCGGTCCACCGGCTCGCTGGTCAGCTTTGACACCGGCACCGCCGTCACCTACGGCCTGTTCAACGCCCAGCAGCGCGGCACCCTGCTGGTCGTGCCCGGCGAGAAGGTCTATGAGGGCGAGGTCGTGGGCTACACCCCCACCGGCGACGACATCACCGTCAACGTCTGCAAAACCAAGCACCTGACCAACACCCGCGCTTCCGGCAGCGACGACGCGCTGCGCCTGACCCCGGTGACCAAGCTGAGCCTGGAGGCCTGCCTGGAGTTTTTGGCCCCCGACGAGCTTTTGGAGGTCACCCCGGAGAACCTGCGCATCCGCAAGCGCATTTTGAACCATGACCTGCGCATGAAGGCCACCAGCAAAAAGAACAAATAAGGCAGGAGTTTTCCCGCCTGCCCCCCTGCGCCGCCCGGCGCGGGGGCTTTTGTTTTTGCCGCGGCGCTTTGCCTGGCAGTGCCTTGACACGCATAGTACTGTGTGGTACGATGTACCTATACCAAAGCAGTACTCGACAGAAAGGGAGCCCGGCATGAACATTGAAGATTGGCGCAGCCAGCTTCGGCGCGGCACGCTGGAATACTGCATTTTGCTGATGCTGCACCGGCGCCCCTGCTACGGGTACGAGATTTTGCAGCGGCTGGGGCGGTGCGCGGTCACAACCGCCACCGAGAGCACCGTCTATCCCCTGCTGCGCCGGCTGCAGAAGGAAGGCTGCCTTACGGCCAGCTGGCAGGACACCGCCGAGGGGCTGCCGCCGCGCAAGTATTACGCCCTGACCCCCGCCGGCGAGGAATATCTGCAGGCCATGCGCGCCGACTGGGCCAGCCTGCTGGACGCCGTCGCCCGGCTGAACAAGGAGGAATGACCCATGGACAAAGCCCTGGAACAGTACCTGAACACCGTTGACCGCAAGCTGCAGCCGCTGCCGGCGTCGGAGCGGGCGGACATTGTCCGTGAGATCAAAAGCGCCATGCAGGACATGGCGGCGGACGGCCTGCCGACGGAGGGCATCCTGGACCGGCTGGGCAGGCCCGACGCGCTGGCCCGCGCCTATCTGAGCGACCTGCTGGACAAGCCGGAGCGGGGCGGCTGGCGCAGGCTGCTGACCATCCTGGCCTTTTACAGCCTGGCAGGGCTGAGCGGCATGTTCGTCATCCCGGTGCTGGGCATCTGCGGGCCGGTGTTCATGCTGTGCGGTGCGGCGGTGCCGGCGGCCGGCCTGATCGACCTGGCAGCATGGTACCTGCTGGGCATCAAAGTGCCCTACACCGTCATACAGCTGGGCCCCTACACGCCGCCGGTGGCGGTGGGGTTCCTCTGCTCGCTGGTGGCCGGCGCGCTGCTGTTCTGGCTGGGCCACGCCTGCTGGCGGCTGCTTGTGCGCTACCTGCGGGCGGTAGGCCGCACCCGGCAGGAGCTGGGCGCGTAAGGCAAAAAAGCAGGGCCACAGCCCGGATAAAGGCAGTAGGCAGCGCCCGTCACCCTGCCCTTGCAAATGACAAGAAAATCCGCCGTACCGGGGCTTCTGGCACGGCGGATTTTCATTTGTGATTTTCTATACGACCGTTACGGCTGCTTTATCGGTCGCGGCGGCGGCGCAGCACAAGCAGCGCGCCAGCCCCGCCCAGCGAAAGCACCGCAAGCACCATCCACAGCACCGGGGCGGCGGCGTCCGCCGTCTGGGGCACCGCGGCAGCCGCCTGCTGGCCCGCGGCCGCAGTGGGCGCGGGGGTCGGCTTGGGCTGGCCCCAGGTACCGTTTGCAATGGCGTCCGCAATTTCGGGGTGCTCGTCGGCAGGCTGCTGCGGCTGGTTGGGTTTGGTGTCAGGCATCCCCGTTTCCGCCGGCTTCAGCGCCGCAACGGCATCAAGAATCGCCTGCGCCATGGCGTCCACCTGTGCCTGGCCGGTTCTGCCGTAGCCGTACTCCACCCCGTCCACGGCCTGCTGCAGCGCCTGGACGCTCTCGGCGGTATAGCCGCTCAGGTCTGCGGGGACCTGGGCCAGGGCCTGCTCCACCTTGCTGTAGTCGGCGGGGGCGTCGTACCGGAAGGCAAATGCGGTGGACAGGCCGGTCGTGTCGGTAACGACAACGGTGTTGCTGCCCTGCGCAAGCAGGTCGGCATCAGGCGTGTAGGCGGCGTCGCCGGCCGTGTACGCGGTGTCTGTCTGGCTGTTGACAGTCACGCTGGCAATGCCCTGGGCGTCGGTCAGCGTCAGCACCGGCTTGGTGTAGGCGTTCTTGTACATCTCGGCGTCGGGGGACATGGCGACGACGGGCGGGCAGCTGAGGGTAAACTGCCGCGTGCCGCTGTCCCAGCAGAGTTTGACGGTTTCGCCCAAGCCGGTGATGGCAAAAGCCGTCTCTTTGCGGATCTCGGGCGCTTTGATGAGCAGGTGGCCGTCCTCCGCCGTGCCGGTCAGCGTCAGCACCACGGGGTACTGGCGGCTGTAGCTTCCGGTCACCATCAGCGTGGCATCGGCGGGCATACGTACTTCAAACTTGCCGTTTTCCTTCAGGCCAAAGCCCGCCAGCGTGGTATCGCCGGTCAGGGTCAGCGCGCCCTGCGAATTTGCGCCAGCCGCGCGCACGACGCCGAGGTAGGAAGCGTTGCCGGAAGCGGTCAGCCAGCAGTTGTCCAGTTCAATGGCGGACAGGTTCACGACCTTATCCTTTAAATCGACAGGCACTTCTTCGCTGCCGAAACCGGTCAGGTAGAGCGTAGTCGTGGCATTTTGCAGGTTATCGTTGGTGGTGGTGCCGGTGATCGTCTCAAATACGAAGCTGTCGTCTTCCAGCACGATGCTCAGATATCGCTTGCCGGACGTATCACTGATATAGCTGAGCGTGCCGGTCACGGTATCCTCGAACACCAGCTCCTTTTTGCTGCCGCTGCCGATGTAGGTCAGCGTCGCGCCTTGCATAGCAAGTTCAACGTTTTTCAGCGTCAAACTGTTCTGCGCGGTCAGGGTGCTGCCCGCGTCCATGGCCAGCGTGCAGCCGTTGCCGTCGATGGTCAGCGCAGCGTCGGGCAGGGTGGTGTCGGCGTCAAAGGTCTGTTCGCAAAGCAGCGTCAGGGCGTAGCGGTCGCCCGCATCGGCCGTGATGGCGGCAAAAGCGTCGCTCAGCGTGGGGTAGCCTTCGGCGTTCAGGCTGCCGCCGGTCACCGTGACGACGGGCTCGGCCGGGGCTTGCAGCACATAGTTGCCGTTTTCCTCGCGGACGAGGACCAGGCCGCCCAGCGTATTGACAGAATCGTCCGCGATCACAAAGGTGGCGTTTTCCGATTTGTTGGCCGGGACTTTCACAAGGGTGTCGCCCGCGGCCGGCGCTTCGTCGCCCACGATGTGGATCTGGGTCTTGCCGCTGGCGCTGCCCAGCGCATTGATGGACAGGCAGTTGAAACCGTTGCTCGCTTTGGTCACATAGAGGTCGGCGACAGCGCCGTCCTCCACCGTCCAGGAGCTGGGGCTGGCCGCCTGCTGGTTTGCGGGGATCAGCACGCCGCCCGCGGTGCGGATGACGGCGTTGCCCCAGGCAGACGCCTGGTTGGCGATCTTGCTGCCGTAGCCGGAAACGACCCAGGAATTTTCCAGGATCAGCTTGCCGGCCTTGTCGCCGTCAGAGGACGAACCGACGGAAGGGCAGGCTTCGGTCGGTTCCGCCTGGCTGCCGAAGCCGATCAGGCGGATCTCGCCGCGCTTGTTCTTGCCGCTGCCGCTGATATGCCCGACGACGTTGACGCCGTCCTCGCGGGCATAGACCGCGATCGACGCGCCGTTTTTGGACTCATCGTCCAGCTTGGCGATCGCGCCGCTGACCGTGTTCTCCACCGTCAGCACCGCGCCGTCGGCGCGGACTTCCAGGATCATGCGGTCGGCGTCCAGGTCGACGTTGCGCAGCGTCAGGTCGGCGCCGGCCGCCACGACGTTGTCCTTGTTGTCCACATTCTGGGTCAGGGTATGGCCGTTGCCGTCGATGACCAGCGCCTTGGCGGGCAGCTCCGTCAGCGGGCGCACGCCGTCCTTGCCGGGGGCTTCCAGCGCGGCGTCCTTTTGCAGCGTCAGGGTGTAGCGGTCGCCCGCGTCGGCAGTGATGGCGTCAAAGGCGTCGGCCAGCGTGGCGTAGCCCGTATCGCTCAGGCTGCCGCCGGTCACCGTGACGGCGGGGTCTTCGACCACGGGTTCGGTGATGGTAACGGATTCACCCGCCTGGTTGGTCAGCGTGATCTTGCTGCCTGCGGGCAGGCTCAGCATCTCGCTGCTCAGCTCGGTGCCAGTGACCTCGGGCAGGGTGAAGCTGCCGGATGCACTGCCGGTCACGGTCAGGGCCGCGCCCTCGGCAACGCGCAGTTCGCCATTGCCGGAAATCGTCTCGATTTCGGCGGATTTGTTCACAGTCAGACCGCCGCCGTTCAGCGTGACGGCCTTGGTACCGGCCAGCTGGTTGGCATAGGCATCCGTGGCGTCGGCCTCCAGGTAAGCGCCGTCCAGCACAAGTTCGGCAAAGCCGGTCATGTTGGGCAGGTTGTAATAATAATCGGTGTGGCCCACATCCACAAAGGTGACGGTTGCCCCATCACCGGTGCCGGTCAACTGCACCTGCCGGCTGTCCTGCCCACCGCCGAACTGTCCGCCGGGCAGCGTGCCCTCAAATGTCAGGTCGCTGCCGCAGATCTCGGCAAAGCCGAAGCTGCCGCCGTCGATCATGGCGAAGGCATGCTCCCCGGCGACCAGGGTGGTCAGCGTGTCAGTATCGGAGTTGATGTTGGTGATGTTTTGGATCGTCAGCGGGGCTTGCAGGGTCAGGGTCGCGGGCAGGTTCACGCTGGCGCCGGCAAAGTCGATGACGGTGGCCTTGTTGGGTGCCACATTGCCCGTCCACTCGATCGTTGTGCTGCCGTTGTTGATGGTGCGGACCTGGAAGGGCCCTGTGCCCTCCGACTGGTTAATGGCGTTGATCGCATCGTTCAGCGTGGCATAGCCGGTCACGCCGCCGGCGCTGTCGGTGATGATCGCCTGCGCACCCTCCTCTCCGCCGAATAGCTGGACGGTCACGCCCTTGCCGTCAAATACCGTCTTGTAATGCTCCACATCCTCCTGGGCGCCAAGGTTCAGGGTGACATTTTTGGTGCTGCCAAAGGTGTTAGCCACCAGCGCGGTGCTGCTGATATCCCCCGGCAGGTTCAGCGTAAAGCCGTCCGGCATATTGTTCAGCAGGTTCGCTTTGATGCCCGTGCTGCTAAGATTATAAACTGTCAGCTCCTGAATACTGGAGCCGGCAAAGGGGCTGTTGCTGTACTTGCTGGACAGGTTCAGACTGGGAATGCTCAGCCGGGTCATGCTGGTGCAGCCGGAAAAGACGCCCGACTTTTGCATATTGGTGACGCTATTGGCAGAAAATTGCACGCCGGACAGCGCCGTGCAATCCCGGAAGCAGGACTGCCCAATGGTCTTGACGCTGCTGTCGGTCATGTCGATCGAGGTCAGCACCGTGTTGCCGCTGAAAGCATTGGCCGCCAATTCGGTCACATCGTATTTGCCGCCGGCGTACTCGATGCCGTCCGTCAGCACCAGCGCGCCGCTGTAAGATATGCCGTCGGTCAGGGTCAGCTGGCCGTTGGCCGTTTCGGTGGGCAGGCGGTCCACCTCGTACTCGATACCGTCGATCGTGATGGTGTCACCAACGGCCGGGCCGGTTTCCGCCTGCGATGTCTCCGCCTGCGGCTGCAGGGCAAGGACCTGCGAGGCGGCGGGCGCCTGCACCGGGGCGGGGGCCGCAGCGGTCTCGGCGGTGCTCTGCTCCGTTTCCGGCACTTCCGGGGCTGCCGTTGCCGCCGGGGCTGCCTGCTCCGGCGTGGCGGCCTGGACCACGGCGGGCTGTTCCGTCGTGGCCAAGGCAGGGACCGGCAGCATGCCTGCCGCCATCGAAAGTGACAGCAGCAGCGCCATCGGTCTGGTCAAACCAGATTTGCGTTTCACAAAATCCACTCCTTTTCTTTTGCAGGGCGGCCGGGACCCGCACTCCGGTACCGACTGCGGGCATGGGCCGCCATCCAGCTTGTATCCGAACGATCCCCAGCACATTGGATCGATCCGATACGCCTTAAAATTAATCATATCGGGACTTTGCCCGGCGCGAAACCACACCGCTGTCATATTTGTGTAAAATGTTGGTATATCCTGCCGCATACCGGGTCAGCGCATAGGCAGCCGCCCTTGCCTGCCCGCATACTCCCCTCCCCCGCCGCATATCCATGCGGGAGAGCCATTCTGCCGCATCCCGGCCAAGGAGGGGGAACCGCCATGAAACCACGCCCGAAACCCGCGCCCGCGCCGCGGCACATCACGCCGGAGCAGGACCGTCACATGCGCCGCCGCACCAGGTTTTTCTGCCTGGCGATGGCGGTGGTCTGCTTTGGCGTGCTGCTGGCCCGGCTGTTTGTTTTGCAGGTGCTGGACCCGGAAGGCTACGCCGACCGCGCCGCCGACCAGCAGCTGCGGGACACTGTCATCCCGGCGGCGCGCGGCGAGATCTATTCTGCCGACGGCACCCTGCTGGCCGCCAGCGAGACCCGCTGGACCATCCGCGCTTCGCCCCGCGACCTGGCCGACGAGCTGGTCCAGCCCGCCGCCCAGGCGCTGAGCGAAATCTTGGACATCGACTATGAAGAGACGCTGGCGGCCTTTTCTGACCGTACCTCCAACGACTGCCTGCTCAAGCGCCGGGTGGACAAAGCGACCGCCGACGCGGTGCGCGCCTGGTGCGCGGAGAACGGCGCCAAGGGCATCCAGATCCGCCAGGACACCAAGCGCATCTACCCGGAGGGGGATTTTATGGGGGTGCTGCTGGGCTTTACCGACGTGGACAACGCTGGCCTGTGGGGGCTGGAGCTGGAGTACGACGACCTGCTGACCGGCCAGAACGGCCGGGTGCTGACCGCCAAGGACGCCTGGGGCTATGATATGCCCCAAAGCTACAGCACCCTGGTGGAAGCCACCCCAGGCGCCACGCTGACGCTGACCATCGACGCCAACATCCAGCGGTACCTGGAAAGCGCGCTGTCCGCCGCCGTACAGGAGCACCATGTGGAGTCCCGCGCGGTGGGCATCGTGATGGACGTGGACACCGGCGCCATCCTGGCCATGAGCGTCAAGCCCGACTACGACCCCAACGACCCCCGCACCATCGTGGACGGGGAGGTGCGCGCCGCGGTGGACGCGCTGGAGGGCGACGCCCGCAGCGAGGCCCTGCAGGCCGCCCAGCAGGCCCAATGGCGCAACAAGGCCATCAGTGATTTGTACGAGCCGGGCAGCGTGTTCAAGCTGATCACCGCCGCGGCGGCGCTGGACACCGGCGCCTGCACGGCGGACAGCCAGTTTGTCTGCGCCGGGTCCATCAACGTGGCGGGGACCCGGTTCCGCTGCGCCAACGGGCACATCCACGGGCTGGAGACCTTTGCCCAGGGGCTGGCGGTCAGCTGCAACCCCTGCTTTATCCAGATCGGGGCGCGGCTGGGCAAGGAGGCCTTCTGCGACTACTTTGCCGCCTTCGGCCTGCGGGAGGCCACCGGCATCGACCTGCCCGGCGAGATCACACGCAGCGAGTATTATACCGCCGATAAGATGGGCCCGGTGCCAGATTTTGGACTATAAAAGTTCTACCGATTTTCTGATTATCTTGGCACCACTTCGCAAATGTCGGAATT
>ERZ1643249.1250-NODE-1250-length-25829-cov-10.352759_pt1 | contig 25829 bp, 24 predicted proteins | sample MGYA00579263_ERZ1643249 | MGnify/ENA primary metagenome ERZ1643249 (study PRJEB29033, sample SAMEA4952264) | chicken gut metagenome | biome: Broiler Chicken; feature: Gastrointestinal Tract; material: Caecum | place: Ireland | collected 2018 | study: Broiler...
TTTGTTGTTACTTTATACTAATTTCTTGTGTATTATTTAAAATATTTTTTCTGTTGCTTGGTACGTTTTTTATCTTAACACAAGTTGTCGTATTTTGTCAATACTTTTTTTAAAAATTTTTTTGATTTTTTTTAATTATTTTTTCTAGTCTCTTTTTCCTTGTGTCTTTATCTATAATACCACCATTTTTAATTTAAGTCAATAGTTTTTTTATGTATTTTTTACCATTATATTTCTACTAAAATTAAATCTTCTCCTATACATTTAATTTTTTCCCATGGAATTTCAATATCATTATTAGAAGAAAATAAACTCATAAATTTGTTTGTGTTCCCTGGAACAATTATTGATGTTATTTTTCCTGTGCCTAAATCTGCACATACATCTTGGACATATCCTAATCTTTTGGCATCTAAAATATTAATAACTTCTTTGTGTTTAAAATCAAGTCCTTTATCTCCCATATGAACTTCTTTTCCTTTCTAAGACATATATATCATAATTAATTATATGTATATTTTTTTAATTTGTTACTTTAAAGTAATGATTAATAATATTTTTTGCAAAAAAACAACAACCACTATAATGTTTTTATTATTGTAGTGGCTGTTTATTTTATTTATAATATTTTTTCATATGCTCTAGTGCATTTTTTTCGAGCCTAGATACTTGTGCTTGTGATATTCCTATTTCATCTGCTATTTCCATTTGAGTTTTTCCATCAAAATATCTTTTTATAATTATATTTTTTTCTTTTTCATTTAGTTTTTTTAATCCTTCATTAATTGTCATTACTTCTGCCCAATTTTCATCATTGTTTTTGTTGTCTTTAACTTGATCCATTATGAATAGGTTTTCTGATCCATCATTATATATAGGATCTTGAAGTGATACTGGTACTTGTATTGCATCTAGACTTGCTGCAATGTCTTCTCTTTCTACTTTTAGTTCTTTGGCTATTTCTTCAATTGTTGGTTCTCTTCCTTTTTCTTTGCTAAATTTATCTTTGAATTGTATTGTTTTATATGCTAAATCTCTTACAGATCTACTTACTCTAATACTATTATTATCTCTTAAATATCTTCTTACTTCTCCTATTATCATTGGCACTGCATAAGTACTGAATTGTACTCCTTGTGATAAGTCAAAATTATCTATCGATTTTATTAATCCTATGCACCCTATTTGAAATAAATCGTCTGCATTTTCTCCTCTTCCATAAAATCTTTGTATAACACTTAATACAAGTCTTAGATTTCCTTTAATGAATTCTGTTCTAGCTTCTTCGTCTCCTTGTTTTATTTTTATAAATAGTTCATCTTTTTCTTTATTTGTTAGAACAGGTAATTGGGATGTGTTAACTGATGCTATTTCAACCTTATTAACCAAAATAATACCTCCCTTTACAAATAATGTTACTCACATTATTTCCAAAGAGAGGTTTTTTTATTCAATTATTATTTCTGCATCTTTTGGACATATTTGTATAAATGTATTTCCATCACTTACTTCTATTGTATTTCCATCCAAGTCTTTATATATTGTTTGAGATGCTCTTGCTACTTTTGTGCATTGGATTGGAATTGCATATCCATTTGTAATATAATATCCGTCAAATGTTCCTATGTTATCTAATCCTTGTCTACCTTTATTTTCACTATCATTTAATGTGTAATTGTCACATTTTGTTATGATAATATTTTTTGTTGTTATATCATCACCTGTTACATAGTCTGTTTGAATCTTTCCTCTTGCATATCTTGTGTATGTTTTTGTTTCTTCATTATATAAATATTTAACTTTTTGTAATGAAGAATGTGGTATCGTTATTGACAAAGCTTTTATAGCTTTTTCTTTGCTGTTAGTAGTTTGCGTTGTTTCTGTACTATTATCTATTGTTTGTTCTGTAACTTGCTCTGTTGTATTTTCAGTTACCGCTTCTGTTTGATTTTCTGCAGAACCATATTTTACATTAAGTTCTACATCTCCAGCAATATAATTTAATACACTTTTTTTGCTTGAGGTTGTTTTATATCCTTTTCTTTCTGCTATTTTTAATATGCTTTCTGTACTAGTAAATAGGTTATGTGGTGATGATTTACCCTTTACTCTCCAAAAGTCTTTGGCACTTTCTTGAATTCCATTTATATAGTCTATACCTAATGACTGAATGTCTCTTTGTGCTTGTGGACTCCAACCATGGTGTACATATATTGCATCATTTTCTAAAGCATAGTCTAAGAAATAATGTCTTGAACTTCTGACTGGTCCTATTTCTTCAAGGTCTTGGTTTTTAAATAGTGCCATTAGTCTTGTTTCTCCACCTTCTACTATTATTTCATATACTAAATATGCTTTGTTTAAATTTGCTTGTGGCCATGCTCCTGTATGATTATCTATCATTACAGCTATAGGTCTTTCGTCTCCTTTAAAGATTTCTGGTTCTTTTTGCTCTACAACTAATTCATCATCATTTGGTTCTGTTTCATTTGTTGCAAAAGTATTATTGGGATTGTTCTGAATTTGATTATTTTCTGTTAGTATTTTATATATTAAAAATCCTCCACTTCCTATTATAAGAATTACAAGAATTACTACTAATATTACTATACCTTTATTTTTCATCTATTTCCTCCCTTGTTATTCCTAATCTTTCTAATATTTTTTCTTCTTTTGGTCTCATAACAAGTTTGTCTTCTTCTTTTATATGGTCATAGCCCATTAGGTGATAAAATCCATGTACTATCATATATGCTAATTCTCTTTCAAAGCTGTGCCCATATTCTTTTGCTTGTTCTTCTACTTTTTTTATTGAAATTATAATGTCTCCAAGAATGTCTTCATATTCAAAGTCTTTTTGTGCTATTTTTTTATCTAGTTCTTCTTTTTCAAATATTGGAAAAGATAAGACATCTGTTTCTTTGTCTACATTTCTGTATTGTTTATTTATTTGATGAATATTTTCTGGTGTTGTTAATATTATGCTTATATATAATTTTGAGTTTTCTATTTTTTCCTCTTTAAAGCATTGTTCAACTACTTTTTTTATTATTTCTTCATATTTTTCATTTTCTTCTAAATCTAGATATTCTATTTGATACATTTTTTACCTCGTTTTTTTGTTATGCTATTTGTGCTTTTTTTATTGTTTTTCCTTTATATATAATATTTTGAGTTTTTCCTATTCTAATTTCTTTCATTGCTCCATAGTCTACTAATTTTCTTTTATAGTATTTTATTAGTCTACTATAATCTGTTTTGTCATTTCTGATTTTGCTTAGATCATTTTTTATGAATAGTATTTCTTTTTCTTTGACATATTTTATGAAGTCTTTTTCTTTTAGTTTTTCAATTTGCTTGTACTGATCATAGAATTTTTTGAATTCTTCTCTTTCTTTTGTGTTTTCCCAATATACTTTTGTTGATAATAGTTCTACATTGTAGTTTTCTATTAGGTTTAATACCATTGTATATGCTTTTTCTCTTTTGGCTGCTATTTTTGTGTCTTGTACTAAACTTCTTGCATCTTTTAGGAGTTTCATATAACATTGTTCTGCAACTACTAGTGGCAAACTGTGTGTAAATAGGTTTCTACTTATTTTTAATAATATCATATTTTTTTCGATGTTGTCTCTTGTGTCTAGTTTTCCTACTGAGAATCTTTCGTATTCTTTTATAATAGATTCTATTTTTTGGTCTGGCTCTTTTAATGGTATTATGTTTTGTATATAGTCTTCTAATGTGCTGAATATTTTTACATATATCCAGTCTTTGCTTGAATCATATATGTTTGTTGTGTCTGCTAATTTTATTGAATAGTTTTTTAGTATTCCTTTATATAGTGTGTCTTGTTTTGAGACATAGAATTTGTTGTATTTTTCTATTAGTTTTTCTTTTCCACTGTTTTTCACGCTTTCATGGTCAAGTTCTATTAAGTATTTTTGTTTTCTGTATTTGTATTCGTTGTATTCACTTTCTTTTAATTGTACAATTCCATAATATTGTGATAATGCTGTGCTTTCAAATTGTGTTGCTGTGTTGTTTTTTACTTTTTTGTATATTGTGTCTAATACAAATTTGTCTAGTGCTTCTAAATATGCTGTATATGCTTCTTCATATTTTTTTTCTGATTCGTCTTTGTTTTCTTTTTCATTTGTATATGCTTCATATGTTTTTACTACTATATTTCTTTTCATTGAAATTCTTAAGCTATTGAATCCAATTTGTGTTGGTATTAATAGTTTTGTTAGTGTGTTTGTTAATTTGTTAAAAAATGTTTTATCTGTACCTACTACTCTTAGGCTTCTCTCTTCCATAGTCTTACCTTTCCTTTCCAGAATATTGTTATTCTAAGTTTTGGCAAGCAGGTATGTTTTATCGTTTGATTTCTTTTGTCTATATGTTGTCTTTTATTTTTTCCTGCATTCCTATATTTTCAATTACTTCATATGTTACGCTTACTTCTATGTATTCTTCAGTTTCTGTTACTTCTGCATTTTTACCTAATATATTTTTACCAACTCCTATTTCTTGTTCTATTTCTTGCTCTAATTCTTTTGTTCCTATTTCTGTTGCTTCTTCAACAGTGTATTCTTTTTGAATTTCTTGTAGTTCTTGGTTGGTAATTTTAATTATTGAAATAGGTAAATATAAATTTGAAAATATCTTAAACTTTTTTTCTGTTTCTATTGTATCATAAAAATTAAATTTTGAAATAGTTTTATAAAAATTTATTTGAAAATTATTTATTTTTATTCTATATTTCGTTTCTTTTTCTCCTGTTGTGACTTTTTCTACTGTTTTTAGATAAATTCTTTTTGTCTTACTGTATTTAACTATTGCTTCAACTTCTCCTAAACTATGTACATATCTTGTGCCTGTGTATTTTCCTTCCATTGTTCCTTGAATTAGTATTTGGCCTTCTTCTACTTCATCTCCTATTTTGACTTGTGCTGTTCCGTTTTGTGCTATTATTTTTGTTATTGTTCCTGATTTTTTTGCTACTATATTACTATAATCTTTTTCATCAATTATTTCTGGTGCTTCAGTGGCTTTTACAATTTTTACAATTGCATTTGTTCCTTTTAGCTCTATACCTACCCAGGAAATGTCACTTCTATCTAATCTTATTTTATTTATTATTTCTTGAGTGTCTACATTCTTTTTTAACATTCCTACTTCTAATCCCGCTTCTTTAATGTCTTGTTCTATATTTTGAAGTTCAAGATTGTCTTCTACTTCTATATTGATATTCCAAACAAAGTTTGTGCTTACTCCGATTAAAATTACTATTATTATTAGTGTAATGAAAAATATTTTTCTTTTTTTATATTTGTTTATTAAAAATGGTATTCCTCGTTTTTTGGTTATTTTTATTCTACATTTTAGTTTTTGGGCTACTTTTACTGCTCTAAAAAAATCATTTATTCCTATATTTAAATGTAATTTTACACCTTTTTCCCTTTTTAAATTCCATATTAGGATTTTGCTAGTTGTACATATATTTATAAATCTTTCTATATAGTATCCTTCTACTGTTATTCTAACATATCCTAATATGTACTTTAGCAAAATCTTTAATAACATGTTACCCTTCAGTCCTTTCTATATCAATACTTTCTATTTTTCCTGTAATTTTAATATCATCATTTGTCATTTTTTCAAGGTTTAGATTAAATCCATTTATATTTACAACTCCTATATATGTGCTTATACTGGCAAAAAATTCTTCATATTCTAATATTCCTTTGTAATTTTCTAATATTATTTCATTAAAACCTGTTATTGTTATCTTTGGTTCGTTTGAATATACTTCTTCTGGTAATTCTAATAGTTTTTCTAATCTATTTTTCTTCATATGCTCCTCCTATTTATTTTACAAATTCGTCTAGGCTTTTGAATTCATAACCTTGGTTTTTGGCTTCTTTTATTATTGTGTCTAAAACATCTGCATTTGTTTTGGAATTTGAATGTAGTAACATTATTTCTCCTGGGTGAAAATTGTTTGTTATTGTTTTTATTGCATCTTCATTTGTTGGTTGCTTTTTTTCGTCCCAGTCACAGTATGCAAAACTCCACATTACTGTTTTATATCCTAATGATGATGTTTTTTTCAATGTTCTTTGGTTGAATTCTCCTTTTGGAGGTCTGAAATATTTCATTTCATATCCGAATTTTTCATATACTGCTTGATGTAGTTTCATTATTTCGTCTTCTATTTTTTCATCACTTATACTTGGTAGGCTTGGATGTTGGCATGTGTGGTTACCTATAATGTGTTTTTCTTCAATCATTCTTTGAACTTTGTCTGATGCAGAGTTGAGGTAATGTGCTGTTATAAAGAATGTTGCTGTTACATTGTTTTCTTTTAATGTGTCTAGTATTTTATCCATGTATCCTGCTTCATAACCTGCATCAAATGTTAAATAAATTGTTTTTTCACTTTCTTTTCCTAAGCATATTCCGTTATTTTCTTCTAATGTTTTTTTGTTGGATTCTCCAACATCTGGTTGTTCATGGTTATTGGCTCTTTTTATTCCCCAGCCTATAGTTTTTTCTGCAGGTTCTGCATTGGTTAAAATTGAAGTGTTTTTATTGGTTGTTATTACACTTATAGTAAAAATTGCGATTATAATTAACATTGTTAATGATGTTTTGAGTTTTATTTTTTTCATTTTTAATCACATCCCTTTCTTAAGGCTTAATTAAACTATATCTTTTTTAAAGTTTATGTGTGAAATATTTTAAATATTACCTTTTAAATTTAATTAATTTTTGAGTGATTATTGAGTACTGCTTCAATGTATCATTCTATGCAAATAGAGTATTGACAAGTTTTGAAATTTATTTTATATTTTTACTTGTGATTTGTCGAAATTTTATTAATTCTATCGAATGTACATAGGAGAGAGAATGTTGAACTTCGTAATTTGTGATGATGATATTCGTATGGTTAATAGAATTTCATCTCTATTAGAAAAAGTAATTATTACTAATGACTTTGATGCAAAAATTGTTTTTAAAACAACTGATTCTAAAGAGTTGTTGTCTTATATCTCTACAAATAAAGTTAATGTAGTAGTTCTTGATATTGAATTTAATGGTCACCATGAAAATGGATTAGATATAGCTAAAAAAATAAGAAATATTAATAAAAATTGTTATTTGATTTTTATTACAAGTCATTTTGAATATATTGCAGAAGCTTATAAGTATACAACTTTTGACTATATCTTTAAGTCTTGTCTTAATGTTGAAACTCTTACTTCCTCTTTGACTAGATTGTTTAATGATGTTTCAGCTACTGAAACTAAATTTTTGAAAATTGATAATAAGAATACTTTTTTAGATTTGAATGATATTCAGTTTATTGAAAAAAGACGGAGCTAAACTTATTTATCATACTTTTAAGTTGGATTATGTTACATATAATTCTTTTAATAAGCTTAATCTTCCAAAGAATTTTGTAAGATGTCATAAGTCGTTTATTGTGAATGTGAATAATATTTCCAATATTTTGCTGAATGATAATTTAATTCATTTTAAGAATGGATCTGTTTGTTATATTGGTCCTAAATATAAAAATTCTTTATTGGAGGTGTTAGATTTTGTCACAGTTTCTTAATTTTGCTTGGAGAGCTTTATATAGTGAAAATGATTTGTTATTGAATATTATATTAATTCCAGCTGGATTGATTGAAGCTTATTTAACGCTCACTTTAGCAACACTTATTTTTAATATTAATTTGTCAAAACACAAAAAAGCATTGTTTATTATTATTTATGCTTTTGGAAGTTTAATAATTTCTACATTTATACCTGTTCCTTTTTGTGTAATATTAAATTATGTTTTATTTTTCCTTATTATTAAACTATATACAAAAATGAGCTTTATAAAAACACTTATTGCTGAAATTTTTGCATCTTTTACTTTTGGAATAATAAATATATTGGTACAAAATCCTTACATAACTTTATTAAACATTGATTTTGAAACATACTTAAGTGTTCCAATATATAGAATAATCTACTTAATTTTAGTTTATAGTATTACTCAATTAATCATATTTATTTTGAAGAAATTTAGAAATAAGAGATTATCTCTAGATTATATAGATAATTTGGATAAAAAGACTTTGATAATACTTTGTATGAATATTGTTACAGGTTTTATAACATTAATATTACAATTAGTTATTACTACTTTTTATATAAATGTCGTTCCACTTATAATTACTTTTGCTAATTTTTTATTATTTATTTTCTTTTTCTGTACAAGTATTTATAGTTTTACACGTATTATAAAATTAGCAGATACCAGAAAGAATTTAGAGAGTGTAGAAGAATATAATAAGTCTTTAACAATTTTATATGATGAAGTAAAAGGATTTAATCATGATTTTAAAAATATTATTTCTACTATTGATGGATATGTAGAAAATGCTGATATTTCTGGTCTTAAACAATATATTGGAGAAGTTAAAGAAGATTGTAGAATTACTAATAATTTATCTATTTTGAATCCAAGAACTATAAATAATCCTGGAATTTATAGTTTGTTAAATAATAAATATTTTAAAGCTACTAATGCTGGAATAAAATTTGAATTAGATTTCTTTTTGGATTTGAATACATTGCAAGTTAATAATTATAAATTTTCTAGAATTCTTGGTGTTCTTCTAGATAATGCAATTGAAGAAGCAGAAAAATGCGATGAGAAGATAATTAAAGTTTCATTTAGAAGAGAAAATAAAAACCATAGAGCTGTTATTTTAATACAAAATACTTACACAAATAAAAACGTAGATATTGAAGAGATTTTTAAAAAGGGGTTTTCAGGTAAGCAAAACCATTCTGGTATTGGCTTATGGGAAGTTAGAAAATATGTTAAAAATAGTAAAAATTTAGATTTATTTACTTCAAAAAATAATGAGTTTTTTAATCAGGAATTAACAATATATGATTTAAATTATTAGATTTTGACTAAACAAAAAAGCACTTTTGTAAGTGCTTTTTGTGATTTCTTACTATATTCTTTTTAAATATTATCATTTCTAAGAGTTTCTATAATATTTAATTTATTAATTTTGTTTAATGAATATTTCATAATACTTCCTATTAATAAACTTACTGCTACAATACAAATAATTATAGCACTTATTGGAAAAATATAATTTAATTCAACATTTATTGAAAATGCTAAAAAAACAAAATATGAAAATATCAAGCCTAATATTATTCCAACAAATAATGATTTTATCCCTATAAATACAGACTCTAATTTTATCATACTATTAAATTCTTTTTTTGTCATACCAATAGATTTTAATAGTATGAAGTCTTTTTGTCTAAGTTCCATACTTATTGTTATTGTATTAAATATACTTGTTGTTCCTATTAATGCTGTAACTAATATAAAACCATATAAAAATATTGAAATCCCTATTATCATGGCTTGTTCTTGTCTTCTTGTTTCTGCATTATTTCCTAATGCCCAATATGAATCTGAATAGTTTTCTTTAATATATTTTTCTAATTCTATATCATCAGTAGTTTGAATATATAAATACCCAACTTGATTTTCTGAGCTATGATATTTATCCATAAATTCATCACTAACTATTAAAAACGCTGATGGACCATTTAATAAATATAATGGTGTTTCACTTGTAACTTTAATTATTTCTGTTTCTATCGTTTCTTCATTTTCTCCATCATATAAATAAATTTTGTCTCCTTCTTTATAATTATAATAATCTATTTTTTGATATGTAATTTTATCATTTTCTTCAATTGATTGTGTTGTAATATCCATCAAAATCACTTTATCTTTTGCTGTTTCATAATCCAATCCTAATGATCTTATATATCTTTCATATTCTTGAGTTCCTATGGATACTATTGTAGAAAAATCACGTCCTTTCTTTACTTTTTTAGAATCTTCTGTATAGTAATTTTCATCTTCAATTAATTTAAAAGAACTATTTCGATATAATTCATATCTATTTTGATTAATTCTTATATCTTCTGTAATCATTTTTAAATTTTCAAAAACATTACTATTGACAAAAATATCATAATTTTCTTGTCCTACATATATTCTAGCTACTTCGGAAGAATATTCTGTAAAAGATATGGCTGTAATAAGCAATGTTACACTTATAATTATAGAAACTGTAGTTGTTCTATATCTTTTTTTATTTCTTTTTATATTTTTAAGAGATATTTCTCCACCGATTCCAAATATTTTTTTCATAAATTTAGGAACTTTTAACCTTTTTGCTTTTATTGTTATATCTCTATTTCCTTTAATCGCTTCAAGTGGTGTTAACATAGATGCCTTTTTTGCAGATTTTCTTGCAGAAAAGTATAAAACAAAGCAACTCAAAATAATAATTAGTATAATTGCAGGTATATTTGTTGAAAATATAAACTCCATTCCAAATAAATTTTCACTTAAAGATACTCCAAGAATTTTTAGAAATATATAAATAAAAAGTGTTCCTGTGATAATTCCAATAGGAATAGAAATTATGCCTATAATAAATATTTCATGAAATACAATTTTGCGAATTTGTTTTTTGGTTGCCCCTATTGATGTTAATATTCCATATTGTTTTATTTTTTCAGTAATTGATATATCAAAACTATTTCTAATACAATATATTGATGTTAGGATAGCAATAATTAGAATAATACCAAAAACTACATAAAACATAGAAGCAGTTTCATCCACAAAATCTCCTGTTTCCATACTTAATAAAGTGTTATTGCATAAATAGAAAAATTTATTATTTTCATATTTTTGCATATTTACCTCTGCTCTAGCTTTATTTGCATTATTAAGAGATTTAAAAGTATGATCGTCTATTCCTTGAATTTTTGCAATTGTTTCTAATCTTTTGTTTAAATCTTTTATTTTTATATAAACATTTAATTTATCTGTTTGCAAATATTCATTCAATTTAGTAATTGCTATATATTTATTAGCGTTTTGATTTTCAGACTCTTTTAAATATTCATTTGTTATATTAACAATTCCGACTATTGTATAAATTTTCTCATATGAATCATTCTCACTTTGTACTTTTAATTTAATTTTGGTACCTAATTTTATTTCTGAACTTTGATATTTTTTTTGAGTATCTGATAATACAATTTCATTGTCATTTTGTGGCATCCTACCCTCTGTTAGTTCTATTCCTAAATTATCTAATGCATCTTGAAAAAAGCTAAGTATTTCTAAAGATATATTTATATTAAAAACATCTTCTAGAGAAATACATCCTAATGGCTTTGTAACAAACACTTGTTCAATATTATCATTATTTGAAAATACATCTAAGTCTGATGCTAACACATCTAAAAATTCATAATGATAATTACCATTAATTTTTTTAGTATTTTCCAACAAAGATTTTTGGAAACTTGAAAGAATTGTTACTATACTTGTTAATAAAAAAGTGGCTAATATTACTCCTATAATTGTTGCAATTGTTCTTTTTTTATTTAATTTTAAATTTTTAATGGTTAAGTTATTTAAAAATCTCATTATAATCCCTCCTAAACAATTTTTCCATCTTCGATTTTTATAATTCTATCTGCTTCTTTTGCTATTTCTGGATTATGTGTTATCATGATTATTGTTTGTCCTAATTCTTTGTTAGATTTTTTTAATAATGAAATAATTTCATTACTTGACTTTGAATCCAAATTTCCAGTTGGCTCATCTGCCAATACTACTGCAGGATTATTAATTAGACTTCTTCCTATTGCAACTCTTTGTTGCTGTCCACCTGATAGTTCATTTGGCAAATGTGTAACTCTATCTTTTAACCCAAGCGTTGTTATTAATAAATTTAATCTTTCTTGGTCTACTTTTTTTCCATCTAAATCACAAGGAAGTGTAATATTTTCTTTTATATTTAATATTGGCATTAAATTATAAAATTGATAAATAATACCAATATTTTGTCTTCTAAATATTGCTAGTTGATCATCATTTAATTGATAAATATCTTTACCTTCTACATATACTTTTCCTGATGTTGGTCTATCTACTCCACCAATTAAGTGTAATAATGTAGATTTTCCACTTCCAGAGCTACCAATTATTGCAACAAATTCTCCTTTTTTTACAGATAATGAAACATTTTTTAAGGCTATTACTTCATTTTCTCCTTTTCCATATTTCTTTGTTAAATTTTCAACTTTTACTATTTCCATTAATACATCCTCCTTAAAACTAAAATAGGAGCATGAGTACCATGCTCCTACCTATAGGGGATTGAAACTTATATTAGATCATTGTGCTAGGAATATAGAGATTATCTTATACCTTTATGCCTCCCAAAGAGCACCAGCCAGAAGTTTCTTGCCTACTTTGGAATAGACTTGAACAGTATATTTACCCGAAGGAGGAAGGAAGAATGTTTCTCTATATGCTTCATCTACACCTACTTCAAAATAGCGAAGCAGGTTGCCATTAGGTTTGTAAACATATACTTGTACAGTTCCTGTTGGTGTAGTATCATAATAAGTGTTATATGCGCAAAAGTAGAATGTTTTGTATAGTCCAATATAACTATTGAGAGTAGGATACAGATTTACCGTTCCTTTTGCAGGAAGAGTTTGCAAATCATCATCTCCACTGGAAGCTCGAGTAGAACTAACAGTGTTTACTTCAAATTCCGCTACATTTTCTTCTGCAAAAGCTGTGGATACACACGTCAGGCAAACCAACATGGTCAGCACGAGACATGTTATGATCTTATGTAACTTGTGTTTCATTTGATTACCTCCAAAGAGAAAAATAATCAATCCCCTATATTAGATAAGCATTTTTACTTATCCTTCCATATTATACATTTTTTAACATTATTCGTCAATAGATTTTTAAAAATTTTAAATTTTTTATTATTAATTTTACAATTTGATAAAAATAAATGAGCTTTATCGGAGCTCATTTGAATTGAATTAATATTTAAGAAAAACTTTCTTCTTAAGGAATTTAATCTTTTTTTATTAATGATGCTGGCATCTTTGGTTGATGACCAACCCATAAAATTACACATGCTGTGTTTGTTGATTTCGCATATTTTTCTGCCATTTTAGCTAGAAATTTCAACATAATAAATTCCCCCTTCTTTTGTAAAAATTTATAACATAAGAATATAATAATATATTCAAATATTATACTATTTTAATTGCTTGCATAAATTTCATGTCCATATTTATTTTTGGTTATATTATATGCAAGTCTTGTTATTGTTAGAGTTTGTATAAAATCTCCAAATATTATTATTCCTGCAATAGTTGTGTTTGGGATAAATATTGCAATTATAAATTCTACAGTTAAAATAATATATGAAAGTATTTGTTTTTGTAATCTTTCTTTTTTTCTTAAAATTGGAACATTCTCAGTGTCTGCTGGTGCATATAGTTTAATCATTGTCATGCAAAATATCCATATTGTAAGTCCAACTATTAATTTTGTACTTCCTTCTAAAATTAAATATTTTCCTAATAATGCTGATCCACTATATAATAATAATGTATATATAATGCATCCTATATGTGTTTTCATATGTACTCCACCAGATACACATCTATATGGGGCAACTATTAAAACTGATATTAATGTTAGTTTAAAAATTCCTAAAAAATATGCAATTACTAAAATTATTATTCCTTTTGGTATTTCTCCTATAATAATTTGCAAACCATACATTATGATTTCTGCTCTTTCGTCATCAATTTCTGGCATTTCTTTTCTTATTTTTTGTGTTAATTTTGCACATATTTTATCTATCATTTATATTAGTCTCCTTTTAAGACTTTTCTTTTGTATAAATATAATTTAACACAAAAATTAATGTATTTTTAATTTATTACACAAAATGTCCTTATTTCTTTATAAAAACTTCTTTTTTTGTTTTTATGAATTATTTTAATACTTTCATGAAATAAGATTTTTTAATAATTTTTTCTTTTAAAACACAAAAAAAAGAGTTTTATACAAACTCTTCCCATACTAAATTTGCTAAATCAATACCCTTATTAGAAAGTCTTATATTATTATTGTCAATTATTAGCAATTTTTCATCTACTAATTTTTTTAATTCATTTCTATATAGATAAATTGGATTATCTCCAAATTTGTTTTTAAAATCACTTATTTTTATACCATCTATTTTTCTTAGACCTAAGAGCATAAATTCTTTTTTTGCATCATCTTCTTTTTGCACTTCATGTATTATTTTATTTTTATTAAATTCTTCATTATTTACATTTTTTATATATTCTTCTATATTTTCTGTATTTGAATATCTTGTGATATCTCTATATGAATGAGCTGCAACTCCTATTCCAATGTATTCTTTTTGGTTCCAGCAATTTAAATTGTGTTTTGATTCATATCCTTTTTTGGCAAAATTTGAAATTTCATAATGTTTGTATCCATTTAATTCTAATGTGTTTTTTACAAACCAATACATATTTCTTTCTAATTCTTCATCTGGTAATTGTAATTCTCCTTTTTCTATTTTATTTGCAATTGGTGTTCCATCTTCAACAATTAGTGAATATACAGAAACATGTTTAGGTTTTAATTTTAATATTTGTTCTAAACTTTCTTTTAGGTCTTTTATTCTTTGATTTGGAAGTCCAAGCATTAAATCTACATTTATATTTTTAAATCCTACTTTTTTTGCCATTTTGTATGTTTCTAGAAATTGCTTAAAATCATGTATTCTACCAATTTCTTTAAGTAATGTATTATTAGTTGATTGTAACCCAATACTAATTCTATTTATTCCACAACTTCTATAGTCTTCTAGTTTTTCCATTGTTACTGTTCCAGGATTTACTTCTATTGTGATTTCTGGATTTGGCGAAACATTTTTTTCCTTTATTTTATTTATAATTTGGATGATATATTTGCTGTCTATATATGATGGTGTTCCTCCACCTATATATATTGTAGTGATTTCTGGTTTTATATTTTGTGATTCTATTTCTTTTTTCATGGCTTCAACATATTTTTCTATTAAATTATCTTTATTACAATAAGAAATAAAATCACAATAATCACATTTTTTCTTACAAAATGGAATGTGTACATATATTCCTATTTCATTTTTGGCTAACATTTATTCTTTTCCTATCTCCATTATTTTTTTTAATCTATAATTTACTCCTGACTTACTTATTGGTGGTTGTAACATTTTTCCTAATTCTGTTAAACTTGCACTTGGATTTTGAATTCTGAGTTCTGCAATTTCTTTAAGTGTTTTTTCCATTTTTTCAAATTTTCCGTTTTCTTTTAGTTTTCTTATTGCATCAATTTGTTCTATTGCTGCATTCATTGTTTTGTTCATATTTGCTGTTTCACAATTTACGATTCTGTTTATTTTGTTTTTCATTTCTCTTTGAACTCTAATTTCCTCAAATTTTAAAACAGATTTGTTTGCTCCAAGTAATGCTAAAATTTTTGATATTTCTTCTCCATCTTTTAAGTATATTGTATATTCTTTGTTTTTTTCAATACAATTGCATTTTATATCATATTCATTTAATCCTTTTATAATTAAGTTTGCAAATTCTTTTTTTCTAATTCCTATTTCTAAGTGATATGTATTTTCTGGATTATTTATTGATCCTGATCCTAAATATGCTCCTCTTATTACATTTTTTATTTGTTCTTTTGGTAAATTTTCTGTTTGGATTTTTATTTTGGGACATGTTATTGTAAATATTTTTCCTTGTATACTTATATCATAATCATCTATATTGCTATTACTTAATAATCTTGAAAATCTGTTTATGTTATATTCATTTTCTGTTGAATATTTTATTTTGTTATCTTTTTCGGAAATATTACTACTCATCAGGTATCCTAGAAGTTCATATTTTACCGCTTCTTTATCTGATAAATTTTCTGTTTTACTTATTTCTTCTTTTAATTCTGTTGAAAAAGACATATTTTTTGTGAAACTCCTTTCTTTTATATGACTTGTGCTACTATTACTCTATCATATCCATATAAGTCTTTTTTGCAATATATGTTTTTATAATTTTGCTGATCTTCTATTATTTGCATAACATCATTTTTTTGATTGTATCCTATTTCAAAACATAGAAAACTTTCTGTTTTTAAATATTCTATTGCTTGACTTGTAATTTTTCTATAAAAGTCTAAGCCATCTATTCCTCCATCTAAAGCTAGCTCTGGCTCTTTTTGTACTTCTTTGCTCAATTTCTTTATCTCTTCTTTTTTTATATATGGCGGGTTTGAAACTATAATATCAAATTTTTCTTTTTTTAGTTTTTCAAATAAATCTGATTTTATAAATTTAACATCTACATTAAGTTTATTTGCATTTTTGTTTGCAACTTCTATTGCTTTTTCACTAATGTCAATTCCAATTATTTCTGAATTTGGAACATATTTTTTTAGAGAAATTGCAATTGCTCCACTTCCTGTGCATAAGTCTAAAATTTTAGGGTTGTATTTTTGTTTTGCTATTTTTATAACTTCTTCAACTAGAATTTCTGTATCTGGTCTTGGTATTAATGTGTTTTCATCAACAAAGAAATCCATTTTCATGAATTCTTGTCTGTGTGTTATGTGTTGTAATGGTATTCCTTTTGTTAGCTTTTCAATATTTATAAAGTATTCCCATTGTTGCTTTTTTGTAATTTCTTTTTTGTCATAAACTATTATATATTGTCTTGGCTCATCTAAAACATATTGAAGTAATAACCTTGATTTTAATTTTGGACTTTCAATATTATTTGATTTTAACATTATCATTCCTTTTGTTATTGCTTCTTTTATTGTCATTAATACCACCTCTATTTCCTTTGTTTTTTAAAATTTATTTACTTCTTCTCTAAATCTATCTCCTCTATCATACATATCTTTAAACATATCAAAACTTGTACTTGCTGGTGAAAATAGAACTATTTGTCCTGGTTTTGCAATTCTTTTTGCTAGTTCTAGACTTTGTTTAAATGTTTCACACATATGTATGTCTAATGTTTTGTTTTGTTTTTCTAATTCGTTTTTTACTGCTGTATATATTTTGTCTGCAGTTTGACCTATTAAAATTAGACTTTTTACATTTTTTTCTACTATTGCATTTCCGAATGGTGTGTAATCCAAATTTTTATCTGCTCCTCCTGCAATTAATACTATTTCTTTATCAAATGAATTTAATGCAGATATTCCTCTTGTTGGTGATGTGCTTGCTGAATCATTATACCATTCTACTCCATTTAATTTTCTTACTAATTCTAGTCTGTGATGCACTCCTGAGAATTCTTTTATTGTGTCTAGTGCTTTTTCTGTGTCTACTAAGTTTTCAGTTAATGCTAGTGCTGTACATATATTTTGTAAGTTATGAATTCCTTTTAGTTTAATTTCATCTTGTGATATTAAGTGTCTTCTAATTCCATCATTACATTTTTTTATTATTCCATCTTCAACTATATATCCATAACTTAATTTTTGTTTACTACTAAATAGTATTACATCTCCATTTGCGTCATCTTGGCATGCATTTGTTAATTCATTATCTGCATTTAATACAAGAATTCCTGTACTTTTTTGGTGTTTATATATATTTTTTTTGGCATCTATATATTCTTGATAATCTTTATGTACATTTAAATGATTTGGGGTTATGTTTGTTATTGCTGCTATATCTGGACTTACTTCCATTCCCATTAATTGAAAACTACTTAATTCTAATACTATTATATCTTCAGGTTTTATGTCTTTTAGCTTTGTGAAAAGTGGTATTCCTATGTTTCCTCCTAAATATACATTATATCCTGCATCTTCTAGAATTTTTGCTGTTAATGTTGTTGTTGTTGTTTTTCCATCACTACCTGTTATTCCAATTACTTTACATGGTGCCATTTTAATTAATTGTTCTATTTCTGTTGTAATTATTGCTCCTCTTTCTTTTTCTCTTACTAGTTCTGGTTTTGTTGGTAAACAACTTGGTGATCTAAATATTATATCATATCCGTGTAAGTTGTCTAAACTTCTGCTTCCAAAATAAAATTCAAAGTTGTATTTTTTTATTTTTTCTGAGATTTCTTTTGGTATTTTTTCTGCTTCTTTGTTATCAAATATTGTTACAATTGCTTGTTTTTCATATAAATAATCAATTAATGGAATATTGCTTACTCCTACTCCTATTACTGCTACTTTTTTGTTTTTTATGTTTTTTTCAAATTCTTCTAATTTTTTATTTTTAAATTCCATTTTTCTCCTCCACTTTTGTATTGTATTCGCATTATTTGATTTCGTTCTTATTATATAACTTTTTTTTGGTTTTTACAATATAATTGTATATTTCTTGTTTTCATGGGTAAAATATTTTTGTAAACTTTTAACTGGAGGTGTTATTTATGTCAGAAAAAAATAATAACAAAAATAAAAATAATGACAAAAACAATAATAACAACAACAATCAAAAAAATAATAATAGATAATTTTTTGAAAGAAAAAGCACTTTGAATTTAAAAATAGATTCAAAGTGTTTTATATTATTTTAATCCAATTATAGCTGTTTCTAAACCATATCCTTGTTTTTCACATCTAAATGAATGTATTAAATCAGAATTGCATACACTACAAATTCCACAATCTAATATATTTTCTGATTTTAGTCCTTCTTTTTGTAATATAATTTTATTTAATTTAACTGTGTCTATTGTCCATTTTATTTCATTTTGTCTTTCAATTATTTCTTCATTTTTGTTATTTTCTTTTAGTTCTTCTTTAAACTCTTCTTCAAATAATTTTTCTACATCTTGCTCAACTTCAAAATGGCACTTTCTTATGCTTGGACATATACAACATATAATGTTTTCTGGTTTACAACTATATTCTTTTTGCATTTTATGAATTGCTTCTACTGAAATCCTTTGAATTGTTCCTCTCCAACCTGAATGAACATTTGCAATAACTTTATTGATAGGGTCAAAAAATAGTAGTAATATACAGTCTGCATTTGTTGTTGCTAGTAGTATGTTTTTCTTATTTGTAACTGTTCCATCTGTTGAGTTATATTGTTCTAAATTAAAATCTGGTTTGTCTATATTTATTTTGTGTTCAACTTTTGTTACATTTTTAGTGTGTGCTTGATTTGGTTTTACTAAGTTAATATAGTTTGCATTTATTTCATTACATAAGTCTTTATAGTCTTTCAAACTTGTATTTTGCTCAAGATTTGAAGTTCTAAAGTTTCTATCTAATCCAAGACTATAAGCATGTACTAAAATATCACTAAATTCTAATAGTTTCTTAAATTGTAAAAATTGAACACCGTTTTTATTTGTGTGAAGTACAATTTCATTTGATAGATTTTTCAAATTTCTATCTCCTTCCATATCTATTTTCAATTTTAATTTTTTCAAGAATTTCTTGTTTGCTTTTTTCATCAATAAAATTATATTTATTTAAACATGCTCCATTATTGAAATTGCATATACTTTTATAATCACAATAACTACAAGGTGTTTTCTTGTTTTTATAAAATGGTTTTAAGTCTATATTTCCACTTAAAATTTCATTTGAAATTTGTTTTATTACTATATACATATAGTCTTGTAAGTCCTTAAATTGTTCTTTGCTTACACAACTAGATTTTCCTTCACTTAGTCCACTTTTTGAAATATAAGCTGGTACTAAATTTGAATATCCGTTTTCTAAATTTTTGTCATGTAGTTTAACAACTTTTATGTCTGCTAAAATAAGTCCTTTCATTTTGAAACTTTTTCTAATTCTTTCTTCAATTTGTTCTAATTCCATATTTTTGTCTGTATCAATCATTTGTTCCATTAAACTAAAATATAAAATTCCAGCTGGCATTAAGTCCTCTTCTTTACATACTGCATCTAAATATGTTAATAATTGTATTTGTAGTCCTGCATAAACTTCGTTTAAATCTATGTTTTTTATTGATGATTTATAATCTATTATTCTTAAATATTTTCCATCTTCGTTTTGAGCAGTGTCTACTCTATCAATTTTTCCTGTTATTTCTACATTTTTGCCATTTTCTAATTGTAACTTAATTGTTTTATATTTTCCTTTATCATCAAATTCTAGTTCTGTTCCTAACACATTAAATTCACTTGATGTTAATGATTGAATTATATATTTTAATGCTTTTTTTATTATTTTTTTTAGTCTTATTACTAATACTCTATATTTTGCTGTTGATGTAAAAATGTAATTTTTGTTTTGTAAAAGTTCTTCATCAATTATTTTGTCAACAATTTCTGATATTTTATCTTCTGTTATATCTTCTAATTTTATTTTTTCTTCTTTTATAATTTCAAAAACTTCATCTATTACTTCATGCATAAATGTTCCTGTATCAAAGCTTTTTACTTTTAATTCTTCTTGTGGTTTTATTTTTAAACCATATTGTAAAAAATATGAAAATGGACATCTTCTATATTGTTCTAATTTTGATATACTTGTTGAAAGTTTGTTACCATATAATTTATCTATATTTTTTTGTTCTATTTTTTCTGGTAAATTTGAATAATTTAGTCCTTTTAAACTCTGCTCTAGCTTATTATTCCAATTTTCATCTTTTTTATAATAGTTATAAACATAATACCACATTTTTTCAATTTCATTTTCTCTTAATTTGCTAATATTGTTTATTAATTCTTCATATGTTGTTTTGGTATTTAGTATTTCTGATTTTGATTCTATTACATCACTTTCTTCACTTAATTTTGGATAGATTTTTTTTATTCTATTTACTAATATTGATGGTCTTAAAGCCTTTCCCTGCATATCTGATGATGGATATGACAAATATAGTTTTTGTTCTGCTGTTGTAAATGTTTTATATATATTAAAATTGTCTTCATATAATTTATCTATTGTTCCTTTAGCAAGTTCTATTCCATGACTTTTTAAGATTTCTCTATCATCATCATTTAAAAAACCTTCATCTTTGTTTATACTTGGAAAAATTCCATCATTAAGGCCTATAATAAATGTTGCTTTTACTTTATGGCTTCTTGACCTATCTACATCTCCCATTATTACTTGGTCTTGCGTTCCTGGAATTTTTGTTAAATTACTATTTTTTAAACCTACTCTTAAAATTTGGGCAAATTTGTCTATTGTAATTTTGTCATCTTTGAATACTAATACTATTTCATCTAATAAATTTATAACTATATTTATACTACTTTCATATTCATGTGATAAGTCTATTAAGCCTTTTTCTTCTAATTCATTTTGCTTTTGTCTTATCTTTTTTGCTATTTCTTGGTCTACTAGAAATTGATATATTGCTTTTGATATTCCTTTAGCTGTTTTGTTCTCGTCAATTTCTTTTTTCAATTTTACTAGTGGGTCTACTATATTTTTTCTGATTTGTTCTAGTCTTTCAATTTCTGCTTTTTCTTTTTCATCAAAGTTTCCATATGTAAATTCTTTTTTCCATTTATTATTTTTAATTCCCCATTTTATACAATATTTTTCTAACTTAAATAATTCGTCTTCTTCGATATCATTAAGTCCAGTTTTTAAGTAATTAAATATTGATTCATAACTCCAATTTTTTATAAATATTTCTAATATTGAAAGTACATATTGTATTATTATGTTTTGGTTTAAATCTCTATTTTCATCAATAAATATTGGTATATCATATTTTTCAAATATTACTCTAGCTAAATTTGCATATGTATCTATATTTTTTGTGATTATTGATATATCTTTATATCTATAGTTTTCATCTCTTACTAATTTAAAAATATTTTTTGCTACTTGTTCAATTTCAGAATATTGGTTTTTGGCTAAAAATAATGATATGTTTTTTACTTCTTCTGAATATATTTGGCTTTTTAAATTATATAAATTTTGTTCTAAGTGTTTTAATTCTGGTGTTTTAAATCTATAGTTTTTTTCTAAATTTACTTCTTCAACTTTAATTTGGCTTTCTTCTGCTAGTTGTAGTATTTTGTTTGTTGTAATTTGGTTTGAATAAAATATGTCTGTATCTGGGTTTTTTACATCATGTATTGAATCTGTACATATTGTTACTGTTACTTGTTTGGCTATTTTTAAAAGTTTTTTTATTATATCACATTCTTGACTTGTAAATCCTGAAAATTCATCTATATATATTATATTATCTTTAAATTCATCAACTTTATCCACATTTTGTGCTAATATTGTTAATAAGTCTGTTTCATCTATGTATTTTTCCGCTATTTGTTCTTGGAATTTTTCATATATAATATTTATGTCATTTAATTTATTTTTTAGATAAATGTCTTCTTGATTTTCTGTTTCTTTTTTTAATTGTTCTACACTAATTCCGTGTTTTTTGAATTCTGTAATTGCTGTTTCAACCATATCAACATTTTCGTCTGTTTTTCCTAAAAATTTTAAATCTTTTTTACAATTGTTTAATATGGAATATATAAGCATTATTTTTCCACATTTACTTAAATTAGTTTCTGTTCTTCCACCTATTTCATTTATTACTCTATATGCCATTCTACTAAATGTTACAACTTCTGCATTTAAAACTGCTTCTGCACTTAATGCATCCATTAGTTTTTTTTCAGCTGTAAATGAGAATTGCTCTGGGGTAATAACTAGTATTTTACTGTTTTCTTTTACTTTTTCAGAGATTTCGTTATAGCAATATTCACTTTTCCCTGTTCCTGCTCTACCATGAATTACTCTTAACCCCATAACTAATTTCCTTTCTACATTTAAATTGTACAAATAATTGCTTCTAATCCTATATTTAAATCAATTAATCCTATTTTGTATTTATAGTCTAAGTCTTCGAGTTGTTGAATTAATTTTTTTAATTCTGAAATTTGAAAAAATTGTGCTTGCGCTTTATATTTTCTTATTAAAAAAACTTGATTTGGTTTTAACTTTAGACTTGTTTCAATATTTTTATTATACATTATTGCTAATTTTACAAAATATAGTTTTTTAAAATGATTATATAATGTGATTAAAATTTTTTGAATTGGTTCTTTTGAAGCAATTAAATTGTGTAATACATCTATTGCTTCTTTAATTTTCTTTTGTCCTAGATTATCTGTCAAATCAAATATTACACTCTCAAGTTTTTTTGAACATAATGAGTCAATATCTTGCTTTTGAACACTTCCACCTGCCCCTGCATATTCAATAAGTTTTCTTGTTTCATTTATTAAATCTTGCATATTTGTTCCACAACATTCTATTAAATAGTTTAAATTGCTTTCGGAAAAATCTACTTTATATGCAGAACTTATTGTTTTTAGTCTTTTTACTATCTGAATTGGCTTTTGTTCTTCAAAATTACATATTGTTCCTATTTTTTCTATAGTATTAAAAATAGCATTTTTTTCAGCTTCTTTTTCTATAAATATTAATAATGCTACTTCATTTATTAATTTTACATTATCTTTTAAATAATTGTTTATTTTATCTTTTAATTCTTTGCTGACTCCACTATTTTTGGTTTCTCTTTTGAATATTCCTGTATTTTTGACTATTATTAATTTTTTTGGATAGCCAAAAGCAGGAGTTTCGATATCTGCAATTAACTCCTGTATATTATTTTCATCTATAATTACGTAATTAATTCCTTTTACAAGCTCACCAAAGTTTTTTTTCATTTTTGCTACTTGTTGTTCTAGTAAAAAAGTTTCTTCACCATATAGTAAATAGATTCCATTTACATTTCCTTGATTTACTTGCTTTTCTAATTCTTCTACTTTTAGCATTTTTTTCCTTCCTTATTTTCCTAAGATGATTCTAAATACTTCTGCTACACTCCATGCTTGAGCAATAGCTCCTTTTGGTTCATATGGTTTTTTAGAGTCAAATATTTCCGCAATGCTTCCAATACATCCTCTTTCATTCATTTCTTTTGAGAATGTTTCTGTAACTTGTTTTCTGAATGTTTTTAATCTTTCTTCATATTCATTTTTATTAGTTTTTCTATTAGTTGCAAATTTTTTCAAGCAATCATAATATAATCCTAATAACCAAGTCCATGTTATTCCTTGATGATAACTAAAGTCTCTTTTAAAGTCATTACCTTCATATACTTCTATATAATTTTCTTCTCCTTTTGCTAATGTTTTTAATCCATATGGGTTTAACAATTTTTTTGTTACAACTTCAAACATTGATTCTGCTTCTTCTGAATTTACATCTAAAACAGGATATGAAAGGCTTAACGCAAATAATTGGTTTGGTCTTATTTTTCCGTCTCCTAAAACATCATATAAACATTTTCTTTTTTTGTTGTAAAATTTTTCAACAAATGATTTTTTGCATTTTAATGCCATTTTGTCATATTTTGCTTTACTTGTTTTATCATCTTTTTGTTTTGATAATTCAGACATTATTTTTAGTGCATTATACCACATAGCATTTATTTCTACTGGTTTTCCATTTCTAGGTGTTGCTGGAACTCCATTATATTTTACATCCATCCATGTGTTTTGTGTAAATTCTGTTCCTGAAACTATTAGTCCATCTGTGTCTAAATAGATGTTGTTGTCATCTATGTCTATTCCTGTTGAATAATTTTGAATAATAGATTCAAGTTTTGGATAGATTTCATCCATAATAAATTCATAGTCTGATGTGTATTTTAAATATTTTTTTACTTGTTCAAATAAAAGTAATGATGAATCAACACTGTTATATAATGGTCTGTCATCTTCTTCGCTATATGCATTTGGAACTAGTCCATATTTTATATCTCTTACACATGTTTTTAATACTTTTTTGGCAATATTGAATTTATTTGTAACTAATAATATTCCTTCAAATGAAATTAATGTATCTCTCATCCAATCTAAAAACCATGGGTATCCAGCGATAAGTGAATATGTGTTAAATAATGGTCTTTTTATAATAAAGTTATCTGCTGCAATAAGAAATTGCTTTATTAATTGGTCCTTTTTTTGTTCATCTTGTGTTTTTTCTTCTGAATTTTTTATTAATTGGGATTTCATAATTTCTTCATTTTGTCTTACAACTTCATTTGTGATAATTGCTCTTGCATCTAATTCATCTATGTTTTCTTCTAATGAACATATAAGTGAAATTTGTTTTTCTTCATTTGGTTCTATTTCAATTTCAAATCTTCCTGGAATTATATGATTTTCTTCTGCTTCAAATCCACGTTTTTCTTCTTCAATATAAAACATGTTAAAAAATGTATCGTTTTTGTGTTCTATATAATTTCCTTCAGAAATTGCCATATATATAGGTCTTCCATTATCTATTTTTACTTCAAGTTTTCTTCTGTTATATTTTTCTTGCAAGTCAAATATGTGGTCTTTATTCATATAATGAGAATTTCTATAATTCATTATTGGTGTAAGAATTATTTTTGATTTTTGTTTTCCGTTTTTTATTTTGTAGTATACTGCAACTGTATTTTTAAAGTGTTGCATACAAATAACTTTTTTTATTTCTACATTATTAATTTTATATCCAAATACCGGCATAAATTCTTTTGTAAAACTTACTTGATATTCATAACCATGTTTTATGTAATTTTTGCCTATATTTGTGAATAAATCATATTTTTTTCCATCAATTTCAAAGCTCTCATCTATTTTTGATAATATTAGCATCCTTCTTGCTGGAGGTATTACTGGCGCTATTAATAGCCCATGATATCTACGAGTGTTTACTCCAATTATGGTAGATGAAGCATATCCTCCAATACCATTTGTTATTACCCATTCTTTATCTAACCCTTTTTCTAAATTTAAACTTTCTTTGGTAAATCTCATCTTTTTTTCCT
>ERZ1643249.1252-NODE-1252-length-25823-cov-6.565081_pt1 | contig 25823 bp, 22 predicted proteins | sample MGYA00579263_ERZ1643249 | MGnify/ENA primary metagenome ERZ1643249 (study PRJEB29033, sample SAMEA4952264) | chicken gut metagenome | biome: Broiler Chicken; feature: Gastrointestinal Tract; material: Caecum | place: Ireland | collected 2018 | study: Broiler...
GGCAATTCTGGAAGGCATATTCGCCTTGATCAGTCCTGTGATTACGTTGACGGAAGGCCTCTGGGTAGCGATTACCAGATGAATCCCTGCCGCACGGGCCAGCTGGGCCAGACGGCAGATCGCGTCCTCCACCTCTCCGGGAGCTACCATCATCAGATCCGCCAGCTCATCCACGACGATCACAATCTGAGGCAGTTTCTCCGGAGCGTTTTCTCCGCCGTCTCTGCCCATGGCCGCAGCCTTTTCATTATATCCGGCAAGATTTCTTACATTATAGTCCGCAAACAGCTTATACCGGTGGGTCATTTCCGCCACTGCCCAATTCAGGGCTCCCGCGGCCTTCTTCGGATCGGATACCACAGGAATCAGGAGATGAGGAATTCCATTATACACACTCAGCTCCACTACCTTGGGATCGATCATGATAAGCTTGACTTCTTCCGGGGAAGCTTTATAAAGAATGCTCATAATCAGCGTATTGATGCAGACGGATTTTCCCGAACCGGTGGCTCCCGCAATCAGCAGATGAGGCATCTTTGCGATGTCCGTGACCATGATCTTACCGGCGATATCCTTTCCCACCGCAAAAGCCAGCTTTGATTTGTGAGTTTTAAATTCCTGGGAAGACACCAGCTCCCGGAAGGAGACGATGGTATTTTCCGCATTGGGAACCTCGATGCCCACTGCGGCCTTGCCCGGAATCGGGGCTTCAATCCGGACATCCGGCACCGCAAGATTCAGCTTAATATCGTCCGCAAGGCCCACAATCCGGCTGACCTTTACCCCCTGATCCGGCTGCACCTCATAGCGCGTCACGGCCGGTCCCTGGCTTACGTCAGTCACAGTTACTCCCACGCCGAAATCGCGGAGAATCTGCTGCAAATGCATGGCTGTTTCATGCAAAATCCGATCCGCGTCCCTGTTTTCCGTATGTTTTACCTGAGTCAGAAGTCTCAGGGGCGGATATATGTAAGCGCGCTTCTTCGGAGGAAGAGGCGCCTGCCGGACGGCTGCTCCCGTTCCTTTTCCAGCTGCTTCTCCTGTTCCAGGCGCTCCAGACATTCCAGGTGTTCCGGATATTCCAGATATTCCGGACAGTCCGGACGCTTCTGGAGCGTCTTCCCTTTTTTCTTTCCCGGGCACTGTCTCAACCACAGCTGTCTCCTGCAGATGCGTTGCTTCTCTTCCCGGGATTTCCTCTCTCTGCAGCATATCCGCCGCTTCTTCTGCAGCCTCCGCTTCTTCCTCCGCGCTTTCCGTATCCGCACTGTAGCGTTCCCGGTGAATTGGAATCTTGAACATCTCATCCAGATCCTTCAATTCCGGACCCTGGCCGTCCTCCAGGGTGATTTCCCGCATCTCATCCGTATAAGCGTCTTTCTTTATTGCAGTCTCTTCCAGAGCTACCCCGGAGACCTTATGCTCAGCGCGGGCTTTCTTCTGCTCTTCTGTCCGCTGTTCTTCTTCCTGCTCTTCCTCTTTTCGTCTCTTTGCCAGAACTTTTTCCTGTTCCCGGGCTTTTTCCCGTTCCAGAGCAGCCCGCTCTTCCATAGCCTTCTGTCTTGCCGCTCTGCGTTCCTCTGCCTGAATCCGGTGGCGTCTTGCGTCTTCCTTCGCAGAATCGTATACTTTCCTGCTTCCTTTTTTTACGCCGCCGATAAAGGAACGTTCTGTAATCACAACCGCGCAGATGATTAGAAGAACCAGAACAATAATCCAGGCTCCTATCGTGCCGAAAGCACCCGTGAGAGCTTTACAGATCATCCCGCCGAAAAAACCGCCTCCGGCTTTATGTTCCGAAGAATATGTATAAAAGGCGGCAGCCGTCCCGGCTCCGTCCTTTTCTCCTCCAAACAGCTGAAAGAGGGCGCAAAAAAGAAAGCCTGCCAGTATCATGGCTGCGCCTTTTACCGCCGCTATGGTGTTATCTCTGTTTGATATGGAAAACGCCGCCACAAAAAACAGGCCTATGGGCAGCACATAGGCAAAAATTCCAAACAGTCCGAACAGAACGCCGCTCACCACATCTCCTGCCGCTCCTCCAATGCCGAAAGTGCTCAAAAGTAGGAGAACCGATATGCCAAAGAGAAGGAGAACCTTAATCTCGTCCCGGATAAACGCATTCTCTTCCTGCCGTCTCGCTGCCGTCTTTCTGGAGGCTGTCGTCTTTTTTCGTGTCGTTGTCCGGCGTCTGCCGGATGTACCAGATGCCATTTTTCTTACTCCTCCCACTGCTCAAATCACATAATAATGATTATTATAGCATTTTCGCCCCCGATTTACAAGAAGCCGTGTTTCCGAATCAGTTCCCGGCCTGTTCCCAAATCAGTTCCCGGAGCTTTTCAAAGGCCTCGCGGATACCGCCGATGCCGTCAATCAGACCTTCTTCCACCGCCTGCTTTCCCACCAGAACAGAGCCTACATCCTTCGTCAATTCCCCAGTCTCCAGCATCAGATCCGTAAGCCGTCTCTCGGAAATCCGGCTGTGGGAAGTGATAAAGCCGGAAATACGATCCTGGATTTTCTGGAAATACTCAAAGGTCTGCGCCACCCCTATAATCAGGCCGCTCATCCGCACCGGATGAATCATCATGGTCCCTGTAGGAACAATCAGAGAGTAATCCGTCGACACGGCCAGCGGCACGCCGATGGAGTGGCTTCCGCCCAGCACCAGCGATACTGTAGGCTTGCTTAAAGAAGCGATCATCTCCGCGATAGCCAGTCCCGACTCCACATCCCCGCCCACCGTATTGATCAGGACCAGCAGCCCCTGGATATTTCTGCTGTCTTCCAAAGCCGCCAGCTGGGGAATTACATGTTCATATTTGGTCGTCTTGGAATTGGAGGGCAGGCACTCATGCCCCTCGATTTCTCCGATAATATTCAGAAGATGGATGCGGACATCTCCATCGTCCAGCGTCAGCTGTCCGTAATCCTCTACCTGCCGGTCCTGCTCCTTCTTCGTCTCTTCATTCTTCTCATCCATAAAAATACCCTGACCTTTCCACATGATTTTCTTTAGTATGTGAAAAGATCAGGGCTGCTATACCTGATTTTTATGCCTGCCGGAGAGCCTGCTCCAGATCCTCAATGATGTCCTGGGGATTTTCAATACCCACGGACAGACGGATCATGCCCGGCGTCACGCCGGCTTCCAGAAGCTGCTCATCCGTCATCTGACGATGCGTATGGCTCGCGGGATGCAGCACGCAGGTGCGGGCGTCCGCCACATGGGTCACAATTGCCGCCAGCTTCAGACTGTCCATAAACCGTACCGCCTGCTCTCTTCCTCCCTTCAGGCCGAAAGAGATTACGCCGCAGGTGCCGTTCGGCATATACTTTTTCGCCAGTTCATGATAAGGATCGCCCTCCAGTCCGGCGAAATTCACGAACTCCACTTTCTCGTGAGCATGCAGAAATTCTGCCACGGCCTTCGCATTGCTGCAGTGCTTTTCCATACGCAGAGGCAGGGTCTCCAATCCCACATTCAGCAGAAACGCGTTCATGGGAGAAGGAATGCTGCCCAGGTCCCGCATCAGCTGGGATGTCGCCTTTGTGATGTAAGCAAGCTTTCCGAACCGCTCTGTATAGACAATTCCATGATATGTAGGGTCCGGTGTAGTCAGTCCCGGGAATTTATCCTTATGGGCATCCCAGTCGAAATTGCCGCTGTCTACGATGCAGCCGCCCACCGCCATGGCATGTCCGTCCATGTACTTGGTTGTGGAATGGGTCACGATATCCGCTCCCCACTCAAAGGGCCGGCAGTTGATGGGCGTGGCAAAGGTATTATCCACAATCAGCGGGCAGTCATGCTTGTGTGCCAGTCTTGCGAATTTTTCAATGTCCAGAACCACAAGGGCCGGATTGGCGATCGTCTCTCCCACCACAGCCTTGGTATTGGGACGGAAGGCCTTCTCAATCTCCTCCTCCGGCGCGTCCGGGTCCACAAAAGTGCAGTCAATGCCCATTTTCTTTATGGTCGCCGCATACAGATTAAAGGTTCCCCCATACACCTTCGCGGAACACACGATATGATCGCCTGCTTCGCACAGATTTACAATGGAATAGAAATTTGCAGCCTGTCCGGAAGAAGTAAGCATGGCAGCTACGCCTCCCTCCAGCTCTGCAATTTTGGCCGCCACGCAGTCGCTGGTGGGATTCTGAAGGCGGGTATAGAAGTATCCGTTCTCCTCCAGATCAAAAAGCTTTCCCATCTCCTCTGACGTGTCGTATTTGAATGTGGTACTCTGATAAATGGGAAGCACTCTGGCTTCTCCATTTCCCGGCTTCCAGCCGCCCTGTACGCAGATCGTATCCAGTCTCATGCCATATACCTCTCTTTAAGCTCGTAAACCATGTCCATGTATTTTTCCTGGCAGGCCTCATTTTCGCCCTGCTCTATCAGATGCACGCAGTCCGACAGCCAGGAATCCCAGATTTCTTCATAGATTGCCTCCGGGTTCTCCTGACGTCCAATCCTGTTCACAATGGTCGGCGCAATGTTATAATATTCCTTTACAAGCTCTTTTCCTTCGTCTGTAGCGAGCAGATAGCCGTCCCGGTAAGAGCGGAGAAGCTCCAGCTCATAGCAGTCGTCCGGCTTCCCCTGGCTCTCACAGACCGCCGTGGTGATATAGCAGTATTTTTTGTGAAAGCCGCTTTCAATCTTAGCGTAATCCGCTTTGCCTACGGAAGTCCGGAACGCCTTGTTCCATTTCTTTACAATCACATCCGTCACCGGCTCCGCGCAGTCCCCCTTCTGCTCCAGAAACGCCGGAAAGACAAAGACTGCCAGTATCATATTGTAATTGATCTGCTGCTCGCTGCGTTTTCCCTTCTTGGTAATTGCCTCCAGCTCTGCCTGAGCCGCCTCCACCAGATGATTCGCCAGCTTCTCAGCCCACTCCTCCGGATGTTCTTCCTGCTGATAGACAGCCTCTATCGCGTTCAGCGTCTCCATATGGCGGCGCAGATAAGCCTGAAAGGCCTCCGGATATACATTCTTCTTGAAGTATTTCATGGGATTTTCTTCCCGGAGCAGCATGTCCTCAATTCCCTGCATGGCGCGGTTATAGGTCTCCCCATAAGTCACAATATCCATCTCCATACCGTCTTCCTCCTACTCGTCCCAGTTGTGGTATACATTCTGAACGTCATCATCCTCTTCCAGCAAATCCAGAGTTCTCTGAAGATTTTTGACAGCGTCCTCATCCGTCAGAGTCACATAATTCTGAGGAATCATAGTCACCTCTGCCTGGGCCATGGGAATTCCCTTCTCTTCCAGTGCCTGGCGGACGGCGCTGAAGGAATCCGGATCTGTCAGAATCTCAAAGCTGTCCTCTTCCTCGGAAAAGTCCTCCGCTCCGGCGTCCAGAGCCAGCATCATCAGATCATCCGGGTCCATCTCACACTCTTCCCGATCTACGATAATCTGTCCCTTTTTATCAAACATATAGGACACGCAGCCCTGTGTTCCTACGGAACCGTTTCCCTTCGTAAAAGCGCTTCTTACGTTGGCGGCCGTCCGGTTCTTATTGTCCGTCAGCGCGTCCACAATGATCGCGATTCCTCCCGGTCCATATCCCTCGTAGGACACATACTCATAGTTCACCGCGTTCGCGTTGCCCGCGGCCTTCTTAATGCCGCGCTCAATGGTATCGTTCGGCATATTGTTCGCTTTCGCCTTCGCAATCACGTCACGCAGCCTGCTGTTGTTATTCGGGTCCGGTCCGCCTTCCTTGACTGCCACTGCAATCTCTCGTCCGATAATGGTAAAAATTTTTCCCTTTGCTGCGTCGTTCTTCTCTTTTTTATGCTTTATGTTCGCAAACTTTGAATGTCCTGACATAAAAACACTCCTATCCTTTTCGTACTTTTCCGGCTCCCCCACAGGGGAGCCTTCTGCCTGGATCTCTGACCGGCAGACTTTCTCATCTATTCTAGCACTGATTTTTTTGAAAGGCAAGCCCCATTATGTACCCAGCTCCAGGCTCACCCGCAGAGCCTCGTTGACCCGGGCCAGGATACTTTCATCCAGGTGGCAGACCTTATCCTTCAGGCGCTGCTTGTCAATGGTGCGGAGCTGCTCCAGAAGGATCACAGAATCCCGCACAATCTGACACTGCCTGGCAGAAAGCTCCACATGGGTGGGAAGCTTCGCCTTATTCATCTTTGATGTGATAGCCGCCACAATCACCGTTGGGCTGTGGCGGTTCCCCGTATCATTCTGTATCACAAGAACCGGGCGCACGCCGCCCTGCTCTGAACCTACTACCGGACGAAGATCCGCATAATAAATATCTCCCCGTCTGATTACCAAATCTTTTCACGCTCCGATCCTGAAAATCCTCCGGCTGCCGCCGGCAGCCCTATCTGAAGTATTTCCAAAATCTTCACATGTATACAGATTCGCGCGGGGTTCTCCCTTACGCCCCGGCCGGACGGGAGGTCCAGATCTCTTCCGCAGTCTCCGTGATCTCTCCATGTCTCAGATAGATTCTCGGAACTCTTCCGGAAATATCACAGGCAAACTCATAATTAAAACGGCCGGAAAGCTCCGCCAGCTCATCCATGGAAAGTATCTCTCCTCCGTCTGTGCCGAACAGCGTAACCTCCATACCCGGCCTGGCCTCCGGAATCTCTGTCACGTCCACCATAAACTGATCCATGCAGACTCTTCCCCGGATAGGCGCCCTCTTTCCCGCGATCAGTACGCATCCCCTGTCCGAAAGACTTCTGGGATATCCGTCTCCGTACCCTACAGGAATCGTGGCAATGCGCCGGGGCTCTGGAGCAGTATAAAGGCCGCCGTAGCTTACCTGCGTACCCACCGGAATCTCCTTGACGTGGACAATATGGCTTTTCAGCTCCATGGCAGCTTTAAGCGCTACCCGCTCTTTTTTCACCTCGCCGGAAGGATACAGGCCGTACAGCGCGATGCCTGCCCGCACCAGGTTCAGGCTGCTCTCCGGCATATCAATGATGGCCGCGCTGTTGGCGCAGTGGCAGATGGGAATATGCACGCCTCTCTCCTCAAGGGCATCGCGGAATCTCAGGAAGCGGGCAAGCTGCCGGTCCGCCCAGGTCTTATCGGCCTCGTCGGCCCTGGCGAAATGCGTGAAAAGTCCTTCCAGCTCCAGCCCCGGCAGCTTCTGTATCTGGCAGACCGCTTCCAGGCTCTCTTCCGTATCCGGAAAGCCTATCCTGCTCATTCCCGTATCCAGCTTGATATGAATATGGACCCTCTTATTCTGGCGCACCGCCTCTTTTGACAGCTCTTCTGCCATATCCATCCGGAATACCGCCGTCCGGATATCTTCCGCCGCCAGCTCCGGGTAAGACTCCGGGAACACATAGCCCAGCACCAGCACAGGTTTTCTGATTCCGTAGCCGCGGAGCTGGAGGGCTTCCTCTATTGTCGCCGCCGCGAAGCCCCAGATATAGTCTTTTGGCTCCATCAGCCGGGCAACAGGCACCGCTCCGTGTCCGTATCCATTTGCTTTCACCACCGCCGCCATCTGTGTGCCTGCCGGAAGCGTCCTTTTCATAGCTTCAAAATTTTCTTCTATGGCATCCAGATCCACATAAGCCGCTGCGCGTTGATATTTTTTCATGATTTTGGCTCCTACCTATAATATATGTGTTTTTCATTTAAGTGAAATCTTTCCATAAAATTCTTTCAAAACGGAAAAAGACTGCCGCCAGAAACTTTGGCCGGTAAAACCGAATCCCGTGGCCTGCGGCAGTCCCTTTTTCTATTCTTTTATTCCGAACGGGGATGCTCTTTCTCATATCTGGTGATATTATAAGACAGCTGCATCAGACTTTCTGACAGATGTACATTTTCTACCAGTACATCCGGCGGAACCTGCAGATCGATATGCGCAAAGTTCCAAATCGCCTTGATTCCATACTTTACCAGAAGCTCCGTCATCTCCTCCGCTTTTGATTTCGGCAGTGTCAGCGCCGCGATCTGAATCTCTTCATCCCGGATAAAGCTCTCCAGATCATCCAGCATATGAATCTGGATTCCCCGGACGCTTAAGCCTTTCAGAACCGGATTCACGTCGAAAATTCCCCGGATGTAAAAGCCCTGCTTTTCGAAATCCACGTAGTTGGCCAGAGCCTGTCCCAGGTTGCCGCCGCCTACTATGATCATGTTATGCTTCTTGTCGAGCCCCAGAATTTTCCCGATCTCTTCGTACAGGTATTTTACGTTATATCCATAACCCTGCTGTCCAAATCCTCCGAAATTATTCAGATCCTGGCGAATCTGAGATGCCGTGACGCTCATTCTTGTGCTCAGTTCTCCGGAGGAAATCCGCTCCACTCCGCTTTCCATCAGTTCTCCCAGATAACGGTAATAGCGCGGAAGCCGCTTGATGACGGCCTTCGAAATCTCTCTTTCTTCCGTGATACGTTCGTCTTTCATTCCACACGTCCTTCAATCAAGTATATTCCTCTCCGGCCGGCCGGCAAAACCGCCTCCGGCGGCCAGGGATAATCTGTATTTATTATAAGCGATTGGTGAAAATATTGTCAACGACTTTGCGGAATTCTTCACAAAGATTTCTCTTGTTCCTGTGCCTGTTTTTCGCTATAATAGAATCTGCCGGCTTCGTGTATATCAGGAACCGGCAGAAGCCCGAAACAGCGGGAAAAGACATACAGAGGTAAGATTTATGATACTATCATGCCAGAACATCAGCAAAACATTCGGAACGGACGTAATCCTGAAAAACGCGTCCTTTCATATAGAAGACAGGGAGAAAGCCGCCATCGTCGGCATCAACGGAGCCGGAAAGTCCACTCTCCTGAAAATCATCGTGGGCGATCTGGAGGCCGATTCCGGGGAAGCCGTGCTGTCAAAGGGCAAGACTCTCGGTTACCTGGCCCAGCATCAGGATCTGGAAAGTGAAAACACCATTTATGAAGAGCTTCTGACCGTAAAGCAGGATGTGCTCGATCTGGAACGGGACATGCACACTCTGGAACTCCGGATGAAAGAACTTTCCGGCGGAGAGCTTGAAAACGCTCTGGCCCAGTATACCCGTCTCAGCCATGAATTTGAACAGAAGAACGGATACGCCTGCAAAAGTGAAGTGTCCGGGGTTCTGAAGGGCCTGGGTTTTGAGGAAGAGGATTTCGGCAAACAGGTCAGCACCCTTTCCGGGGGCCAGAAAACCCGGGTGTCTCTGGGCAAGCTGCTGCTCTCCCGGCCGGATCTCATTCTGCTGGACGAGCCCACCAACCGCCTGGACATGAATTCCATCGCCTGGCTGGAAACCTTCCTTTTAAACTATGACGGAGCCGTTCTGGTGGTGGCGCATGACCGGTACTTTCTGAACCGGATCGCCACGAAGATTATTGAAATCGACGCGGGAGAGGTGACGGTGTTCCAGGGAAATTACTCCGATTACGCCGCCAAAAAAGCCCAGCTCCGGGAAGCGCGGATGAATGCCTGGCTGAATCAGCAGCGCGAGATCAAGCACCAGGAGGAGGTCATCGCGAAGCTGAAATCCTTTAACCGGGAGAAATCCATCCGCCGCGCGGAAAGCCGGGAAAAGATGCTGGACAAAATGGAGATCCTGGAAAAGCCCACAGAGGTACGCTCCGAGATGCACATCACCCTGGAACCCAAGATCACAAGCGGAAACGATGTGCTGACTGTAGAGCACCTGTCCAAAGCCTTCGGACCCCTGCAACTGTTCTCCGACCTGAATTTTTCTATCAAGCGCGGGGAACGGGTGGCCCTGATCGGAAATAACGGCACCGGAAAGACTACCATTCTGAAAATCCTGAACGGTCTTCTGGACGCGGACAGCGGTTCCTTTACGCTGGGCGCCAGAGTGCAGATCGGATACTACGATCAGGAGCACCATGTACTCCATCCGGAAAAGACCCTTTTTGAAGAAATTTCCGACGCCTACCCGGATCTGGACAATACCACCATCCGCAGCACACTGGCCGCTTTTCTGTTTACCGGAGATGATGTCTTTAAGCGTATCGCCGATTTAAGCGGAGGAGAAAGGGGACGGGTATCCCTGGCAAAGCTGATGCTGTCCGAGGCTAATTTTCTGATTCTGGACGAGCCTACCAACCACCTGGACATTGTTTCCAAGGAAATTCTGGAGCAGGCCTTAAACCGCTATACAGGCACCGTGCTTTACGTCTCCCACGACCGGTATTTCATCAATACCACCGCCACCAGAATTCTCGATTTGACCGGAGGCGTCCTGGTAAACTATATCGGAAATTACGATTACTATCTGGAAAAGCATGACATTCTTACCCCCTCCTCTTCTGTGGAGAGCAAAGCAGCTCAGGAAGAAGAGCCTTCGGCTGCCAAACTGGACTGGAAGCAGCAGAAGGAAGAGCAGGCCAGACAGCGGAAGCGTGAAAATGATCTGAAAAAGACCGAAGAAGAGATCTTCCAGCTGGAAAGCCGGGATGAAGAAATCAACGAACTCATGACCCATGAAGATATCTATACCAATGTGGCAGAATGTCAGAAGCTCCACCAGGAGCAGGAGGAGCTGAAAAAACGTCTGGAAACCCTATATGAACAATGGGAAGCGCTGGCTCAGTGATTGGCCAGCGCTGTTTTAAATTCTTCTATATTGTCGTCCGTCACATACATGCCAAAACCCTGGCTTTCCAGGCTTTCATCTGTCTTTCCATAAAATATCCGGTCGATAATCATATCTCCCAGCTCTTCCGTATAATGGCTGGATTCATAGTAATACCTGCGGTCCATGGTGATCGCGCTTTCCCCGCTGAAGTTATAATATCCGCCCCCGGATGCTCCGGAAAGCCAGAACAGGAAATTGTCATAGCCGTAAAACTTGGACTGCTGATAGGTCCGGTAATAGATGGGATTGGTAAACACAATCAGATTGATCCCGTATTCTTCACAGAGCGCCGAGATCTCCTTCATGTCATCAATAGCATAGCTCATATAATCCCTGTAGTAATCGTCCCAGTAGGGAGCGTCTCCCTCCCAGGTTCCGCCCAGAGAAGGGTCCCGGACCGTGCAGCCATTGGCATAATATCGTTCCACATAATCCGGATCTGTGGGCTCATAATTCAGGATCACATCAAGAGACAGGATCACACCCTTAATACTGAAATAATTCGCATAAAATCCCAGCTTGTTTCCTCTTGGATAGGGAATCCGGTAAAACTGATTCTGGTGCAGGTCCGGGTCCACAAACGCAGAAATATTGTCTACGCCAATCATGACATTTTTCGGGATAATTCCATTTTCAATCAGTTCCTTCAGATTATCCAGATGCTCTTCCGGCAGTCCCTCCGAATAGGACATATTGTACCACTTCCCTTCGGGAATCCGGTCCACATTGATAAAGCCCGTCCGGGAAGAACCGAAGAGGAAGGAATCAAACTTGTCCGGATTGTGAAGGACATACTGCATCTTGATGTAATTACTGTTGGGCTCTACGCCGTTATCCCGTATCTCCTTCCAGTGAAAAACATTGTACGGGTCCACCGCAATCGGGATCGCAAGCTCCAGTACAAGAATAAACAGAATAAACGGACAGATTTTTCTTAAAAATTTTTTCATATATTTCTCTGATTCTCGCTCTGATAAATAAATTTAGTCTTTTTCTGCACGGCTGTTTCCGCCATATCTTGAACTGTACAGCCGTGCAAGCCATGGCTTTCTGTAAAAAGCCATGGCTTGGGCTGAGCGCCCTATAGAAAAATCCGTATGCGTCCCCCGCCAGATAAATCTGCCGGGGAACGCCTCCGTCTTTTTCTGCACGGCTGTACAGGTTCAAAACTGAAAATATACAAACTCGTATTCGCCCAGCTGACGGCTGTAAAGCACCACGAACAGCAGCGCAAAATAGAACACATAGCGGATTGGTTTCCGGAAGCGTCCCAGCCATGCCCAGGCACTCTGCTTCAGTTCAATAAAATCATGCGCCAAAAGCACCGCGATCCAGAGGAGGGCAAGCTTCAGATCCGTGCTCTGCATCAGACCGGCTGTACGGAAAGCCTCATACCCTGCCTTAACATAGGAAACAGGATTTCCCACGCCCTCAAAAAGATGGGTCAGCACATAGACCGCGTCGGAAAAGGTGCTGGCACGGAAAAAAATCCAGGCAACGCAGACAAAACAGAATACAATCAGAACGCGGATGACGCTGCGCCGTTCCTTCTTCGGCGGAAAACGCCGGTTCCACATCTTTTCCACAATCTGGCCCAGGCCGTGAAGTCCCCCCCAGATCACATAGGTCCAGCTGGCTCCGTGCCAAAGCCCGCTGACAAGAAAGGTAATCAGCAGGTTGCGCTGGGTTCTCCACTCTCCTCTTCGGCTCCCGCCCAGGGGAATATAGACGTAATCCCGGAACCAGGTGGACAGAGAAATGTGCCATCTGCTCCAGAATTCTTTCAGTGAAGCCGCGAAATACGGGCTCTTAAAGTTTGTCATCAGCTCAATATCCAGAAGCTTCGCCACGCCCCGGGCAATGTCCGAATATCCGGAGAAATCACAGTAGACCTGAAACGCATAGAAAAAAGTGGCCACTCCAAGAGCAAGCCCCGTGTAAACTGTAACATTGTCATACACCACGTCTACCAGAGACACTACCACATCTGCAATGGCAATCTTTTTAAAATATCCCCAGGCTATCAGCTTCGCCCCTTCAATGGCTCTGTCACAGTTGAAACTGTGTTCTTTCTCAAGCTGGGGCAGCAGATGTTCCGCCCTCTCGATGGGACCTGCCAGAAGAAGCGGGAAAAAAGAAACGAATGCGGCATATTTCCCAAAGTGCGCACACGCCCGGGTCTTTCCTTTATAGACGTCGATCACATAGCCCAGCGACTGAAAAATATAAAAAGAAATTCCAACCGGAAGCACCAGTTCCAGCGTCACCTCGCTGACAGGCAGGGAGATACTTTTCAGCAGAGCCGTCACGGTACCACTTAAGAAATTGAAGTATTTAAAGAAAAACAGAAGTCCAAGGCAGACCAGGAGAGCCGCGCCCATGCAGAATTTTTTCTTACTTCTGCTCTCTGTGTGCTGTATTCCCAGGGCCGTGCCGTAGGATACAGCCGTAGTCAGCAGAAGAAGCAGTACATACTGGGCGTCTGCGCTCATATAAAAATAATAACTGGACACCAGCAGGACGCCCCACCGGAACCGCCGGGGCGTCAGCCAGTATACCAGAAATACAATTGGCAGAAACAGATAAAACGCGTTGGAATTAAATAACATTCAGCAGTTCCTCTAAGGTCTTACGCACTTCACGGATAAAGCCCTCGCTGGAAAGGACAACCGGATTCGGAAGCGTAGTAATCAGCGCCAGATCCTTTGTCATCTTTCCATCCTCGATAGTCTTCACAGAGGCCTGCTCCAGCTTATCCGCAAAATCCATCAGCGCCTGATTTCCATCCAGCTCCCCTCTCTTTCTCAGAGCTCCGGACCAGGCAAAAATAGTAGCCATGGAGTTCGTGGAGGTCTCCTCTCCCTTCAGGTGCTTATAATAATGACGCTGCACTGTTCCATGAGCCGCCTCATACTCATAATATCCATGGGGAGATACCAGCACAGAGGTCATCATGGCCAGAGAACCAAAGGCCGTAGCAATCAGATCGCTCATCACATCGCCGTCATAGTTCTTGCAGGCCCAGATATATCCTCCTTCAGACTTGATGACACGGGCCACCGCATCGTCAATCAGCGTATAGAAATATTCAATGCCAAGCTTCTCAAACTCCTCTTTGTACTCCTTCTCATAAATCTCCTGGAATACATCTTTAAAATAGTGATCATACTTTTTGGAGATAGTATCCTTAGTGGCAAACCAGAGATCCTGCTTCTGAGAAACGGCATAGGAGAAACAGCTTCTCGCAAAGCTTTCAATGGAACTGGTCAGATTGTGGATTCCCTGGGCGATGCCGCCCTCTTTGAAATCATGAACAGTCTCACGAATCTCCGTTCCGTCTTCCCCTGTAAAGACCAGTTCGCACTTTCCGGGACCCGGTATCCGCATCTCAGTAGCCTTGTAAATATCGCCATAAGCGTGACGGGCTACCGTAATCGGCTTCTTCCAGGTTTTCACATAGGGCTCGATCCCCTTAACGATAATCGGGACACGGAACACGGTGCCGTCCAGAATTGCGCGGATGGTTCCGTTGGGGCTCTTCCACATCTCCTTCAGATCATACTCTTCCATACGGGCCGCATTGGGCGTGATCGTCGCGCACTTTACGGCGACACCGTACTTCTTGGTAGCCTCCGCAGAATCGATAGTCACCTGATCGTTTGTAGCATTCCGGTGCTCCAGTCCCAGGTCATAATACTCTGTCTTCAGATCCACAAACGGAAGCAGAAGTTCATCCTTGATCATCTTCCAGAGAATTCTTGTCATCTCATCTCCATCCATCTCCACCAGCGGTGTCGTCATCTTTATCTTATCCATGTCGTCCTCCTCAATTCAATATCTTGCAAGCATTGCCGCCATACCCTGCGCAGCGCTTTGTGTCTTATTATAGTCGATCAAAGACTTCTTCGCAAGTCATTCAGGACAAAATCATCGGATGTTCCCTTTTCCCGCCTGCCTCTGCCCTGCTCGGACTCCGGTTTAAAAGCGGCCGAGAGCCGAAAAGGCCGCATACAAATCCAGTGTTCCATATCCCCAGATCCGGTTGGGATACAGCTGGGAAAGGCTGCGCGCAGCTCCCCGGATCATCAGCTGTTTGATTTCCAGCGTTCCCATGGTCAGCCTCCGTTCCCGGACAATTCCCCATTCCAGCATCAGCGCCGCGGCTCCTGCCGTCACCGCGGCCGCGGCGCTCGTTCCCGTCATGGTTGTCAGCGTATTGCCCGGCCCATACGTGGAAGCCTCCACCCCCGGAGCCGCCAGATCCGGCTTGATCCTGCCCTTTCTCGTATAGCCTCTGCTGGAATCAATGTAAATACTTTCATTCTGAGGCCGGTAGGCGGCCGCCGTGATGGGGATCTCCGTATTGGCAGGCTCTGTCAGTGTAATATCCGGATTTGAGTCCAGAAACACGGTTCCCGCCGACAGAAAGCCGGTCACAGGAAGCCAGATATTATAGATTCCATCGATGACCGTCTCCCCATACACCCGCAGGCGCCAGATTCCCGGCGTAGGCTCTGACATGCGGATCGCGATCAGCTGATCCCCGCTGTAGGGATCGAGAGATTGAAAATTCACATTGACGATGGTTTTCTCAAAAAGAAAGTCAAATCTCAGATTTCTCATGCCGGAGGTGACGCGGGGGACCTCCTCGCCCGAAGGGGAAATCAGGGAAACCGAAAATACATCCGGCGTATTGCTCCAGAGCTCCATCATCAGACCGCCCTCATCCTCCGCCACACGCAGTTCCACATCCTGGTACTCTTCTCCCCGGTTCAGGGTTCCGTAAAAATGATGGCCCTGGTTTGCCTCGTTTCCTCCGGCAATCACAATACATCTGCCGGCCACAGATGCTATGGTATTAAGATAAAAAGACAGGGGAGAGGTCCCCGCGTGGCCTCCCATATTGGTTCCAAGGCCCAGGCAGATAACAAGGGGCCTGCGCTCCCGAAGAGCCAGCTCATGAAGATAGCGGACTCCAAGCATAATATCATTTTCCTGGTAGGCCTCCGCCTCTTCCGGAACCATAAAATACTCTTTCAGATAACGCTTCGCAGGCTTCAGCTTTACCACTGCCAGTTCTGAAAGCGGCGCCGCGCCGATCCAGCCCGTCTCCAGGTTCTCACTCCCCGCGGCAATGGCTGCCAGCTTCGTCCCGTGTCCTGAATCGTCACGGCTCGGAACAATGGAGAACGGCTCCACATTTTCCAGAGCCCGGTTCAGCTCCTCCTGCGTATATACCGTTCCGTATCCAATCCCTTCCGGCGTTGTTCCGCTCTGATCAGTCTGATCCCAGAGCTCCCGGATTCTGCTTTTCCCCGCCAGATCCCGGAAACAGGCGTTGGTATAATCAATCCCCGTATCTATCATTCCCACCAGAACGCCTTCTCCCTTCAGCTGCAGTACGGGCTGATTCTGCAGCTGGAGGATGTTGGCTGCTTCCAGGCTTTCATTCTGCAGCGGCGTATAAAGCGCCGGGAATACCTCATAGCCATATTCCGTGTCATAGCCCGGACGCAGAAAACTGCTGTCCGCGTAAAAAGCCGTGTAATAATTATTGATGATCTGCCAGCAGGTATCCGGAAACACTCTGCGCAGCTCCTCCTCACTCCAGCTGGACTGCCAGATAAAGTCCACATATTCTTCCGATACCATCTGTTCTCTGCAGTTTAATGCCATGCTGCTTCCTTTTTATCTATTTCTAACAGCATATGCCTTCCCTTCCATTTCATTCCGGGAAGAGCAGGGCCGGCACCCAGATCTGTCCCCAGCCCTGCTGATTCCGGGGAAGTCCCAGATCCCGGCAGGCAGTTCGCAGCCTCAGTTTTACTTCCTTTCCCGTCAGCTGCCTTTCCCTGGATAAGAGCAGGGCCAGACTTCCCGAAACTACAGGGGTAGCCATGGAAGTCCCCGATTTATCCGTGTAAAATCCCCTGCCCGGTTTCTCAAAATCAGCGCTGCAGGATCGGATATAAGCTCCCGGAGCCGTCACATCCGGCTTGCAGACACAGGCCGACGTAGGGCCTCTCCCGGAATAATTTGCTTTTCTGACTCCCATAAGCCTTACTGCCCGGCCATCGTCCGACGATCCCACCGTTATGATCCTGGGACTGGTCCCGGGAACTGTAATGCTGGAACGGGCCGGTCCCTGGTTTCCGGCAGCCGCGCAGACGATAAAGCCGGCGTCCCAGGCGTCCTCCACCGCTTTCAGAAGGCCGGTTCTTTTTCTTCCCCGGATCTCTGTGCTGCCCGCAGAAATATTGACAATCCGCACATCATATTCTTTTCCGTGGTCGATCAGCCAGTACAAAGCCTGAACCAGCGTTCCGCTGTTTCCATTTCCGTCTTTGTCCAGCACCTTCAGAGAAAGAAAATGACACCGCGGCGCAAGTCCCTGATACCTGCCGCCGGATGCCACTCCCGTTCCTCCTATGATTCCGCAGATGTGCGTGCCATGACCACAGTCATCCACGCTCTCTGGCGAAGCCGTCAGATAATTATACGAATAAACCAGTCTGCCACGCAGATCCGGATGTCTCTCATTTACGCCGGAATCCAGCACCGCCACGCCGATCCCGGCTCCATAGATACCCTGCTCATACGCACGGGAAGCTCCCACGAGCTCTCGCACACGATTCATAACAGAAAAACTCCTTTTTCGTTTTTCTATTATACTATGCTTCCACCTTTCTGACTGCCATTCGAAACAGGACAAAGCCGATGGCAAACATAACCGCAAGAAGAGCCACTCCCGCCCTTGAGGTATCAAAAAGCTGGGTAGAAATTCCCATAAGCATCGTTCCCATAAAAGCCGCGCCCTTGCCGAAAATATCGAAAAATCCGAAAAACTCCGTAGATTTCTCCTTCGGCACGATTCTGGCAAAATAGGACCGGGACAGGGACTGGATCGCTCCCTGGAACACCGCCACACAGACAGCCAGGAACCAGAATTCCCAGGCTTTATCCAGCTGCAGCGCGAAGAGAACAATGCAGAAATATCCGCCGATGGAAATCTGAATCAGCGTGGTATTGCGCAGCTTTTTGGACAGATGCCCTACCAGGATCGAACATGGAAAGGCTACCACCTGGGTCAGAAGCAGCGCCAGCAGAAGATTCGTGTCGCTGATTCCCACATCTTTTCCATAAGAAGTAGCCATATCGATGATCGTATACACACCGTCAATGTAGAAGAAGAAGGCCAGCAGGAAGAACCAGATCGCCGGATTCTGGCGCACCTCTGAGAAAACCTTCGCAAGCCTTCCGAAACTGTCCCGTACCGGATGGGGCGTGCGCTCCACATAATGCTTCTGCTCATAGCTTTTCAGCAGCGGCAGCGTCACAAGAAACCACCAGGCCGCATTCAGCAGAAAAGCAGCCGCCATGGCTGTTCCGCCTGAAATTCCAATCATATCCGAGCAGAGCACGAACACAAGGCTGACGATAAAGGGAATACAGCTTCCGATATAGCCCCAGGCATATCCCTGGGCCGATACCACATCCATCCGTTCATCTGTCGTTACATCAGGCAGCATCGCGTCATAAAATACCAGGCTGGCATTGAGTCCCGTCTTGGCCAGCACATAGACCGCCAGAAAGGCCACCCAGGTCGCCGGGAGCGCAAGGCCCGCGCATCCCAGCACGCCCATCATCATGAAAAAGGTAAACACCGGCTTTTTAAATCCCTTTGTATCCGCCAGCGTTCCAAGCACCGGCCCCAAGACCGCCACAAGGATCGTCACAAGAGACGTAGCGTAGCCAAAGAAGGCTGTGGAATCGGAATCGGAAATTCCGCTCGCCGACGCGATATTCTTATAGTAAATGGGAATGATTGTGGAAGTAAGAAGCACAAAAGCCGAATTTCCCACATCGTATAAAATCCATCGTTTCTCCAGTTTCGTCAGTTTCTGATTCATAACATTATTCTCCCGTTTTCAGCTTCTTTTCTGCCGGCAACTGCTGCCCTTCACGAAAAGCACTATTCAAAATCTCTGTTCAGCCGGATGCTTAAGGGCTCGTCCGATTCCACGGCCCGGACGTACTTCTCGATCTCCTCAGCCGTCATCCGGACCGCGTTTTTCATCCGGTCCTCCAGTGCTTTCCGGCTCTCGCCGCACTTTTCATTGGGTCTTCCATCCGCCACCAGACCTCCAAGACCTTTTTTCTGTCCAATCAGCGTAAAAAATCCCCTCAGGAAACAGGCCTTTCCTTTTCCAGGGCACTGAAAGAGACGTATAACGCGGTGAAAACCGATGATACACTCATCCACCTCTTCAGGCGTAACGCCTTCCAGCACAGAGGCAATGGCCTCCTCCGTGTCCAGATCCCGGATCAGATGGCGCGTACAATTATGGGTTACCGGATTGCGTCCATCCTCTTCCATCAGCATCCGGTCAAAATCCGTCTCTATCTCCAGATGTCCCAGCTTATGTTCTTCCATATACCGGCTGATATAGGGATGACACTCACTGTCCAGCATAAAATGGCACAGGAAACCACAGAGATAGGATAAAAGAACATAGCTCGGCCGCTTCTGGTAGACCTTCCGTCCCTTTTCAAAAAAGAAACGGGCCGATTCCCTGTGCATCCGCACTCCCAGCTGATTTATCCTGTTTTTCCCCAGAGCACGGTAATAAAAAAGAAGATCCGGGCCGTGAAGCCCCAGCCAGTAAGCCGGAGCATTTTCCTTTACAAGCTGCCGGATATCCTGAGGCAGAGCCCTGTACACTTCTTTGCCAAATTTATAATGCGCATATACTGCAGGCATAATTACGCTTCCTTCCTTTTCCGGGTCAGGAATTCCCGTTTCTCCCACAGGCATCCTGTCCGGTGATAATTTCTGTTTTTTATTTTCTCACAAAATCTTCGGTTATACAAGTAAATTTCTTGTAAGCAGACAGCCGGCATAAATTTACCGCCGGCTGCAGATTTCCTGTGTTCGGATCGATTCACACATTTCCGCTCCCCACATACTATGACATTGTAAATAATTATTTTTTCTGGAGGAAATTCTCATGAGTGATTTAACTGCTGCAAACTGCGGATGTGGCTGCTCCGACAATGGCAACAACAGCTGCTGCAATACCCTGATCTGGCTTCTTCTGCTGTCTTCCTGCTGCGGCGGAAACAGCGGCTGGTTCGGCGGAAACGGCGGCTGCGGCGACAACAGCTGTCTGTGGATTATCCTTCTGCTGTGCTGCTGCGGCGGCTGCGGCGGAAATGGCGGCTTCTTCGGCGGAAACGGCGGCTGCGGATGCTAGTCTGCCGTCTGTCTTAAGCCATCCGGCCCGGAGCGGATAAAAAGGCTTTCCGTCCTTTTTTCTTTTACCCCGGACAGCCGGAGCCTGTGCGGAGGGCGCCGAATTTTCGGCGCCCTCCCGTTTTTTTAACTGCATTTTTTCCAGCTGTCAATGAAGGTTATCTTCACCGGACTGAGAAAGCTCTTCCTTTTCCATGCTTCCCTGACTGTTTCTTCTCTCCCGTTCCTTCTCCCGCACACATTCCTCATCCAGCTCATACACGCTTGTCTCTTCTATAATCAATCGATTCATTCTATCTTCTCCTGCTTTTTTGTCCTTATATTATATTCATACTCCATGCTTTTGCACATATACTGTAGGGAATGGGAGGAGACTGTATGAGCCTGGGAAATGACGGCTACAAGATACTTTATGATGTTCAGAAAAAATGTAACGAACTGAACCGGAAAATCGACTCCATCATACGGATTATGGAAATGATCACGACCTACATCCAGTATTCCAATATGATGTCCGAATTTCAGGCAGGTATGCAGGCAGGCCCGTCTGCTTCCGAAAACCCGGATGTTTCCGAAAGTCCGGATGCTTTTTCTCAGTCTCCGCCGGAAGGGAGTGAAGGAATGAATCCAAATGATTTTCAGAAACTTATGAACGCGGCACGGCAATCCGATCATCAGATGACCCAGGATGAATTCAACCAGCTTTTTGAGGCGCTGAAGCAGGGAAAATCTGCGGAAGAAGTGGCGCGTATGGAACAGATGGTGCAGCTGGCGAAGAGCTTTATGAAATAATACGAGCCGGCCATTCCCGGCAGAAACGCGCTTGCGCTCCCCTCGGACGCAGCGGATACATAAGACGCCCGGGGAAAAAGCGCCCCGGCCGTCTAAGTACCGGCGTCCTCAGAGGGTTTCTTTCGGGAATGGCCGGCTCTCCGTCTGTCTCTGCGGTCGCATCTGTGTGTTTCTCCGCAGCAGGCTCACGTCTCCGCGGACGAATCTGCGTCTGTCACCGCAGCAGGACCGCTGCAGCCGGCCGGTTATTCCTTGGCATTCCGGTTGATAAATTTTGTCTTCACTTTCGAATACATAATTTTCTGGCTGCGGTACAGGCCGTAATAACCAGACTGCATATAGCTGACCGCAATCGCCAGGAAAAAGAAGGGCGCGCCCTCAAATCCGAACATTTCCAGACTGATAAGCAGGGAGGAAATCGGGCTGTTTGTGACGCCGCAGAACACCGCGGCCATTCCGCAGGCCGCCGCAAGGGAGGGCGAGATGTGAAACAACTGGCCAAAGATGCAGCCAAAGGTCGCTCCTACAAAGAAGGAGGGGACAATCTCGCCGCCCTTGAAGCCTCCGGACAGCGTGACTGCCGTGAACAGGATTTTCAGAAGAAACGCGCCCCAGAAGGCCCGGCCCTCTACTACCGCCTGCTCTACAATCTGCATACCTGTTCCCAGATAGTCCGTGGTTCCAAGGAGCAGGGTCAAAACGATCAGCAGGCAGCCGGAAACTACAGCCCGCAGATAGGCATTCCTGACTTTTTCCGCAAACAGTTCTTCTGTTTTATGCAGCGCCACGCAGAAAAGAATGCTGACCGCCGCGCAGCAAAGCCCGAGAATCAGGATTTTTCCGGCGCTCAGTAAAGTGAAATCGGGCAGAATACCGAGAGAAAAACGTTCTCCGGTCAGACCGAAGCGGCAGGCTACCCCGTAAGCCGTATAGGATGCTGCTACGCAGGGGACCAGAGCCGCGTAATACATGATTCCGACGCTCACAACCTCCATGGAAAAGACTGCGGCCGCCATGGGCGTGCCAAACAGCGCGGAAAAGGCCGCGCTCATGCCGCACATAATCATGACGCGTCTGTCGTTTTCATCGATCCGTAAGACTTTTCCGAGAAAATTTCCGATGCTTCCGCCCAGCTGCAGAGCCGCTCCCTCACGTCCCGCAGAGCCTCCGAACAGGTGGGTCAGAATCGTCGCCGCAAAGATAAGCGGAGCCGTCTTCAGGGGAATCTCCCTCTCCGCGTGAATCGCATCCAGCACCATATTGGTACTGCTTCTCTCCTGTTTTCTCTCCCAGTGGTACATCCAGACGATCACCAGTCCTGCTATGGGAAGGCCAAACAGAATCCATGAATGGGCCGCGCGAAGCCCTGTAGCCAGCTCTACGCCTTTTCCAAAGGCAGTTCCCACAAGTCCCAGAATCACCCCTGTAAGCGCCGCAAAAATCAGCCACCGGGCCAGCATCAGCAGGCGGTTCCAGACAGTTACCCGAAAACGCTCCTCCAGTTGGGGCACAAGGTCTTTCAGCTCTGATTCATTTTGTTCTGTTTTTTCATTTCTTTCTTCACTCATAATGCACACCGCCGGAATCCTGCTTTCTTCCTGTTTGTTCCTGAAGCTTTGTCCTCCGGCTCCCCCTCTTTTCTTATATCTTCTCCCAGAGCAGGAGATTCTTTTCAAATACTGCGTTCAGTCTTCCTGTGTCTTTCAGCCAGGCCAGATAGGAACGGACTGTGCTTCCCACAAGAACGTACTGCTCGAAATTCATGACAAGGCCGTATTCTGTGAACAGGCGCTGCAGAATCACTTCAAAACCAAGAGGTTCCTTACAGAGGCTTACGATTTTATCCGCTATCTCATTTACTTTGTCTATATTGTACTGAGCCAGTTCTGTGATATCCTCCGCCGCTTCCGCATGGGCAGGCACAAAGAGCCTGGCTTTCAGCGTCTTTACCTTTTCCAGCGTATTCAGATAAGCCGCCACATCATAGATAAAACCGATCTGATATTTTTCCAGAGTCTCCCGGCTGGAAAGGCAGTCTGCCAGATATACGTTATCATCCGGCGTCCGGAAACCTGCCATATCAAAGAAATGTCCCGGCAGCGGAATCAGTTCAAAACCTTCCGGCAGCGTCTCTTTCGTCAGATATTCCGCACCGCTCTCCTGCGCCAGCAGGAACTTATGCCTCAGATCTTTGCATGGATAGCCGCCATACAGCAAGGAAGGCTCCAGAATCGGATGCCTGGTAAAATCACACTCAATTCCAGGCGCATAAATTTTACAGCCCGTCTGTCCCTGCAGATACTTATTGCCGCCGATGTGATCCGCATTGGAATGCGTATTATAGACAGCTTTCAGCGTCCATTCATGTTCATCCAGAATCTTTCTGACCTTCCGGCCCGCGTCCTTGTCATTCCCGCTGTCAATCAGGCAGACTTCCGTATCGTTCAGCTTTACCAGTCCGATTTTTGCCGGGCTCTGTATGTAATAATCGTGTTCCGAAATCTGTATCAGTTCATACATGATGTTTCCTCCATCAAATCTTATTTTATTCACTGATTCATTTAAGCACCATTACGGTCATTATCGAAACGAATTTTCAATTTCACTGTTCCTGTTTTCAATAAGATACCGTGTCATATCGCGCTCTTCCGAATATCCTCTTGTCTGCCTTATTTCCGTCCTGCCATTAAAACCGAACCCAAACATCTTATCCTTTTTTTCGTTATCTGACTTTAGCCTGACATCTTCCATAAACTGCTTCATCTCTTTGTTTTTAAAAGCCAGCATAATGGTATCCCACTTGAAATTGCGGCTGGATGCATCCACTTTTTCAGGAAAATCCGCATAGATTCCTACAAGAATAAACCAGTCCGCATTGTCCTGGGGTTCAAATCTGTTAAACCATAATGTACCCTGATATTTGGGATTTTTGTTATAATATGTCCTGGATGTCTTTACCTGTATGGTATTAATCAAATTCATACCATTGTCAAATCTGTACAACAACAAATCTATCCCCTTTTCCTGCGCAGACGAGGGAATAAATACAGAAGCGTTTCTGATATGATTTGATAAATAATCTGCTACTGCAAATTCTCCATATTGCAACGTAAAAATCGGCTGCATATTTTCTCTCCTGTACAATATAATTTATTATTTGGAATCTCTTATTTTTTTGATATTGCAATTCATCAAATGTCTTCCCAGATATCTGTACAAAAAAATTTTTAATCCGGACATTTCCTGGTGATGCTCTTGAAGCAAATCATCCGGGCAGTCATATATTCCGAAATCACGCGTGATTCCTTCACTTTGAATATAAGTATTATTTCTTTCAAACTCAATAACTGGATTACGAAAATCCTTTACAGCAACACCATAACCGCAAAATGGGCCCTGACAGTCCGCATGGATGCTTTGCAGCCGCGCCAGATATTGCTTATCCAATATAAAGCCTTCCAGCTCATACCATACCTTTTCTAAATATACTTCCACCCAGCTGTGAAAAATATGTTGAGGAGCATTTTTATAAACAATGCCTGTCATGGCTCCTTTCTGCAGTTTTTTGTCAATTGTAAAGCCATGAATCCTGCAGGGGATAAGCACTCCGCGGAGCAGTGCCATAAACAGAATTCCTTTTGTATTACACTGTCCATAACCATCTGCAAGCACCCTGGAAGCCGGAATATGATCATCTATATTATAGCCAAACCGGATTTCATCACGAACAAATTCGTAAATCGCTTTTGTGCGCTCATATTCATCCAGTTCTTTCCAGTTTCTCTCCATTATCAGGCTCTGGATATTGGATGCAGAGAAATTAAGTAACGGCGTCTCATTTAAATATTGCTGCATGGAATTTTCCTCCATCTGCTCTCTTCCTGCAGATATCTTATCATATCTTCTGGGAATTCACAGCTCTTTTTGAAAAACGGCGCAGATAATGTCTCCACTATCCGCGCCGTTTTTATGACACTTTACAGCCTTTATACCTTATTTCACTACAAAATTCAGGATTCTTCCGGGCACGTAAATCTCTTTTACAATAGTTCCCTTCAGCCATTCCGGCACAGCGGCTTTTCCTGCCGCAAGAGCGTCCTCCTTGGAAATGCTGGTGGAGATCGTCACCGTACCTCTCGTCTTTCCGTTGACCTGAACGGCGATCTCGATCTCGTCGTCCTTCATGGCCTCCTCGTCCGCATCCGGCCAGCCATGTCCGAAGACGGTCTCGTTATGGCCCAGCTGCTCCCAGAGCTCTTCTGCCACATGGGGAGCGAAAGGCGCCAGCAGGGTTACGGCTGTCTCCAGGGTCTCTTTGTCGATGCCGCCCTGACGCTTTGCCAGATCAATCATCTTGTTGTTATATTCCATGAATCCGGAGATAACCGTATTCAGGCTGAAGCTGTTCAGACGGCTGGTGATGTCATATACCAGCTTGTGGCGCAGCTTCACGCTCTCCGGCGTCTCTTTTGTTCCCTTATCCTTATTGTCCAGAACCAGGTTCCAGAAACGCTTGAGGAAACGGGATACGCCGTCGATTCCGCGGTCATCCCACTCTGCGTCCAGCTCGGGCGGTCCCACGAACAGCTCGTACATTCTTAAGGAATCGCAGCCGTAATCACGAATCAGATCGTCCGGAGATACCACGTTGCCCTTGGACTTGCTCATCTTGATACCGTTCTTTCCGGTGATCATACCCTGGTTGAACAGCTTTGTGAAGGGCTCGTCAAAATCAATCACTCCGATATCATGCAGGAACTTGGTATAGAAACGGGAATAGAGCAGATGCAGCACCGCATGCTCCACGCCGCCGATATACATATCCACCGGCAGATACTTGTCTGCCTTCTCACGGCTTACCAGCTCCTTGTCATTGTGGTTGTCCACATAGCGGAGGAAATACCAGGAAGAACCAGCCCACTGGGGCATGGTGTTCGTCTCTCTCTTGGCGGGAGCGCCGCAGACCGGACAGGTGGTATTTACCCAGCTGTCAATAGCTGCCAGCGGAGATTCGCCTGTTCCTGTGGGCTGATAGCTCTCCACCTCCGGGAGCTCCAGAGGAAGCTGATCCTCCGGCACCGGCACATTGCCGCAGTGCGGGCAGTGGATGATCGGGATCGGCTCGCCCCAGTAACGCTGACGGG
>ERZ1643249.1253-NODE-1253-length-25822-cov-6.730624_pt1 | contig 25822 bp, 21 predicted proteins | sample MGYA00579263_ERZ1643249 | MGnify/ENA primary metagenome ERZ1643249 (study PRJEB29033, sample SAMEA4952264) | chicken gut metagenome | biome: Broiler Chicken; feature: Gastrointestinal Tract; material: Caecum | place: Ireland | collected 2018 | study: Broiler...
TGTAGATGTCGAACTTCTCCACCTTTTTGGTCTTGAGCGAATCGACGAGAGCGTTCATCTCCTTCATCGCATTGAGCCCGTCGAACTTGATGCTGATGTTGCGGTCGAGCACATACTGATAGCGCGCATAGATGTCCTGCAGGATGCCGTACACCGACTGCTGTTTATAGGTATAGTAGCAGACCATCTCGGCGCAGAGCATGGAAGCCACGACCGCGTCTTTGTCGCGGCTGCCCTCGGTGCCGCGCAGATAGCCGCAGCTCTCCTCGAAGCCGAACAGGAAGGTCTTTGCCTTGGTCGCCTCGTATTCCTTGATCTTTTCGCCGATGAACTTGAACCCGACGGGGACGTCGACCAGTTCGACGCCGAAATCGTCGCAGATCGCCTTTGCCATGCCCGTCGTGACGAAGCTCTTCACGACGACGCCGTTTTCGGGAAGCTTCTTGTCCTCTTTGAGCCTGGACAGAATATAGTTGAGCAGGAGGATGCCGACCTGGTTGCCCGAAAGCGCGACGAACTCGCCCTTGTCGTCCTTGATCGCGACGCCGAGGCGGTCGGAATCGGGGTCGGTGCCGAACACGACGTCCGCGTCGATCTTGCGCGCGAGCGCGATGCCCATGGACAGCGTCTCTTTGAACTCGGGGTTCGGCACCTCGACGGTGGAGAACTCGGTGTCCTTTTTGACCTGTTCGGGAACGACGGTGACGTTGATCTTGAGTTTTTTGAGGATGGTCGTGACGGGAACGTATCCGCTGCCGTGCACGGGCGTATAGACGAGCTTGAGGTTTTTGCCCACCTTTTTGACTGCCTCTTTGGAGAGGGTGAGCTTGGAGATCTTTTTATAGTAGCTCTTGTCCACCGAATCGGGCACTTCGCGGATGAATCCGTTGTCCGCCTCGGCGACGGAGAAATAGTCGGAGATCTTCTCGATGAACCCGACGACGACAGCGGTCGCTTCGGGGGACATCTGCGCGCCGTCCTCGCCGTAGACCTTGTAGCCGTTGTATTCCTTCGGGTTGTGGCTCGCCGTGATCATGATGCCCGCGACGGTGCCGAGCTTGCGCACCGAATAGGAGAGCATGGGGACGGGGTGCACGTCGCCGAACAGATAGGCGACGATGCCGTTTGCCGCGAGCACACCTGCCGCGGCGCGCGCGAACACATCCGATTTGCGGCGGGTGTCGTAAGAGATGACGACGCCGCGTTTCATGGCGGCTTCGCCGAGCGACTTGACGTATTCCGCAAGGCCCTGCGTCGCACGGCGGACGGTGTAGACGTTCATCATGTTCGTGCCGTAGCCGATGATGCCGCGCATGCCCGCAGTGCCGAACTCGAGCTCGGCGCCGAAGCGGTATTCGATCGCCTTCGCGTCGCCCTTGATCGACTCAAGCTCCGCCCTTCCTTCTTCGCAAAGTGCGGGATTTTCCAGCCACTGTCTGTAAACAGACTGATAATCCATAAATTAGACCTCCGATTCAATTACACGTTTTTATGTTTCCCCCCGTGCGGCAAGCCGCATGAGGCCGTAACGCCCTTGCGGGCGGAACTGTCTTTTTCAGATCTCGAAATCGTCGTAGAAATTTTCTTCGCTCTTGTCCTCTTTGGGCTTGACGATGTTGTCCGCCGCGAGGAAGTACTTTTTCTTGTTGTCCTCGTAATAGCTCACGAACTGGATGGCGATGAGCATGATGTACGTCATGGGAATGGTGATCAGAAGCGCCGCGCCGAAACTCGCGATCGCGCCGAGCACGTTGACGAGGAGGATGATGTAGACGGTGATCAGATAGGTCGCGAACAGCGAGGCAAAGCGCGAGCGGCCGATGCGGAAGCTCTTTTTAAGCGCCGCGCCCAGGCTCATGCCGTCGCTGACCATTGCGGGGACCGCATCGCTGAACAGCGTGAGCTTGACCGCCTGCGAGGCAATCAGGAGCGCCACCGAGAGCATGAGTGCGACGACGGAGGCGATGACCCCTACCGAAATGATGCTGAGCAGAATGAGGAAGAACAAATAGCAGAGCGCGACGACGAGGATGTCGTAGACAAAAGTGACGGGCACATACACGACGTGCCAGAGCGCCGCCCTGCCGAGATTGCTGACAAACGCGCCCGAGACGGACGTCTTTGCATAGCTGGACATGCGATCGTCGAGCACCTTGCCGAAGACGTAATTGCCCATGCCGCCCAAGAAGCGGGTGATCAGCAGGATCGCCGTGAGGCTGACAAAGAAAAAGACGACGTTGGACGACCGCTCGCGTATGAAGGCGAGCAGTGCCGAGATCTTGTCCTGCAATTCGGGCGCAAAGCCCGCGAGAAAGGCGGAATCGCCCGATGCGAGCGCCTTGAAGAACTGATGAAGGAGATCGAGCACGTCGTTGAACGCACTGCTGGTGAAGAGCATGTTGAGCGTCGGATACAGCAACGCCGCCGAAAGCGCGATCGCAAGGACGCCGATGATGATCTTATACAGCAGAAGTTTGAAGTTCAGCACAAAGTTGTCGATCAGAAGATTCAGAGCGTTTTTAAAGACCAAGACGCCGCACCTCCTCTCAGTATTTTTTTTCGAGATCGGCGCGCTCTTCGCCCGTCAGATCAAAATAGACGACGAACATGAGCGCGAAGAAATAGAGAAACAGGACGAGGATGATCAGCTCAAGGGAGATGAATTCGATGAGCACAAAGCCCGTCATCACTGCCAGCCAGACAAAGAAGAACTGGAGCACTACCCCCGCGAGCACGGGCAAAAGGACGGCGAGCAGCAGACTGCGGCCCTTTGCTCCCGCGATCAGGCGGTTGGAATAGGCGAGCGCCTCGAAGAGGTTGTACCCCGTGACGAGACGGCAAGGGATCCACAGCAGACAGAGCATGCCGATCCAGCACAGCAACGCGATGAGTGCGAGATAGGTGATGAGGACGACGATGAACCGCGCCACCCCGCCCAAAAAGAGCACTTCCACAAACAGCAGGCCTGCGGCGATCAGCGCCCATATCTCATAGACCGCCACGCCGATCAGCATGACGGTGAGAACGGTCAGGAAGTTGTAATTGAACCTGCCGCCCAACCCCTTGAGCGAGCGCGAGCCGATGCGCATGTGCTTTTCGATGAAGCCGAGCAACATCGGCGCGCAGACGAGCGAACAGACGAAGCACACGAGCACGAACGGCCAGCGCCCCGAAACGGCGGGCGAAAGAAAGACGAAGATCTGCCGAAAATCAATGTCCGCGCGCGCCGAAAGAACGTTGTCAAGGATCACCTCAAGATTTTTGAAATCCATGGAGGAGGTCAGAAAATAAGAGGGCAACAGCGCGAAGATGAAGATGAATATGAAATTTTTGAAGACATAGGCAAACGCCCCGCCGATGTATTTCAAGCTCCCTCTCCTCTGTGTTTTCCGTGATTTCGGGATGTTTTCCCTTCACTCATTATATAATAAAAAGCGCCTCTTGTAAAGCCTTTCGCCGATTTTCATGCGATTTTTTCTGCGTGCGCGTGCGCGGGCGCCGACGCGCGCGCACGCGCACGCGTAATACGCGCGATAGAGCGCGAAAAACGGCGGACCTTGACGAGGTCCGCCGCGGCGTTTAAGTCTGCATCATCAGCAGCAGCTGCACGAGATAGTCGTAATAGGACCCGAGATAGTCCTTCGCGACCGCGTCGTTGTTCAGATCCTCGAGCGCAAGCGCGAGGTCGTCGTAGGCGAGATAGTAATTCTTCACCGCGACATAGCGGTCGCGCATGGGCAGAGAGTAGTCCACCTCGTAGGGCGCGCTGTCGGGGTCGATGCCCTCGCCGGGCTCCGTTCCGCCGCCCTCGTTTTCCGCATACAGCGCGGCGAGGCTCTCGTCCAGATCTTTCTGGATGCGCAGGAGCGTCGAATCGTACTCCTCCCTGCGCTTTTCGATCGCGCGGTCCATCGCGCTCGAGCGGAACGCGCGCCGCCCGAGCGCGTCCTCTTTGATCTCGTACACGTCCTCCTCCATCTCGCCGTAGGCGTCCAGGCTCTGCTCGTTCGCCTCCTCGATCAGGCGGTTGACCGCGCTTTCGAGTTCTTCCTGCGTCATGTTTCACCTCCTTCGGCGTCCGCAAACAGCGCCGAGATCCTCTTCACGCTCCCCTCGCCCCGCTCGCCGCACGCCGAAAAGACAAACGAACGGCCGGGCAGGTTGAGCAGCAATCGCTGCGTCCCGCCATGCACGCGCGCCGTGCGCACGCCGTCGCCGCGCACGCGGAGCAGGAACTCCCCTTCCGCGGTCACGACCGCCTCGCGCAAGAGGGCGCGCCCGCCGCCGAAGGGGAACAGCTCCTCCCCTTCCCAAAACGAGACGCCTTCCGCGTCGCCCTTGCCGACGGTACGCACCCCGTCGCCGCAGACGAAGACCTTTCCGCCGCCCGAAGAGAGCGACCGCGCCTGCGTGCGGAAAAACACCGCTTCCTCATCCCCGAACACGCCGAGCATTTTTTTCACGCCCGTTCCCGTGCGCACGGGCGCGAGAAGGACGTACGCCTCCGCACACCCCGCCGCCGTCGCCTGCGCCGCGTCCGCGATACAGGCGGCATATTCGGGGAAAAAGTCGCGCACGGTGCTCCCGTCAAAGGAGTGCAGGCCGTCCGCGCCCAGCCAGACGAGCTTTCCGAGCGCCTCTGCGATGGTGCCCTCCGCGACAGGCGCGAGCGTCGCGATGTCGACGAGCTCGAACTCGTCCTGCACGCCGCGCGCGCGGAGCCGCTGCAGGCGGCGCTCGCGAAAGAGGTACAGGTCGTTTTCGTAGGCGACGAGCGCGACGACCGCGCCCCCTTCGTCGGGGAACTCCATCGTGCCGCCGCGCACCCGCCCGATGACAAAGTCGTAGCATTCGCGCGGCGCGCTGTAATACAGCTTGCCCTCCTCCGCGCGCTTTCCGACCCACAGCCGCTCGTACGAATAGGCGGCAAAGTCGAATGTCGGGATGCCGCCTTTATACGCGATGCCCTCGGCGGTCAGCACCGCGACCTTGCTCCCGTCCGAAAAGACGAGGCTCTCCTCCTCGCCGTAGGCGCTCATCCACGCGGGGCGGCGCGAAAAGCTGACATCCGTCTGCGAGGCAAAGCTCCCGCCCGGCGGCACAAAGTACATATACCCGTTCTCGCACCAGAAGGCGTAACCCGTCCCCGCGGGCACGCGGAGCGGGTAGACCGCGACGGGCGCGGAATCCTGCGGCAGGACGATGCCCGCGTCCGCGAGCCTGCCCGTGCGCGTGATGCCGTCCGCCTTTTCCTCGAACCCGAACGAACACAGCGCCCCGCCGCGCGGCGAGACGCCGAGTGAAAGCTGCAACCGCTTCGTGCGCGCGCTCATACCCAGCACCTCATCTTCAGCCGTCCGCCCCGCTCGCGGCAGGCGCAGGCGAGCGCGTCGCGGTAGCGCCTGTCGAGCAGAGAGGCGGCGTCGAACATCCCGCTCATCAGCGCAAATTCACTCGCCGTGCCCAGCGCGAGCAGCCTGCCGTCGCCCTTTATGCACAGTTCCGCGTCGTCCGACGCCGTCTTGACGCGCGGGCGGTAGGTATAGGCGATGCGTACCTTCCCCGCGGGCGTGCGCACGCCGTCCGCATTCGCGACGAACCGCACGCGCGCGCCGTTTTCGGCGTACACCGCGACGATCTCGAGCGGAGGGACGCGGAAGGCGCCGTAGAGCACCGTCCCGTCCGAGAGAAATTCCTCCTCGGCGCGCAGGGGCAGATAGTCGAGCGCGATCTCGTTCTCCGCGAGGTTGTAACAGCGGAGCAGGGTCTCCTCCTCCCTGCGCATCTGCGCCGCCTCCGCGCCGTTCTTGCCGGTGAGGAAGTCGCTCAGATCCTGTCTGCCGCAGAGCTCCGCGGCAGTGACCATGATTTCCTTGACTTTCATGTCTCCTCCTTTTCCCTTATTCCTGCTTTGTCCCCGCGTTGCCGCAAGGAAAAAAGAGCGGGGGCGTCGCCCCCGCTCCCGAAAAAATTATTTCTCCGTGATACCCGAGAGCATCGCCTGCCCGCAGGGGCGGGTGCAAATGAGGTCGGCGTATTTGACGAGCGTCGCCGTGTAGAGCGGCTTGCCGGGCACCTGTCTGAGTACCCTGCCGTCGTCTCCCTCCAGCCATTTCCAGTCGCACAGCTGGTGCAGGCAGAAGTCGTCGGTGTTGAGCAGGTACATCGTGCCTTCGGGGCAGAAGCGGTCCGCGACGACGGGGATGCCGTTGTAGGTGATCGCGGTGTAGCCGCCCTCGAGCTGGGTGGTGTTGACGAAGCGCTTGTCCGCGGAGAGGATCTCCTGCAGCGCGCGCTTGACGCCCCAGCTGCACACGATGAAGTTGACGCGGCTGCCCGCCGTCTCCTCGAGGTGGTCGATCGCCGTCTGGAGCGCCGTCTCGGTGAGCGTGCCCACCCCGCTCTTCATGTACGGGATCATCCATTTATGCGTCGCGCGGTCCAGGCCGTACAGCGAGCCGCTGTCCTTGAAGATGGCGCCCAGTCCCGTGAGCTCGAGGTTGTATGAGCCCTGCACGCAGACAAGGCAGCCCTCCGTGACGGACGTGAGCGTGCCCGAAGCGAGGGTGATCGTCTTTGCCGTGCGGTCGACCGCCGCGATGCGAAGGCCGGTCGCGCCCGAGACGGGCTCGCCCGCCGAGCTCAGGAAGTCGACGACCATCCCCTCGATCACGTTTTTGACGCTGTCGACGGCGACGGTGGTGCCGCTCGCGGCGTCCGCGGTCTTGCACAGCACGCCCGTGCCGTCGCCGAAGAGCATCCTGCCGAAGTTGAAAGAAGAGGACTTGATCAGCCCGTCCATCTCCGCGTTGAGCAGGTTGACGAATGCGCCCGCGTTGTTTTCGGAGGCGCGCACCGCCTTATCGCTGATCTCGAGCGTGCCGTACAGGTTTTTGAGCGTCGTGACGAACTGCTCATAGTTGTTGCCCGCCGCGGCGGGGAGAGCCCCCTCCTCGGTGCCCGCGCCGACGCCGCCGTTCACGCCGTACTGCGCCAGCCTGCGGATCTCCTTGCCCCAGACGTCGGCGGTGGACTGTTTGATCTTCGCCAGGAGCGGGTTCACGGCAGTGTTGAGCTGCTCGGAGACCACGCCCAGATAAAAACTTTTCAATGCGCTGTCCGCGCTTGTCATCGTCACCATATTTCAGATAGTCACTCCTTGTGCTTATTTTTTATTTTCTGCGGAAGAGGTCCTCCGCGAGCCTGCCCGCCTCTTCGAGGGAGCGCACGCGGGGCGGGGGCGCGACCGTTCCCGCGCCGCCCTCCGCCATGATGTACGGCGGGCGCGCGGAGAGGCACGCCTCCACCGCGCGTTTCACGCGCGCGTCGAAGTCCTCCGCTTTTTCCTCTGCGGACGGTTCGGGCGCCGCCGCGCCCTCCGCCCGCTCCCTACCCTCCAATTCGCGCAGACGCTGACTGCGGCGGGTAAACTCAGCCTCCAGCGAATTGTACGCGCTCAGAAGGGCATCCACGCTCTTGAATTTTCCCAGACCCGCGCCTGCCGCGCCTGCTTCCGTGCGAGCCTCCGCTCCCTGCGCCGCCGCGGCGTCCTGCGCCATGTTTTCCTTCTCCAAACTTCTTTCCTCCCGATTTATTTTGATCATTCGGCGACGGGCGCGGCGGAATTTTGCGCACCGCTTTCGTGCGCTTTTTCCCTCGCCGCCCTGCCGTGTTCGCGAAGATGCGCCACAAAGCGCTCCTTCGCATCCCCTCCGCGGAACTCGTCCGAGAGGAGAAAGCGCGTGTGCTCGTCGATGTGGATCGCGTCGTCGTCGTACTCGTCGACGGGCACTTCCTCCTGCGCAAGGCGCAGATTTTCCTCCGCCGCCTTGTTCCTGTGCATCTCGCTCAGCCCGCGCACCCCTTCGAGCGACCCGAATCCGAGCGCGTCCAGCACGCGGCGGCGCGTCTCGTCGGGAACTTTTCCGTTCTCGTCGGCAAGCAGGCCGGTGCCGAACAGCTCATACAAGAGCGAGCGGCGTTTGGAGGGACTGTTCGCCTCTTCGCCGTCCGTCTCGAAGACGACGTCGTCCGACGTGATGTCGGAGGCGGAAAAGTAGAACATCTCCACCTTTTTGCCCTCCCCCGTCATGCGCATCAGGCGCTCGCTGCCCGCAAACTGCCGCATCAGGCGCAGGACCTGTTTCCCGATCTTGCGCAGGGCGCGGCAGATGCTCTCCGTCGTGACCGCGAGGCGGGTGTCGTCCAGGTCGATGAGCAGCTGCAGCCCCGTCGCGCTGGTCACGTTGGTGCGGTTCTGCGAGGTCGAGCTGATCTCGCTCACGCCGCTGACGAGGATGAACTCGTCGAGCAGTCGCTCCTCCTCCGTCTGAAATTCGGAGGGCATCGCGTCCGCGCCCAGCATTTTGGGCGGGGTCGAGCCCTGCCTGTACACGATCACCTTGCCGGGCGAGAGTCCCTCTTCGAGCAGCTCCTGCGCGTCCACAGAGCCGTCCTCCACCGCGACGACGCCCATCGTCAGACGGTTGAGGAACTCGTGTTTGCGGTTCTTGACCGCGTTGAACGCACGCTGGACGGGGATCATGCGGTCGATGACCGACCCTCCGAAGAACGCCGCCGAGAACTCGATCGCGCACTGTTTGACGAAGGGATAAGCCCGCGCGCCGCGCTCGCCGTTCGCATAAGGCAGGTCGCCGTAATAGGCGAGACGGTCCCCCGCGACGACGATCAGCCTGCCGTTCGGGAACGCCTCCGTCGGGCGCTCGTAGTATTCGAGCACCAGCTCCGCGCCGCGGCGCACGCACCGCGCGCCGCCGCCCGCACCGCCCGCAAAGTTCGCGGGCGCGGAGCAGGGCGAGAGCGAAAACTCGGAGATGTCCCTGCCCGCCAGACGCACGCCGTACCGCTCGAAGATCTCGCTGACGGGCAGTGCCCGCGCGTGGATGATGCTGGTTTGTTCCTCGACGCTCTCGCAACCGAGCTCCTTGGGATAGATCTCGAAGGGCGAGACCGCCGCGATGCGCACGCCGCCCCCGCCGTTCACGCCCGAACGGGCGTCCCAGAGCACCTTGTAAAAGGCGGTGCCGCACGTCTCGCTCCAGACCGTCGCGCGCGACATCACCTCGTCCAGCGCGTTCTCCTCGCACACGGCGCGGAGCACGTTGCCCGAGAGGCGTGCGGTGTACAGATCGCTCTCCTCGCCCGTCGCGGCGCGCACGCACATCACGGGTCGGACGCGCGCCAGCTTTGCACAGCGCGTGTCGATGGCGGGCGCGATGTGGTTGAACACCCTGCGATACTGCCAATAGAACTGCGGCTGTTCCTCCTCGAGCTCGCCCGCGGCGTTCACGTCGCAATACTGGTTGCCCGCGAGGAAGTTCATGTTGAGCTCCCAGCCGCGCTCGAGAAAGCGCCTTTCGTTCTGCCGCGCCGCGAAGTCCTCGCAGATCTCGCGCACGACGCGCTCCTCGAATTTCCTGTCAAAGCCGCCTTTGGCGGCGCTTTTCTCTTTCAATTTGCCTCCTCCCCGCCGCCGAGCAGCCGCAAGAGCCGCTCTTTCTCCGCCGCCAGCTCTTCGTCCGACAGCTCGGAAAGGGGCGTGCGCTCCTCCAGCAGCAGTTTCGCCGCCTGAATGTCGGGCGGCACGACTTTTTTGGTCACCTTGCGCTTGACGAGCACCGCTTCCCCCTCGCTGAAGCCGTATTCCTCCACGACCTCATCCGACTCGAAGCCGAGCGCCCGTCTTTTCAGCGCTTCGCGTATCTCTTCTTCCGACATTTGCACCTCCTCACGGCGCGCCCCGTCTGCCGCGCAGCCGCCGCGCAAGGCGCGCCTTGTCCCGCTGTACCGCCGTCGGCGCCGCCGCAGGCGGGTCGCGGTGCGGCTTGGTCATCAGATAGTAGCGCAGTTCGTCCAGCGCGTGGTCGTCCCGCTTCTTCGGCACGTCTCCGTCTCCCCAGAAATATCCCTTGAGTTCGCGGATCAGGTTGACGCACCCCTCGAAAATGTACAGCCGCGGCACCCCCTTCTCCCCTTTCAGATAGCTCTTGACCCGCGCGATGCCCGCGAACAGGTCTTTGTTGACGTTCGCGTTGACGTTGATGCCGCGCTCGTAAAAGAGCTCGCTCACGCTCTTGCTGCCCGCCAGCGTGCGCTGGTTGGCCGCGGAGTCGATGAGCGCGCACACGCGGCCCTGAAAATCGCGGTGCCAGCCCAGGCGGTCGCTGATCTCGCGGATGCGCGCGGCGTGGTAGTCGATGTCCCGCTTTGCCTCGTAGTGCTCGGCGACGACGTACACGTTGCCGTCGTAGTCGACGCAGTACCAGTGCGCGGAGAGCGGGTTGTTGAGCCCGGGGTCGACGGAGATGTTGTCCTGCCACTCCGCGGGCACGGGAAAGGGCGGAATGACGTGCACGCGCTCGTCGAACTCGGGATACACCAGCCCCTCGTTGACGCAGAATCTGCCATAGCGTCGGCTCTCCAGCTCTTTCTCGTCCATGCTCGCGGTGAGCAGTTCGATCTCGCTCTTTTTCAGAAAGGGATTGTCCGACCACTCCATGAACTCGTACCACACCTCGGGGTTGTTCCCCTTATTGAGGTAGATCTCGTCGAAGAGAAAGGTCAGCCCCTTGAGCGGGGTCATGGTGCCGAAGATGTCGCCCGCGCGGTCCATCACGCGCATGCGGCACTCGTCGTAGACGTCCTTGGGCGGCTCCTCGTCGAACCACACGAAGTCGAGCGAGGCGCCCTGGAATTTTTCCCTGCCCTGGTCACAGCTCTTGAAGCCGATGACCGAGATGCCGCCGAACACGTTCCGCACGCGGATCTGGTCGACGACGCCCGCAGGCGAACCCTTCCGACCCGCGAGCATGACGATCTCTTCGATCCACTCGGGCGGGAGGTATTGCAGGATCTTCTTCTGCGCGACGTCGCGCTGGACCTGCTGGGAGAGGGAGACCACCCAGCCGAACACATCCTTCCTGTTCTTGCGGTAAGGGTGGATGCCGCGCGCCATGTACACGCATTCCACCGCGCCGCACTCCGTCTTTCCGCTGCGGTTGCCGCCGAATACCCAGCGGTTCCGCTTTTTGCAGCGGTGAAAGGCGAGCTGTTTTTTGTGCTTTTTCTTGCCCGCGTTGTACCGCGCGAGCGCGTTTTCCGCGTTTCGCCGCGATTGCTCCCCCTCGATCGCGAGGAGCTTTCGGATGATATCTCTTTCATGCATATGACAAAACCCGCCCCTTTTCCCCTCCATTTCCCCGCAAGCGCGCGCCGCGGCGCGGTATAATGATTGCCACACGTAAAAAAGGAGGACACCGCCGTGTTCAAAAAAATGCGCGCCGTTGCCGCGCTGTCTGTCCTGTTCGTCCTGTCAGCGCTGTCCGCGCTGTTCCCGTTTACCGGCATCGCCCCGCCCGCGACCGTCTCCGCAGAGGAAAGCGCGAGCTACGCGCGCATCCTGCAAGAGGATGTCTGGCTGTACGAGAGCGCCTCCGACGGCGCGGGACTGTTTATCCTGCCGCGCACCTACTTCGTTCGGGTCACGGGAGACGCGGGCGATTACTATGCCGTGGAATACCTCTCGGGATCTTCAAACGCCGTGCGCGGCTACTGCAAAAAGTCGGAGGCCGAGCTCGTGGATTACATACCCGTCACCCCCTTCCTTGTCTACGAAGTCGAGGTGACCTACACTGCGGACGGCGGGCTGATGCCCGACTCCCCGCTCGGCGAGCTCACCTTCTCAGCCTGCTATTACGGGTCTTTCCCCTACGGCTCCGCGCTCTGCTATTACGTCGGCATCGACGGAAAGCGCGGCTATGTGCCCGCCTCCGCCTGCTCCGTCGTCTCCTATCCGGAAAACACAGAGCACACCGAGACGGAAGAAGACCCCGCCCCCAATCCCTCCGTATCGGCGGGCGCGGGCGCAGTCAGCGTCGTGCTCATCTGCGCGCTCGCCGTCGCGGGCGTGGGCGCGCTGTATTTTCTGTTCCGCCCCGTGCACACCAAAAAGATCGCCGACCCCTTCGGCGAGGACGCTGAAGACGCCTATTGATGCACGCGCAACTCGCCGCGCGTGCGCTTGTCGAGGAACATCCCCGCGCCGCCGCGCACCTTTTCCAGCGCCGCCATGATGTACGGCACCTTTCCGAATGTGCGCAAAAACCACGCCTCGTCCAGCCCGCGCGCCACAAGCGCCGCGTTGAAGCGGACCGCCAGCCTCTGCTGTCTGCGGAAATACGTCCGCTCGCTCGTGTTCAGGCAGAAATCGGAAAATTCTCCTTCGAGCACCCGCTTCCTGCGGAAATACTTGTATTCGAGCAGATACCGCTCCTCCCGCCCCAGCGACTCTACGATCTCGTCCGTCTGCTGTTTGAGAAAGAGCAGCTCGTCCCGCACATAGATGTAGTCGAGCAACTTTTTCACACACCGCTCCGCGCATTCCGCGCCGTTGTACGACGCCCGCGCCTTCGCCTCCACGATCTGCCCGATGTCCTCGATCAGCCTGCCCATCCTCGGATAGAGCAACAGTATCACCTTCTGATAATCCTTCATGCACCGCCTCCTTGTTCTTGCCGCCTGCAAAAACATTATCGCATATTTTTTCCCGATATGACAGCATGACTGCCATAAAAACGAACATTTGTTCGTATTTTTTTAAAGTATAGCAAAGAAAAGAGGCAACCGTATGCCTCTTTTTAAAATTTTTTGAAAATTATGGCAAAAAGAGGAAAAAAGCGGAAGGGCGGGGAAATTTGAAAAATTCAATCGACAAATCGGGGGGAATGTGTTATAATCGTTGATAAGAAAGAAAAGCGCGCCCGCGCGCGTTTAAAAAGGGCCCGCAGAGCGGGCAGGACATAAGAAAAAGACGCCTGCAAAGGCGACGGGGAAAGGAATGAAAAGAAAATTTCTTACGATAATACTCATGCTCGCGATGTGCTGCGCGATGTTATTCGCGTCTGCGGTCACTGCGGGCGCGGCCGAAGGGACGCAAGGGGTGAGCGCGAAGCTCGCACTGCCCGCGACGTACGAGCAATATCTCGAGCTCGTCTCCCCTTCCAGCTTTGCCGTGAGCGCGAACTACACGGCGATCGCAGACTACACTTCGAGCGACAATTCCGTCATCTACGTCTACGACCGCGCGGCGGGCCGCTATCAGGCGGTGCAGAACGCGGGCAAGTCCCCCAAATCGCTGTGCTTTTACGAGGATGCGGAGGGAAATACCTTCCTCTACTACGTCATCAACGACAACTCCGTCTACCGCATCGATCTTTCCGATTACAGCAGAGAACTCGTGGAGGGCTTCACCTGCTATTCGCTGATCATCTCGGGCGACACCGTCTTTTCGGCGCGCACGCAGGGGGATGCGACCATCTACAGGAGCGACATCGCCGACATCACGGCGACAAAGGAGATCACGACATTTTCCAGCTGCAACACGCCGAATTTTGCACTCTACGGCGGAAACGTGTATCTTGCCATCAACTACGAAGTTTTTATCTACAACGAAAACCAGGCAGAATTTTCCAAGACGCTGAGCGATACGGACAACGATATCGTCTCCTTCGCCGTCTACAGCAGCTCCTCTTTCTACTACACGACGAGCGGCGGATCCCTGTATCAGAAGAACGGCACGAGCGAAGAGAGGATCATGCAGGACGAGCGCTTTGTCTCCGTGACGTACAGCGAAAACAGCGTGTATCTTCTCAGCTCGACCAACAATTCCGTCAAGCAGATCCGCGACGGCGCGCTTACCGATTATGAGATCGGAAAGTATTCCAACAGCGTCAACCGCCTCGCGCAGGGAGCTTCCGATCTCTCGCGCTACGGCGACAGGCTCATCATCGCGGACACGGAAAACGACCGCGTGCTCATCCGCAACGGCACGGGATATGACCCCGTCTCCGTCATTTCCCCCAAATACATCTGCGCGGGCGAAAATTCCTTCCTCGTGACGGACGGCACCAACCTCTCCCTCTACGGCTACGACGGGACGCCGCTTCGCACCTATCCCGCGACCGAATTGCAGACCACTTTCCGCGGCTGCGCCTATTCCTACGGAAAGTATTACCTGATCGGCACTTCCGACTATATCCTCGACGAGACGGACTTCTCCCTCACGCAGACGCCTGCGATCGAGAGCTCTTCCATCGCCGCGGACGTGCGGGGAAACCTGTATCTCTTGCGCGGGAATTCCGTCTACACCTACACCGCGGAGAGCTTTGCAAGCGGCGAATCGGCAAACGTGAGCTTCACGGCGCCCGCGAACACACTGAAAATACTCTCCGATTACAGCGGCAACGTCTACGCGCTGACGGCGGACAAAGTCTGCCTGCTCTACGAGACGAGCTACTCCACTCTCTTCGACACGGAGAAGCTGGAAGGCCTGCTCTATCGGCAGAGCCCCGCTTCCTTCGTCTCCTTCGCCTTCGGGTTTGAGGAGAACACCGTGTATATCCTCTCCGACGGGTTCGTCGTCGCGGCGGATCTGGGCGAGAACGCGCCGAAGTCCCTGCTCGAGCTGGACGCGGGCACGAGCTATTCGGCGATGCACGGAAGCGCTTCCGCAGACGAGCCGAAGAGCCTGCTCGTCAAAGTTTCGGCGGGCTCCGTCGTGCTCTCGATCGACGGGACGAAGCTGACCGCCTCTTCCGATTACCTCACCTACACGGGCTACGCGCGCACCCAAACGGAGCGCATCGGCATCCGCATCGCCGACACGGCGGGCGGAACGCTGGTCGCCTTCTACGAATACGTGCCCGCCGAGGATCCCGAGGCGTTCGAGGGAGACAGGCTTTACACCCTCTGCCTCGTGCTGGACGAGGTGACCGCCGCGGGCGGCTACACCGCGGACAGTTACTCCGCCTATGCGACCAACGACGTGGAGATCTTCCGCTATCCCTCTTTCTTGATCGACTCCCTGCTCCTGCAGACGGGCGAGCTCGCGCGGGGACAGACGGTCACCGTGCTGGGCACGATCTCCGTGCCCGTGGACGAAGAAACGGGCGGGTTCGGCGTCGACTATGATTACTGTTTCGTCAAGGTCGGCGACGTGTACGGATACGTCCCCGCCGCTTACCTCGTCAAGAGCGCGAACAACGCCTCCGCCTCGACGAGCGAATACTCTTTCTTCCACGTCAAAAAGGGAGAGAGCATCACCCTCTACTCCGCCAATGGCGGAAGCGTCACCCTCGAGGACGAGGAGCTCGTGCGCGTGTACGGCGAGCCCGACAAGGACAACTTCGTGCGCGTCACCTACACCGACGATCTGGGCGCGACTTACGAGGGACGGGTGGACGCCGACCTCCTCTACCGCGCCGACGGCAGCGTGCTCGTCGTGCTCGCGGTCGTGTGCCTCGTTACGGCGGCGGTGCTCTTCTCGGGATGCTACCTCATCCTGCGCAGACAGCCGACCGTGGTCTGACAAAAAAATACGGGCGCGGGTCTTTGCAAAGACCCGCGCCTTTTTTCATGCGATGCGCCCCTCCTCGCAGGTATCCCCGGCAAAGACCGCGCCCCGAAAGCGATGCTTTCGGGGCGCGGTTTTGTATGCGTGCTCAAAGCAGGTTTTTGAATTTCCGCGCGTACAGCCGCTTTGCGAGCGTGACGGCGATAAGGTATCCCGCCACCGCTGCCGCGAGGAAGGCATAGTATCCCGCAGGCAGTGCGCACAGCCCGAGCGCACGCCCCGCGGGGGTGTACGGCAGTGCGGTCAGGAGCGCGACGCCGCCCAGCGTGAACGCGAACACGGGCGCGGAGGCGCGGCTTCCGAAGAAGGGCGTCTTGCGGCTGCGGAGCGCATGCAGGACGAGGCTCTGCGTGAAGATGGACTCCACGAACCAGCCCGTGCGGAAGAGCGCAGCGAACTGCGCCGCGAGCGCGGGCGAAAGCTGCGCATAGGGCGCGCCGCACACGGCGGGGCAGAGCACGAAGAAGAGGAACAGATAGGTCGCGATGTCGAACAGCGAACTGATCGGCCCGAAACAGACCATGAACTTTGCCACGGACGCCGATTCCCAGACTGCGGGGGCGGCGAGCAGTTCCTCGTCCACGTTGTCCCACGGGAGCGCGATGCAGGAGAGATCGTACACGAGATTGAGCAGGATGAGCTGCACCGAGAGCATGGGCAAGAAGGGCAAAAACGCGCTCGCCGCGAGCACCGAGAACATGTTGCCGAAGTTGGAGGACGCCGTGATCTTGATGTATTTCATCATGTTCGCATACGTCTTTCTCCCCTCCCGCATGCCGTCCGCGATCACGGTCAGGTCTTTTTCGAGCAAAATCGCCGCGGCGGATTCCTTGGCGATGTCCGTCGCCGTGTCCACGGAGATGCCGACGTCTGCGGCGCGCATCGCGGGCGCGTCGTTGATGCCGTCGCCGAGAAATGCGACGGTGTGCCCGTTCGCGCGCAGGGCGCGCACGATCGCCTCTTTCTGTGCGGGCGAGAGGCGCGCAAAGAGCGTATTCTCCTCCGCGACGCGCGCGAGCTGCTCCTCGCTCAGCCCTTCGAGCTGTGCGCCCGTGATCCTCTTTCCGCCGTCCAGCCCCACCTGCGCACATACACACGCGGCCACGTCTTCGGCGTCGCCCGTGAGCACTTTGACGGTCACGCCGCCCTTTTTCAGCCGCGCGATCGCCGCCGCCGCGGAGGGCTTGGGCGGGTCGAGGAAGGCGAGATAGCCGATGAGCACCATGTCCCGCTCGTCTGCGGCGCAGAAGGCACCCGCGGGCGCGGGGTTGGTCTTGTGCGCGACGCAGAGCACGCGCATGCCCTGCGCGCCGAGCGCCTCGATGCGGCGAAGCACCTCCGCACGCCGCGCATCGTCCAGCAGGCACACCTGCCCGCCCGTGTCCACAAAGGAGCAGGCGGCGAGCATCTCCTGCGGCGCGCCTTTCGTGATCAGCTGGGTCTTGCCCGACGCATTGCGCACCACGACGCTCATCCTGCGCCGCTCGAAGTCGAACGGGATCTCGTCCACCTTCGTATAAGCCGTGAGCACTTCGGCATCCGCCTCGCCCGCGGCGACCGCCTCCTGCATGCGGCGGATGATCGCCGCGTCGAGCAGGTTTTTCAGCCCCGTCTGACAATAGCTGTTGAGGAATGCGTGCCGAAGGACGCGCACGTCCTCCCGCCCGTCCGCGTCGAGGTGCCGCTCGAGCACGATCTCGTCGCAGGTGAGCGTGCCCGTCTTGTCCGTGCAGAGCACGTCCGCCGAGCCGAGGCTCTGGATGGCGCCCATCTGTTTGACGATAACCTTCTTTTTGGACATCGCGACGCTACCCTTTGCAAGGCACGCCGTCACGATCATGGGCAGCATTTCGGGCGTGAGCCCCACGGCGACGCTGATCGCAAAGAGCGCCGCGCCCAACCAGTCGTTTTTCGTGAATCCGTTGACGAGGAGCACGACGGGGACCATGCAGAGCATGCACGCCACGAGCAGGCGGGAAACGGCCGCGATGCCGCGGTCGAACGCGCTCTTTTCGGGTTTTGCCGCGAGCGAGCCCGCCGTCCTGCCCAGATAGGTCTCCTTTCCCGTCGCCGCGACGATGCACTCGCCGCTCCCGCTGAGCACGTTCGTACCCAGAAAGGCGAGGCAGGGCGAGGACAGCGACCCGTCCTGTGCGGGCGCGCCGCTCTTTTCGCAGGGCGCGCTCTCGCCCGTCAGCGCGCTCTGCGCGATGAACAGGTCCTTCGCCGCGAGGATGCGCAGGTCGGCGGGGACCATGTCGCCCGCCGAGAGGAACACACGATCCCCCACGACCAGCTCCCCGACGGGGATCTCCCGCCGCTCCCCGTCCTCGCGCTGCACGCACGCCGTCGTCGTGAGCAGGGAGCGCAGTTTCGCCGCCGCACTGCCGTTTCGCGTCTCCTGCACGAAATGCAAGATCCCCGACACGACGACCATCGCCGCGATGACGCAGACGGTCACGGGGTTTTTCTCCCCTGCCGCGGCGAAGCGTACCTCCGTCAGATAGGAGATCGCCGCGAGCACGAGCAGAATGACGGAAAACGGGTTGACGAACGCCGCCGCGAGCCGCGCGGGCACGCCGCGCTTTTTGGGCTCGGGAAGGACGTTTTCGCCGTATTGCGCGCGCATCTCGCGCACTTCCTCCTCCGAGAGCGCCCCGCCGACGCCGAGCGCGGCACGGATCTCCTCTTCGGTGTGCGACGCGAAGAACGCCATCCTGCGCGCCGACTCGCTCTCCCGCGTGCGGAAAAATACCTTCTTTTCTTTCTTGTTTTTCATGATGCCACCTCCTCCGAAAAATGCCGAACGAGGTAGCCGAAGGGTCAATGCGGACGCCGCAAAAGACGGACGCGCATGCGCGCCGCGTTCCGAGCATACGCCCGCTTCGCTCTTCGACTGCCGCTGTTTTCGTCCATCTCCCGTGACCTCCTTTCAAAATTTTTTTTGCATGAAAAGACCCGCGCGCCGAACGGCGTGCGGGTGCGAAAAAAAGCGACCTTGCGACCGTTCAAGCTTTGACTTCGCGGGGCAATGAAGCTGTGTTATGTCGCGCCTTGGTTCCGACGCGACCTGTTCGACCTGCGCACGATGTCTCCATCGTTTTGCGGCAACAGCCCGTATCCCTGCGGTAGCCTTACCTACCGGATCTGTTTTGCACCTGCATTATACGCCCCGAAGGGCGGTTTGTCAACCCCTTTTTTCAAAAAAATTGCCCGACGTGCATTTTTTCACGCGATTTTTACAAAAAGCGGGTCATTCGCAGGGATAGGACAGCCCCATTTGCCTGCGGCATTCGTCGAGGACGGCGAGGACGGCGAGGGTGTCGCCGAGGGGCGCGCAGAGGCTCTCCGTCCTGCCCGCGCGGATCTCCGCGGCGACGACGTCGAACTCGCGGCGCATGCCGTGCGCGCCGCGAAGGAGTTCGCGCCTGCCCTCCGAGACAAAGACCGCCCTGCCCGAGTGATGGAAGTTGCGGGAAAACAGCCTGCCCTTTTCGCCGCGCACGTCGATAAATTCGCCGCGCAGGTCGATCATGGAGACGGAGACGTGCGCGCAAAAGTCGGGATAAAAGAGGGTGACGTCCTCGCTAAGGTCGATGCCGCCGCGCAGTTTGCCGCGGCATTCGACGCGATCGGGCGCGCCGAACAGGCGAAGGAGCGGATCGCCCGCCAAAAGGACCGCCGCACAGGCGGCAAAGATAGGTGATCGGATAGACGCCGATGTCGAGCAGAGCGCCGCCCGCACGCGCGGGATCGACGAGCCGCGGCGCAAAATTCAGAAAACGGTGGCAATAATTTGCGCGCACCGAGAGTATCTTTCCCAATTTCCCCGCGCGGACGCGCGCGAGCGCCTCGCGGTGACAGTCGAAAAACCATGTCCACATCGCCTCGGCGAGGTACACCTTCTTTTCCTGCGCAAGGCGCACGAGCTCCTCCGCCTGTGCGAGGTTGACGGTGAGCGGCTTTTCGACCAGCACGGGGATGCCCTTTTCCAGCGCGAGCTTTGCGTAGGCAAAGTGCGAATCGTGCGGAGTGACGACGTAAACGCCGTCCGCGCGCGCGTCCGAGACCGCCTCCTCCGCCGTGCGGTACGCCGCAGCTCCCGTGCGCGCGGCGAACGCCTGCGCCTGTTCGAAACGGCGGGAATACACGGACACGATGCGATGCCCCGAATGCCTGAGCTTTTGCGCGACCTGCCGCGCGAGCTTGCCCGCGCCGATAAAACACCAACGAAATTCTGCCATGATCTGTCCCCTTTTTTTCATTTTACCACATTTTTTGCCCGCTGTCCGCAAATTTTTGTTTTTTCCTCGCCGCGGCGCAAAAATCGCACGCGAGAGAGATCGCCGCGCGCGGAGCAAAATACAATAGCAAGCGCGATGCCGAAAAAAAGCCCCGCAAAGAGCGGGGCGAAGCGCGCAAAGGCGCTCAGTCTTTATAGGGGTCGACGCCGTACATGGACTGCACGTTGTCGCGGAAGGCGCGCATCTTGGACGTCTGGCGCAGGTCGCAGGAGGCGTCCAGCTCGTCGAGCATGCGTTTCTGCTCGCGCGTGAGCTTGGAAGGCACTTCCACCTGCACGGTCAGATACATATTGCCCGTGCCCGTGCGCGTCTTGAGTCCCCTGCCGCGCACACAGAACACCGTTCCGCTCTGCGTGCCCTCGGGGATGAGGTATTCAAAGGTCTCGTCGATGCCGGGCACCTTGACCTTTCCGCCCAGCGCCGCCGTGCGGAAGGAGACGGGAAGCTCGACATACAGGTCCTTGTCCTTGCGCTTGAAGATCTTATGCGGCTCGACGCGGAAGACGACGATCAGATCGCCCGGCGCGCCGCCGTGCGGCGAGGCCTGACCGTAGCCCTTTTTGCGGATGTAGCTGTTTGTGTCCGCGCCCGCGGGGATGTTGAGGGTGACGACCGTCTCCTTGCGCGTGTAGCCCTTGCCCTTGCAGTCGGGACAGGCGTCGGTGATCTTCTTGCCCGTGCCGCCGCACTCGGGGCATGCCGCCATGCGGATGGTGCGGCCGAAGAGGGTGTCCTGCGTGTAGCGGACCTGGCCGGTGCCGCCGCACTTGTCGCAGGTCTTGAACGCGGTGCCGTTTTTCGCGCCCGTGCCCTTGCAGGAAGGACAGGGTTCGTTGCGCGTATAGCGCACCTCTTTGGTGCAGCCCTTCGCCGCGTCGAGGAAGCTGAGCACCACCTCGCGGGTGATGTCCTCGCCCTGCGCCGCCTCCGCGCGCGCACTGCCGCCCCCGCCGAAGCCGGAGAAGATGTCGCTGAATATGTCGCCGAAGCCGCCGAACCCGCCGAAACCGCCGAATCCGCCCGCGCCGCCGAAACCGCCCGCGCTGCGCGCGCCGGGATGGTCGAGCTCGTAGTCGTATGCCGCGCGTTTCTGGGGATCGGAGAGCACCTCGTGCGCCTCGTTGACCTCCTTGAACTTCGCGGCCGCGGCGGCGTCGTTCGGGTGCAGGTCGGGGTGATACATCTTGACAAGTTTGCGGTAGGCGCTCTTGATGTCCGCGTCCGTCGCCTTTCTGTCAACGCCCAGGATCTCGTAATAATTCTTCTCTGCCATGATTCTCTACCTGCTCGGCCCGCCCCGCGCAAGACGGCGGGAAAGACCGCTTTACAACTTTACAACGCACAGCGATGCCGTGAAAAAATTCACGGCATCCTGCGCACGAAATTACTGATGGAATTCGGTGTCGTCGCCGTTCGCGCCGGGATTGCCCTGCTGCTGCGACGCCGCCTGCTGGTAGATCTTCGCGAAGATCTGCTGGCTCTCTTGGGTCAGCTTCTCCGTCGCCGCCTTGATGCGGTCGTCATCGTCGGAAGCGAGCTCCTCTTTCGCGCTCTTGATGAGCTCTTCGAGGGAGGCTTTGTCCTCGGCGCTAAGCTTGTCGCCCAGCTCGGTGATCGACTTCTCGACGGTGAAGATCATGCCGTCCAGTTTGTTCTTGTTGTCCACCTTCTCCTTGCGCTTCTTGTCCTCCTCGGCGTACTGCTCCGCCTCTTTGACGGCGCGGTCGATGTCCGCTTCGGAGAGGTTGGTGGAAGAGGTGATGGTGATGTCCGTGCTCTTCTGCGTGCCGAGGTCTTTGGCCGTGACGTGCACGATGCCGTTCGCGTCCACGTCGAAGGTGACTTCGATCTGCGGCACGCCGCGCGGTGCGGGCGGGATGCCCGTCAGCTCGAAGCGGCCGAGCGTCTTGTTGTCCTTCGCAAATTCGCGCTCGCCCTGCAGAATGTGGATGTCGACCTGCGTCTGGTTATCCGCCGCGGTGGAGAACACCTGCGACTTTTTGGCAGGGATGGTGGTGTTGCGCTCGATGAGTTTGGTGAACACGCCGCCCAGCGTCTCGATGCCGAGGGACAGGGGCATGACGTCGAGCAGCAGCACGTCCTTGACTTCGCCGGAGAGCACGCCGCCCTGAATGGCAGCGCCGATGGCGACGCATTCGTCGGGGTTGATGCCCTTGAAGGGCTCTTTGCCCGTGATCTGCTTTACCTTTTCGATGACGGCGGGGATACGGGTGGAGCCGCCGACGAGGATGACCTTGTCGATGTCGGCATAGGTCAGGCCGGCGTCCTTCATGGCGAGGCGCATCGGCTCGCTCGTCTTTTCCACGAGGTCTGCGGTCAGCGCGTCGAACTTCTGGCGGGTGAGATCCGCGTCGAGGTGCTTGGGCCCTTCCGCCGTGGCCGTGATGAAGGGCAGGTTGATGTTGGTGGTGGTCATGCCGGAGAGCTCGATCTTCGCCTTTTCGGCGGCCTCTTTGAGCCTCTGCATCGCCATCTTGTCTTTGGAGAGGTCGATGCCTTCCTTCGCCTTGAACTCGTCGACGAGGTAGTCCATGATGCGCTTATCGAAGTCGTCGCCGCCGAGCATGTTGTTGCCGTTGGTGGCGAGCACTTCGAACACGCCGTCGCCGATCTCGAGGATGGACACATCGAACGTGCCGCCGCCGAGGTCGTAGATCATGACCTTGTGGTTCGCCTTGTCTTTATCCAGCCCGTAAGCGAGCGCCGCGGCGGTAGGCTCGTTGATGATGCGCAGAACGTTCAGCCCCGCGATCTTGCCCGCGTCTTTGGTCGCCTGGCGCTGGCTGTCCGTAAAGTAAGCCGGGCAGGTGATGACGGCGTCCGTCACTTTGGAACCGAGGTAGCTCTCCGCGTCCGCCTTCAGCTTGGAAAGGATCATCGCGGAGATCTCCTGCGGCGAATACTTCTTGCCGTCGATATCCACTTTATAGTCGCTGCCCATGTGGCGCTTGATGGAGATGACCGTGCGGTCGGGGTTGGCGACGGCCTGGCGCTTTGCCACCTGCCCGACGATACGGGAACCGTCCTTCTGGAACGCGACGACGGAAGGCGTCGTGCGGGCTCCTTCGGGGTTGGGTATGACGACCGCTTCGCCGCCCTCCATGACGGCGACGCAAGAGTTGGTTGTTCCTAAGTCAATACCGATTACTTTTCCCATGATCTATACTCCTTCTATCCCGAAAGATAATTTCGATTTATTTTTTTATCGCATCGGCTTTCGCCGTTGTTTTCTCAGCCCGTGACCTTCACCTGCGCAAAACGCAGTACCTTGTCGCCGCGCTTGTAGCCCTTGAGGAAGACCTCCTTGACGTAGCCCGGCTCGACGCCCTCCTGCGCGGGTTCGCTCATGATCGCCTCGCAATAGGTAGGGTCGAACTCTTCGCCGACGGGGTCGATCGCCTCGATGCCCTCCGCTTCCAGTACCTGACGGAAGGAGCGGAGCACCATCTCGATGCCCTTCGCTGTCTTTTCGTCGCACATGGTCAGCGCGCGTTCGAGGTTGTCTCCGACGGGCAGGATCTTGAGCAGGATCTCCGCCTTTCCGTCCAGATAGGCGTTGCGGCGGGTCTGCTCGTTGCGCTTGCGGAAGTTGTCGAACTCCGCGGCGCTGCGCATCCACTTGTCCTTGAAATCGGCGGCTTCGGCCTGCGCGCGCTCCAGCTCCTCTTTGAGCTTTTCGTGCTTGCCGTGCGGTTTTTCGCGCTCCGTCTGTCCCGCTTCTGCCTGTTCCGACTCCGCGGCTTCGGGTGCGGCGGCTTCCGCCGTCTGCTCCTTTTCGATCTCTTCTCTGTTCTGCGTCTCTTCGCTCATCTTTTTTCGTCCTCGTCCTTCTTATTCTTGCTGCGCGACCCGACCAGCCCTTCGAGCGCCTTGCCGACGTTCTCGAGCACGGTGATCACCTTGGTGTAGTCCATGCGGATGGGCCCGATGACGCCGTACGTGCCGAGGTTCTTGCCGCCCGCGGAATAGGTCGCGGTGACGACCGAACAGTCCTCCGGCACCTCCTTGTCGTCACAGGAGCCGATCTTTACGTTGATCTGGATCTCGTCGTCCTCGTCCCCGATGATCTCCGCGAGTTTGTCCTTGCTGGAGATGACCGAGAGGAAGTTCTTGACGTTGTCGATGTCCTCGTATTCGGGGTGATTGAAGATCTTGTCTGCACCCGTGAGCACGACGTCTTCATCGCGCGGGCGGGAATACGCCTTGAGCGCGTCGATGACCTCGCTCATGACCTGGCGGTATTGCCCGAACTCGGCGAGGACCTGCTCTTCCACCTCCCGCACTTCGGAGAGCGCCTTGCCCTCGAACAGCTTGGAGATGACGCGCGACGCGTTTTCGAGGTCGTCGTCGGACATGGACTCAGGCACCTCGATGAAGGAATCGCGCAGGATGCGCGTGCCCGTCACGATGATCAGAAGCGCGCGCCCGTCCCCGCAGGGCAACAGCGTCATGCTGCGGATGCGCTCTTCGTCCGTGTGCGGCCCGATCGCAACGGAGGTGTAATCGGTCAGATCGCTGATGACTTTGGAGACGTTCTTGATCAGATACTCCACGTCATAGGACTTGCCCGCAAACGCCTCGTTGATGTAGTCAAGATCTTTTTCGGAGAGGTTGCCCCGCTCCATCAGCTCTTCGATGTAAAACCGATAGGCGAGCGGCGAAGGCACCCTTCCGCCCGACGTGTGAAACTGCGTGAGATATCCCAGCTCCTCGAGCGAGGCAAGTTCGTTGCGCACCGTCGCCGAACTCACGTCCGTCAGATGCTTTTCCGCAATGCTCTTGCTCGACACGGGAACGGCGGTGTTGATGTACTCGTCCACCACGATCTGTAAAATTTTCTTTTTCCGGTCGGACATCTTCATGCCGCTTCACTCTCCTCATGTGGTTTGGCACTTGCTTTTTCACAATGTTAGCACTCTCAACATCTAAGTGCTAACGCTATTATATATTGAAAGAGACGGAATGTCAAGGGATTTGCGCCAACAAAATAAAAAATTTTTTTAAACAAAAGATACACCACGCGACGATACACCCACCGCGCGACGAAACACGCATCGCGTGACGAAACACGCATCGCGCGACGAAACACGCATCGCGCGACGAAACACGCACCGCGCGACGAAACACGCACCGCGCGACGAAACACGCACCGCGCGGCGATACACGCACCGCGTGGCAAATGGCGCACTGCGCGTCGATACACGCACTATGCAACGAAACACGCATCACGCGACAAATCATGCAACACTCGACGATACACGCACCGCGCGACAAAACATACACTGCGCGGCGAAACATGCTCCGCGCGACAAAACATACACCGCGCGGCGATACACGCATCGCGCGGCGAAACACGCACTGCACGACGAAACACGCATCGCGCGGCGAAACACGCACTGCACGACGAAACACGCATCGCGCGGCGAAACATGCACCTCGCGACATCCACGCACCACGCGGCCAGATACACACCCCGCGACATCCACGCACCGCGCGGCGAAGAGCGCACCGCGCGACAAAACACACACTGCGCGGCGAAACATGCACCGCGCGACGATACACCCACCGCGCGGCGAAACACGCAACGCGCGGCGAAACATGCTCCGCGCGACGAAACACGCAACGCTCGGCGATACACGCAACGAATAAGGACTCACACGCCGCGCAACCAAACACACGCCACGCAACCAAACACGCGCCACCAACCGGTCACGCGCCTAACAGCAAAGCACGCACCGTCCGATCAGACACACACCAAACAACGAAGCACACACCGTCCGATCAGACACACACCAAACAACGAAGCACACACCGTCCGATCAGACGCACACCAAACAACGAAGCACGCACCGTCCGACCAAGCCCACACCAAACAACGAAGCACACCACCCGACCAGGCACACACCAAACAACGAAGCACACACCGTCCGACCAAGCCCACACCAAACAACGAAGCACACCACCCGACCAGGCACGCGCCTAACAGCAAAGCACGCACCGTCCGACCAGGCACACACCAAACAACGAAGCACACCACCCGACCAGGCACGCGCCTAACAGCAAAGCA